>Ga0163149_10000957_pt1 | contig 37465 bp, 34 predicted proteins | sample OliLakLV19MP5G1_FD_148604 | JGI IMG/M metagenome (GOLD analysis project Ga0163149, IMG submission 148604) | Freshwater microbial mat bacterial communities from Lake Vanda, McMurdo Dry Valleys, Antarctica - Oligotrophic Lake LV.19.MP5.G1 | ecosystem: Environmental > Aquatic > Freshwater > Lake >... | reverse complement strand
GACCTGGCAGCTCGCCGCCGAACTCGCCCGTCTGCGCGGCAACAAACCCCAGGCGGCAGAATTCGCCCATCAAGCTTCCTTGCGCGATCCGGGCAATCCCGACCTCGCCATCACGTGGGCCGCCGAGGCGCTCCGTGCCGAAATGACAAAGGAAACCAAAGAGGCACTGGCCACTCTCACGCCCGCGCAAGTCAGCCAATCGCCCCACGCCCAACGCATCCTCGGGGAACTCGCCCGCCGGGAAAAACGCCTCACCGACGCGAAACACCATTTCGAAACCGCGCTCTCGCTCGACAGCCCGCTGGCGGTGAACGAAGTGCCGTTGGGCATTATTTTGCTCAACGCCACCGATCCGGCCGAACGGCAACGCGGGATAAACTACCTCAGCAAATGGTCCGCCGATCGTGAGTGGGGCGTCGTGAGTTTGCGCGCGTTGCTCGCCGCTGCGCAGGGCCGGCAGGAAAAACCCGCGATGCTAAAATGGGCCGTGGCACTCCAGGCTCATCCCGGATGCACGGTGGCCGACATGCCGAATTGCTTGCTCGCGTTGTCGCAGTCCGATGCCGTGCGTTTCGCGGAGGCGATCGCGACACTGGAAAAAAATCACGCAGTCACACCCGAAGCCGCCGCTCAACTGCTCGGTTGGCTCAACCAGATCGGGCGCAGCGCCGAGGCGGTGCGCTGGCTGAAAACCCTGCCGCCACAAGGACTGCAACGCCCACCCGTCGCCGTGGTCGCCGCAGAGGCATTGCGGGTCGTCGCTGATTGGCCGGCCCTGCGTGAGCTGACGCAAAACACCAGCTGGGGCAAAGACGTGGAATTTTTGCGCTGGATGTACGGACTCGAAGCCGCGCGCGCCTTGAACGACGACGCCGCAGCCAAAGAACTTTGGCTAACCCTCTACAGTCACGCGAAGCTCAACGGCGTGCACGCGCTCTTTGCCGGCTCCACGCTTTTCTCCTGGGGCCGCACCGAGAATGCCGTGGCCCTCTGGTGGCGCGCCGCCGAACAGGAAGGTCCGAACGCCGCCGAAGCTCTCGGCACCCTCGCGCGCTATTATCAGACCCAGCGCGAAGCCGAGGGCCAGTACCGGGTTTTTCGCCGTCTGCATTCCTTGCGTCCGCAAGACGCCGCCATCGCCAACAACTTCGCCTTCTTCGCCGCGCTCACCCACCGCGAAGAGCGACTCGCCGAGAAACTGGCGAGGGAGAATCTCGCTCGCGAACCGCAGAACCAGCTCTATCTCGGCACGCTGGCCTTCGTGCTCGTCGCCCAAAGCCGACCGGAGGAAGCGCTGACGTTGCTGACGCCCGTGAAAACAGAAGTGAAAAAATCTACTGCGCTCTCGTTTGCCTATGGACTCGCTCTCGCCGCAACTGGCCACAAGTCCGAGGCAAAACTTCTGCTCGATAAACTCGCCCCCGGCGAACTCACCACGAAAGCGCAGGAAGTGATCAAGACCGCCCTAGGCGATTAGTCAGCCTTAGCGGCAAGCGCTCGCCGGAGTCGTAGCTTTGGCGAAGACTGGTCTCTGCCTGCCGGGGTAGGTGGCGCGCTCGCCGCGCCGCGCTCATTCTGCTGACCAGCAGAACGAGGCAAGCTCGCAACCTACCTCAATCCCACCGACACGGACCTGCCTTTGCTGGCTTCGGCGCGGTATGGGCCTGTGGTTACGTCAGATCTAGTTCTACTTGCAGTCACTCTTTAACTCGTCGTCGAGGAACGCCCGAAAAAGCGCCGCCGGAAAAATAAACCGAGCCCCAGCACCACAGGCAGCCAAGTGCCGACTTCTGGCACAACCACGCCGTCGATCGTCATGGCTGAACCTACTTGATAGACGAGAAGACCACTGGGATTGAGTGCACCTGATGTACTCGTGCCAGTTTGGCTGTTCGTGTTAGCCACCACCACATAAAGATAATTGGTGCCGATCACAAAGTTGGCGTTGTTGGCACCGAAATTGTCCTGCAATGCAACCTCAGTGATATTATCCCACGCGCTAGTGACCCACCCCGAGGATGAATTCGTTCCACCAGCATTGATCGTTCCACCATTATTGACCGTAGGAGCACTGGTTGGATTGACGTACACGGAGTATTGATCATCAGCCGCAATCGTGAGTGAAATCGAAACATTGTTGGAAACAGCGGTACCCGCGGCACCTGAACCCGTGATAGTAAAAGCCAGCCGATAAACGTAATAAGCGCTGTTTGGATTGGTGTTCGTACTGGTCTCACCGTTGCCCGGCAAATAGTCACCGCCGATATTCACCGTTCCCCCAGTAGCGAGAGTGCTGGCTCCTGGTGCGGTAATCCATTTCGACGTGGACGTGTTAGGCACGTAGTTGGCATCAATATAACTAGAACTCAAAACATACGAAGATCCTGAGTAAGTGCTGCTGCCCGTATAATTGGTGTTGTTCACCCTCGCATATGAGACAGTCCAATGCGAATCCTGCGCTCCGCCGGCCAATACCGAAGCGTTGTTATCAACGCCTGTATAATACAGTCCGAATATACCGGTCGCCGATTGCCCATAAGCCAGCCCGCCAATCCGCAGAAAAAAGATGGCGAGGCAAAGGGTTCGATTGAATGGCAGGTTTAATCTCACGAGAGAAATGATCTAGGGTCTTTTACCTATTATCAAGTAAATATTCCCATTCGATTTAATTACTGCTGTGCTTGAGAGCTGTGGCAGGCAACTCGTATTATACAGCTAACAAATGGGTTGGGTGCGCATTGTCCTGGTTTGGTGAGTGCGCGCGGTGAGCCGACGAACATATTCATTCTCTGTTTACGACCCAACTCATCGGACTCTTCAACGCTAAGTTTTAGTCAGTAAATCTTTCCCGCCTCCACCTGCAAAATGTGCCACCGCCGATCCCCTTCCGGTGGAATCGTTCCCGTGGCAATCACCTGCGGCTCACCTTCCATGGCTGCCCAGAAACGCATCCGCCTCGCTGGATCGAGTTCGCCGAGTACATCATCGCACAGCAACACCGGCTCGATTTTTCCTTTATCCTTAAAATACGCCGCCTGCGCCAGTCGCAACGCCATCACAAGACAACGCTGCTGCCCTTCGGACGCAAAATTCCGCGCCGGCCGACCACTTAGCACGAATTCAATATCGTCCCGGTGCGGTCCGCGCTCAGTTGATTTCAACACGGCATCCCGTGGCCGCGCCTTCGCCAGCAGAACCGCAAATTCCTCCCGCGTCGTCGCCGGCGTATCGGGCGCATAAAGCAGCGCGGCGGTTTCCGTGCGCGCCTCGGGCACCAACCGGGCGTGGGCTTCCTTAAAATATTCGCTCAACTCCGCGACGCCGGCATGACGCGCCGCGACGACTTTGACCGCATGCCCTGCTGCCTCGTTTTCAAAGGCCGCCAATTGCCCCGCATCGCGCGCGCCTTGCTTGAGCAGCATGTTCCGCTCCGCCACCGCCCGCGTGTAATTTTGCAGTGCGCTGAAATAATTTCCCTCCATGGCGGCGAGCGTGAGATCGAGCCAGCGCCGCCGCAGCGACGGCGTGCCGCGCAACAGTTGGCTGTCCTGCGAGGAGAAAACCACCGTCGGAAATTTCCCAATAAAATCCGCCAGCCGCGTTACCTTGCCCTGCTCCCACTCCACCGTGCGCCCCTCGGCTCCCAAAGTGATCGTGATTTTGCTTTCTTTGAATTGCTCGTGCTCAACCACGAAACCCATCCCCGCCTCCGGCTGACCAATCGCCACCAGCGCCCGCGGCTCCGCGCCGCGGAACGAGCGCAACGCTGTCACATAGCCGAGCGCTTCCAGAAAATTCGTTTTCCCCTGCCCGTTGGGACCCACCAAAAACGTCCGCTGCCCCACCAGCTTTGTTTGCACGAGCGGGAGGTTGCGGAAATTTTGCAGAGTGACGGAGGCGAAACGCATGAAGGCGGCGCGCTGTGAGCCACGCCTCGCTGATGAACTGCTGGGTCGTTTCCGTCCGTGCAACGCCAAAGCGGCGATTTAACCAAACGCCCATCGTCTCGTTGTGTCATCGGTCTCCCGACCATGTTCCGCTCCCCCCCCATGGGTCATCAGCCCCGTGCCACTGCAACAGTCAGCTCCGCCCCATCCGCGCAGACCCTCACCCGGCGCGGCGCGCCGCCCTGCGAGCAAACCCTCACAGTACCTCAACGGTCTCAACCATCTCAGCCAAATTCAGCAGAGGCACTTTCTCCCGATGGCGCAACCGGACGCGCGCCACTTCTCCGTACCGGCGACGCACGATATCACCAGCGGCAAGCCAGTGATCCAGGGCGCGGCCAATTGGACAATTCTCCTGCTGCCAGAGCTCATACGCCTGTAGGCGGATTTGCTCGTCGAGATCACGCTGATTCAGCGTTTGCCGACTTTCACGGATATTCATGAATTCCTCCTTGGTTGGACGGGTAATATACTCATTTCCGCCTATTCCGCCTCGCACTTCTTGAGAAATCTTTCGGCGCGATGCGCATTGGTTGTTTTTGGTTCTTGCCGACGAGCCTATGGCGCGACTTCTTGCCTTTCCATGAGCAAAGAAACCTCCTCCAACGAAGTCGCCGTTTTCAAGACCAGCTACGGCGAAATGACTATCTCCTTCTGGCCCGATGTCGCGCCGAAGACCGTCGAAAACTTCAAGAAGCTGGCCCGCGATGGGTTCTATGATGGCACGGCTTTCCACCGCATCATCAAAGGCTTTATGATTCAGGGCGGCTGCCCGAACACAAAGAAAGGCGAGACCGGCATGCCCGGCACGGGCGGTCCCGGTTGGAAAGTGAAAGCAGAATTCAATGAGAAGGCCCACGTTCGTGGCGTCATCTCCATGGCCCGCTCGCAACATCCCGACAGCGCCGGTTCCCAGTTTTTCCTTTGCCACGGCGAAGCCAAGTTTCTCGACCGCCAGTACACCGCGTTCGGTCAACTGACGGCTGGCGATGATGTGCTGGAGCTGATCGCCAACCTCCCGACCAAATCCGGTGGCGGTGGCGAAAAGAGTACGCCCATTGATCGCGTCGCCCTCGAAAGCGTTAAGATCGTCGCTCAGAAGTAACTTCACGCTGAGGGTTGGCTTGGACATGCTCGGTGCGCCAAGACGATCAACCCGCTTCCTCTGCACCCAAGGTCGGCTTAATTGCCGGCCTTTTTTGAGTCCGAGCCTCGTCAAGCCAGTTCTCTATTTTCGCAGCGAGAGGGAGCAACCGCCGCTTGCGTTGGTACGCGGAGTGGCTTGGCTGTACTCATGACCTCTTATAACTTTACCGACAAATTTCGCGCCCTCTACGACAAAGCCCTGCGCCAATACACAGCGGGGCAACGAGACATCCCCGCCTTTTTCAATGCGGAGGAGCTAGACTTCTTGTCGGCCAACGGACTGACCGCGCAGAACATGTTCGATTATGCCGAAGATCATCATAACTACGCCGAACCCGGCTATGACAACGCCCTCGCAATTGAGCTGGTCCGTCGAGACTACTTTCTCAACGTGCAGTTGGGCCGATCTTCCACTCAGATAATCGACCCCGACACCATGCCGTCGAAAACCGATAAAGTATTGGGGCTCGAGTGGCTGCCCCGGATCATCCCCAAGGCCAAAGCCAAACTGCGCGGCGAACTTCCCGCCACTCTCATGTTTTGCTGCGGTGGCGATCGGCGTTTTTTCAACACCCATGATATTCTACCCTCAGAGTTTCTCAGTCTGGTCTGGCGAAACATGCAGGACGACACCGCCATCATTCATTGGGTGGTCGCGCGCAGCAATAAGACGAAATAAATTTTGGCTCTCGGCCTCTGATGCAGGGAAGACACTTGCTCGGTTTCGCATCGTTCCACCCAATCCCCCAGACCGACTTTTCACCTGAAAGTAAACGGTCGGGCCCGCACGCGGGATGTACCGGCCGCTACCCCACTCCTCTAGGCTTTGCGCGATAACCTCGATTTGCCCGCTGTTTCCTAGGGTGGTCGCCGATTTCCACATCGGCGACAGAGCGTCGGTGTGGAAACCGACGCCCCCCAATTGCCTAATCCCGGCCGAGGTGTTAGCTGATCCCAGACTGTCATCCCGCCGGCGATCAGCAGGCATCCCGGAACCACCCGACGGAGACGAGCACTCGCACTCACCTCTTCAAGAATTCAACCCTTGCTAAATTCCATTAGCGGTTAATGCCACTCCGATTTATGTTTTCGGTAAGCGTCGTTGCCGGCTGCCAAGCTTTACCCACTGGAAACAGCGAGGAACACTCAATCGGTTGTTGTCATCGCGTGTCTGCCGCAGACCACGTAGCGGTCCGGCTCGACCGATTGTTTTTTGTTACGGGAGGACGTGTGCCCCCTTCACTCGCGCCAACGCTTCAGTTGGCGCATATCGATCAGTACGTCGTAAGAACCTTCTGCGGGCACCTCTTTGCCTTGAGCGAATTCAATTTTGTAACCCTTCGGCACTCCTTTCGGAAAACGAATGCGCAAACCAGCTTTGAACATTTCCTGTGGCACCCATTCTGAAAGGGCGGACATGGAACCGAATTCGTCTCCATGCACCAAATCGGTGGAACGATCTTCCACCGTGGGCTGAATAAAAAAGAAACGGGTTTTCTCGGTAAACCGAGCATTCCTCACGGCATCCCGGACAATACTCCATTCCCGCGCTTGGGGCTTGGCCAGCGATTCACTGGTGTTCCATGCGGCCAAAATAACCGCCGCCAAGACGATCAGGCCCATCAATGTGTAGCGCACCCGCGGTTCGACCTCCTTCTCCAACGGCAAACGGCGCAGACAGGCGAAAACTAGCACCACGACCAGACCGGAAAGCGCGAAAAGTGTCCGATACCCGGTCGACCGTTCTGCCGCAATGATGGTGATACCCATCGCGACCACCGGCAGCACCGCCAAACAGAGCCACCACTTCAAGCGCTCGCTGCCGCCGTCGTTCTCCTGTTCACTCGGGGCAATCCAGCTGATAAAAGCCAGCACTCCCGCGACTGTGAGCCAAAAGAAAATCGCGCCCGGTAAAGTATGGAAATCGCAACGCAGGACGAAGAGCCCCAAAGCATCCGGCAGGGTGTGCACGAGGAGAAAGAGCAGCTTGGAGAAGGGATGACTCTCAAAAACAATCCGGCTGGATTCTTGGACGCCACCACCGGAAAAAATCACCTTGAGAAAAACAAAACTGAACAGCAGCGCGAGAAACAGGCAGGCGAGATGTGAGCCGAACCAGATTTGTAATTCGCGGCGGGTTCGGGTGCGAATTCGGGGCAGCACGGTGGCCGCGATCATCACGACGGTAAACAGAGCGTTCGGTTGATAGATTAAAGCCGAGAGCATGTAGATGGCGATTCCGCCCATGATGCCCATGCCGCGCTTGAGCCCCCCTTTGGACAGCTCCGTTTCAACCGCCAAAAATCCTGCCACGCTCAAAATAACCGAACAGATCCAAGGCCAACCCAAGGCCCACCCCACACTGATCTGGGCCGACGGCAGCAAAATAATCACCAAGGCCATCGCCAAAGCATCCCATTGAGGCCAGCCATTGGTATCGAAGTGCCGCCAGATAATGATGCCCAGCAAAACCAAAAATCCCACCGACACAATCCGCAGGAACTTCAAATCATTCACTGATTTTATCCGGGCATAGGACGACTCCAGCATCGCGCCATAAAAAGGCCGCCCCATCGCCGTAACTTCCCGGACGATCTTGCCCTGCTCCTCCTTGGCCTCACGCATATACGAATAATCATCACGCATCCCGTATTCGCGCAGTACCCCCGGAAAATAAACCGCAAGCGGGACCAAGATGAGTAACCAGTAACAAAGTCGGGATCGCATGATTAATTAGAAAGTAATTTCCTGCTGGGCAACTACTGGTGCAAGACCAATGAAACGTCCATAACGTTCCAGCCAGTCTTCAATTTTTTCCAAATAGTAAACGGGATCATAGGGGAAACCTACCGGATCATAGTGGGCCACCGGCCGTGCCCGCTGCCAATCACTCGTTTGTCCCTTGGCTTTGGGGCCAATATAATAGCTCACCCGCTCCCCCATCCGTGGCCGAGGTGCCATCAGCAAGGCCACTTCGCCGGCCGCCCGCCGCGGTTTGCCGCCCCCGGCCACCCATTGTCCGTAGGCCTCGGGGTTTTGACTGAGTGTCTCTGATTTCGCCAAGGCCAACACCGGCAAGGTACGCGCAGTGATCTTGGCCCGATAATCCTGCACCAACGCGGCCGGCGATTCCGGCACGACCCCGAGCAAATACCCGATCAGCTGATCACTGAGCCGCTTCAAGAATGGTTCCATCCCGCGGGAACGCAGGGCCGATCCGCGCATGATGACCTCGCCGGCCTGAGCGAGTGCATAATTCTTGGCCTTGTAGCAAAACATCGCGTCGTAGTTGCCGTCGTACTCCAGTTCGATGCCCGCTGGCAAAATCCCGCCGACCAACGCCAGCAGTTTTTCCGGCTGCGTATAGAATTTCTCCGAGGATAGATAGATGCCATCCGTATCCGCTTCGAGAATCGTGCAACCGTGTTTCTGAAACTCCTCGATCAACGCCTGCAGGAGTTCGCGTCCGCGCCGGGTGACTTCCGCCGCCAATTCGCCGTCGCCAAAGCGCGCCCCCGAAAAACCAAGATAACCATAAAACGAATTGATCAAAATCTTAAAGGTGGTCTGCCGGGCCTGCGCTTCGTCGCGTTCTGCCGCCGTCGGCGCGGACTTCGCGAGCTGTTTGTATTTCAACCGGTATTCGCGCAACCGCTTCAGCATCGGAATAAAAACTCCGAGCGTATCCGGCCGCGGGTTGCGGCCGATAAATAGCAGCAGACTCGGGTACAACGAAGCCACGTCAAAATGCAGCACCTGCTTGAAAACCCCTTCCTGAAAACTCCGGGTGAAGCCGCCTTCGAACGTGCCCATCTCAATCGGCGCCGGGCAACTCGCCCGCGCATGATAATATTCCTCCAGAAACAACAGATCGACCTTGCCCGCCGTGCCGCGCAGCGCCGCCTCTTGCAGCAAAATCGGAAAGACTCTCGCCTGCTCCACGTAAGTCGGCAGCAGCACATCCGCCACGCCCTTGGTTTCGCGCAAATCGTCGGCGAGGTACGCGAGGAATCTGGCGCGGTCGCGACGAAATTCCTCCTGAATTTGCGCTCCCGGAATATAGGTTCGCCCTTCCCCCGACTCCGGCGTCACCCCGAAATAAACCGCCGCATCTTTCAACCCGTAAGCGGTCATTTCCCGCGTCGTGATATCGTACAGTTGCACGAGCAGATACGTATCGATGACCGCACGTCCCGGCATGTCGCAGCGGGAAAAATCAATCCATCGCTCCGCCACCTTCATCCGGCTGTTGCGAAACTCCGCCTTCAGCCCAAAGCGACCCCACGCGCACGGCACCTTGCAGCGCTTGCTGCGTTGCCGCAGGTAATCGAGGTCGAACTTGAAAATATTATGCCCCTCGACGATGTCGGGATCGATCTCGCGCAACAGCGCATTGAAGGCGAGCAGCAGCCGCTTTTCCCCCGCATCGCTCTCCTCTTCCAGCACGAGCAACTCGCGTCGCTCCCCGCATTGGAGCCCGATGGCGAGCACGCGATCACCCTCGTTGCGCGCCTCGCTAAAGCCGCCCGGTTCGGCACACGCCGTTTCAATATCGAGCTGACACCGGCGCAGTTCCGCCAAGTGCATGTCCGCATAAAGCCGCGCCCGCCGTTGCAGCAGCCACTGGCTCTCGTACGGCTTAAGTAAATCTCTCGCCGTCCCATCAGGTGCTGCCTTCAGATATTTTTCCAACTGCGCCAGCGTTTCGGCGTGGGCCAGATGACTGAAGGTTCCGTCCCCACTGAGTTGTTCGATGGTGATTCCCTCACCCGGACGGGCTTCCTTGAGCCAAGCGAAAGGCCGGTAAGGCTCCACGCGCTCGAGACGCCTGCCCGTACCATCGGCGACCGAGACATGCACAAGCCCGGCGTCATCTATCCATAAGCCGCAGAGCGATTCCGCACTCACATGAAGCGCACGATATAAACCATGACCAACGCCGTCAGCGTCAGAAACAACGCCACGAGCGCGAGCGTGCTGCGCAAGTGCGGCCGACGATAAACCATGCCCGCCAAAGCGGTAAGACCCAGCCAGCACACGAGCTTAACGATGACCCAGCCGGAAAACTGATTGGCGTGCAGTTTGGATAGCAAACCGAAACCACTGATCAACACCAACAGGCTCGCGATCCCGGTGACAATCATGGTCCGCTTTTTGTTTTCCGGTGCCGGATTGGCAAAGGCCATGAAAGTATGGGCGGAAAGGATAAACAACGCGAAGACGTGGATGAGGGAGTAGTAGTTCGGATTCATGGATAAAATAATGACACCCCGCCTGTGCCGTATGCTCAAAGGCTCATGTCCTTTTTAGTTTAAGGTGGGCACCGCCCGCCGCGTTTCAGCCTTCCGGTTTACGGCCTGGCATCCACACGACTGTTGGCAGTTCCCAAATGTTTACAAAGGCAAAGAGCGGTTTAATGAAAGCACCTCGAACACTGCAGGGTGTCGGGGAGGACCTTACCCCCCACCCCCTCTCCGTCAAATGCGAATAATACCAATCATTCGACGGGGGTAACTGAAATGGCAACCAGAGCTCGCGGGCTGACGCAGCCACAGGCCTCCGTGCCGGTGGCTTTGTTCCGTAGGTTGCGAGCTCGTCTCGCAACGTCTGGGGTTTGGTCGGTTGCGAGTTCGTCTCGCAACGTCTGGGTTTTGGTACGTTGCGAGCTCGTCTCGCAACGTCTGGGGTTTGGTAGGTTGCGAGCTCGTCTCGCAACGTCTGGGGTTTGGTCGGTTGCGAGCTCGTCTCGCAACGTCTGGGTTTTGGTAGGTTGCGAGCTCGCCTCGCAACGTAATCGTGGTGCGGCAAGCGCACCACCTACGACGGAATCTGAATCTTGTTAGATTGGGTAGCCGATACGTATTTGAGCCCCTGGCGAAAACGCGGTGCTTGCCCCGCGCCCCGCCTTCACCGTCGCCCCGTCTTCGCCATCGCCTCCGCCTTCAGGTATTGCTGCCGAAAATGACTGGCTAGCTCGTTCGCGAGCCGTACCTCATCAACCTTGTTTTTGGAATTCAAGGCCGGTTTAATTCGACTGGTCATTTGTTCGTAGCTCACCGCCGATAGATCCTCCAGCACCGCGAGCGCCGCTGCCGGTTGCCCGGCGCGAATGATTTCCCGCCACGCGGCCACCAATTCCGGATGCAGATCCAGGCACATCACCCGGATCACAAAAGACATTTCCCGGAAAATCCCACTCGTCCAAGCCGGGTTGTAAACCAAGGTATGATCGGGACCGTAAGGATTATCTTCCGGGTCCGCGCGAAATGGCACCCAGGCAGCTTCCGTATAAAAATCGCGCCGCACCGGCATCCGTCGCAAAGTGTAGCGTTGGGGCCCACCGGGCGTACCGGGTTTGAAATTCCACAGCTTCTGCCCTTCCATCGACAACGTGTATTCAATAAACGCCACGGCTACTTCGCGGTGCGGAGCGCCACGCATGAGCGCGATCGGATCCGGTGAAAGCACGGTGCCTCCGGGAGGCGAAACATAGCCGAGCCGTTTTTGCCCGCTGCGTTCGTTGCTGCTTTGCTCCTGATAACGGCCATAGAAATCGATGCACACGCCCACCGCGCAATTTCCCGCCGCGACATCGATCGGTGGCTTCTGCGAAGTATCGGTGAAGTATCGCGCATTGGCTCCGATCCGTTGAATCAGGCGCAACCCCTGCGCCCAACCACGACGCACCGCTTCCGCCTCCAACTCCGCGCGAGGTTTGCCGGTGTCCCGGGCGAGGCGCGTCCACTCCCGATAGATTTCCTCCTGAATCATTCCCTCAAATCCCTTGGAAACAGAGCCGCTCTTCGTCGGATCGCACAACGCCACCTCACCCTGCAAACGTGGGTCTTGCAGGTCGGCCCATTCGCGCGGTGCCGGGGTCACGCCCAAGCGGGCCAGCGCATCTGTATTAAAAATCATTCCATGTCCACTTAACACCGTCCCGTACCACCGCCCCTGTTTATCCCAGTACGGTTCACCCGCGTAGGATTGCGGAATGACTTTTTCATTCAACCACTCCGGGTGCAGCTGCCCAAGCCCCGCGTCCACGATCCGCCCGGCGTCGGCTTGCCGGATAAAATCATTGGTCCCTCCTCCAAAGAATAGATCGATCCCGCAGCCGACCGACGAAGCGAGAAATACCTGTCGCGCCTCCCGCTCCTCCGCGCGGGCCTCCTGCGCCAACCGACCATTGGCGAACGCGGCCTGCACTTCGCTGTTCCAAGCCTTACCCAGTTTCCCGGTCCAATAATTCTGAAACGACGAAACATATTCCGACTCAATAAATCGCGCGATCTCACTCGTCCCCCCGATCACGCGCCAATCAATCGCGACCGACTTTCCGGTTTTTGCGCGATACCACTCCTGAAATCCCTGGGAGAATTCATAGCGAATCGCCTCATTGTTCGGCGTGATGATCACCAGCGTTTCATCAGCCTGATTTACGCTCGCCTGCTTCGGCCGCAGCCAAAACGGCCATGCCACCACCGCCACCAAAGCCAATATGAGCAGCGCCCGCTTCATAATCTCTGCCTAAGTTGTCGGGCTGCTGCTTGCGGCAGCCTCAGCACGGCGCCCATCCGGCCCATCCGGCCCACGCGCCCCACCCACGGGGCTTTACTGTATTTGAAGGGCTGCCGCTTGCGGCAGTCTCGGCGCGGCGCCAGCGCTGGCCCGGCACGAAGAATAATTAATGTCGCCCGGTGCATCGCATCACTCCAGCAACACCACCACGTCTGCCGGCGCGACGCTCGCGCCAAGTTCACCGCGTGCCGCCCCATCCACGCCACGGGGATTGCCCTCGAAAACTTTCAACCTTGTCCCGTTGCCGGTGATGAATTCGTACTGCGCCACCTCGCCCAGATAGATCGATTCGCCGATTCGTCCCTGCACCCGGTTGCGGGCATCAGCGTCACTGCGGTTCAGTTCCCAACACTCCGGCCGGATCGAAAGCGTCACCGCCGCACCCAGCGTTGGTTTACTCGTCGGATCACCCAACACCCCGTCAAAAGCCCCGATCGTCGTCTCCACGGCGATGCGCGCCCCATCGATTCCCGTAATTTTCCCCGGCAGAAAATCAGTCTCCCCGATAAAGTTCGCCACCGTTTTCCGGCTCGGCCGGGTGTAGATTTCCCGAGGCGTGCCGACCTGCAGAATTCGCCCGCCATCCAGTATCGCCATGCGATCAGCAATCGACAGTGCCTCTTTCTGATCATGGGTCACATAGACCGTCGTAAGCTGAAACTCTTTGCACACTCGGCGGATTTCCGTGCGCATCTCTAGGCGGAGTTTGGCGTCGAGATTGGACAGAGGTTCATCGAGCAACAGACAGCGCGGCCGCACCACGAGCGCCCGCGCCAAGGCGACGCGCTGCTGCTGGCCGCCGGAAAGTTGATTCGGTTTCCGCTCGGCGTAGGCCTCCATCCGCACGGAAGCGAGCGCCTCATCCACGCGCCGCTTGATCTCCGGGCGCGGCACTTTGCGCTCTTCCAAGCCGAACGCCACATTCTCCGCCACGCTCAGATGCGGCCAAAGAGCATAGCTCTGAAACATCATCCCGGTATTCCGTTTATGCGGCTCCAATCGGGTGACATCCTCGGCACCGAAAAGAATTTGTCCTTCCTCCGGGATGAAAAATCCCGCCAGCGACCGGAGCAGCGTCGTCTTGCCGCAGCCACTCGGACCAAGCAAAAAAAACAATTCTCCGGGATTGATCGTCAGATCAAGACCGTGCAACGCCACCACCGCGCCGAAACGTTTGGTCAACTGTTTAACCTGGATGGAAATCATTTCATGTAATGGAAAATACTCTGGTCTGGTTTCGTTCGTTGTGGGAAGAGTGACGGTTTAGTTTGAGTCACAAGGGCCGCGGCAGGCAACCGTCCGCCACCCAAGAAGTCAAAATTTAAACCGGCAAAGCGTCCCGCTCACCTGAACGTCGAGCGACTCGACTCACCCTTTGTATGCCCGCTGAGAGATTGCCCGATGAGACACTTCGCAAGGTCGCACGGAGACCAATGATCGCAACATTCAGAATAATGGCAGTCTGGACCGCGATGCCCCCGGTGATTTAAAAATCTATCCGGATAGCCCATCCAGGAAAACAATTCCGCTGGAGGGCCGAGCACCTGCGAGGCTTCGATCCGCCACACCTGAAAAGTCCGATCGGGAACATGTAGTCTATTAAACTACAAACGCTCGGGGTGGAATTTGTAGTCTAATAGACTACTTTCCCTCTGGGGGCGGCGGCGGCCGTTGCCCGAGCTGGTCGAACGGGCTCTTCACGCCTAGTCCCGGCTTTCGCCTACAGTGCAAATAAATCTGGGTGGTCTCTAGACGATCAGGCCCCATCAGCTCCTGCACGGGACGGATGTCCGTTCCACTTTCGAGCAGTGCCGAAAAAAAGGGGTCTGGCTTAGACATTAAGACATTGAAGTCGCAACGTCCGCAATGAACCAGCGGTACGTCTCGGGGCTGACGGAAGGGGGTAGAGTAGGCAGAGAGTGAAGTAGCGGTGATTGAACCGACCGAAGATGTCAGTTCACCGCTGCACTCCCCCGCCCCTCATCAAACCGGACGGGCGGATTTCCCGCATCCGGCTTTCCGAGGTCGTTCACCGCAGGCACTCTCGAGGCCACCCTCTTCGTGCTGCAACACAGTGTCCGTTGAAACGCTTGAGCCTTTCTTGTCGTTGCTATCTCCCGCAAGGGAGCCATCGCACGGTCCTGCATTTCGCTGTTCACCTCCCTCGACCAAGTTCGGTCCCTTCGCTCCGGCGTCGTTACCGCCTTCATCGCTACGATGAACCGATCCGACTTCTCCCCGGGCCGTGCCGGCCTTCGCCGATAAATCGGAGTGGGACCGGACGTCGGGCCGTGGCCCGCCCGGGGATATCTCTCCACTTATTTCCTGCAAGACCGCGTCCCGCGCGCGAACCCCGCTTGAATCTTGACAAACACCTCGATCAACCGCGTTCGCAGCGTCGTCAATGATCCTAGCGGCACAGATCGCGCCAGCAACACTGTCACGATCTCGGCTTCCTTCCTCCGCTTGCGCTCCGTCCGGTGGAGAGCAGCCCCACCGGGCGCAGGCGCTTGTGCTCCGAAGGCTCGGAGCACGGGCCGCTCGTTAGCACGAGCTTTCGCGTCCGGCGTAGAGTGCCCGGCGGGGCCCCGCTGCGTCTTTGGGCTGCCGCGATCACCTCAATCGCCCCCTGCCAAGAGCGGCGTCCACAATAGGCAGACTGTGGAGCAGGGCCTGCGGTCGCACTCTTGAAGGATGCCCGTGGATTTTTTGAGAAACTCGACATCCTGCCTTTACAGAAGGAGCTCCCTTTCCAAAGTGAATCCTTTTTTAAAGTGAATCAGTGGTTACCGCTTCCCTCCATGATCGCCCCGAAGCCCGCCGGATAATCTGCGTACTTCGGCCGCCAGCCGAGCACGCGCTGGATTTTCCCGCTGGAAATAACCCGGTCCGGCATCGGTTCGCCACCTCGTCGCGTACCCGGCACCCCATCAAATACCGGCATCGGCCGCTGCAACTTCCCGGCCAGCCAACGCACCACTTCTTCCCGCGACGCCGGCGCCGTGTCCGCCACATTAAAAATCTGACTCCCCATCGCCTCCGGCGCCGTGAGGCACGCCAGCACCGCCGACACGATATCGTCGCGATGGATTAAATTCAACCGGTGCGCTCCACTCCCACCGAGTACGGCCACGCCTTCGCGGAGTTGATTCAGCAAATGATGCCGCCCCGGTCCGTAGATCCCGGCCATCCGCAATATGAACCAGCGCCGACAAACCGCTGCTATCGCGCGCTCCAACAAGATTTCCGACTCACGGATAATTTTTCCGTTGGAAGTCGCACCTTCAGCCGGAGCCGTTTCCTCCACCACTGCTCCGCCGCCCTGCGGATAAACCGATGTGCTGCTCGTGTAGAGCATCGTGCCGATCGGCGTCGGAGACTTCGCCGCCCAAGCGATGATCGACGCCATGCCTTCCACGTAAGATTTTCGGTACCCGTCCGGTCCGCCGCCCGAGCTCACGCAATTCACCACAAAATCCACCCCGCCCTCAATCTGCCCGTGCCAGTCGCTCGCAGACAACTCCGCGACCACCACCTTGGCCAAGCCCAGCGAACGCAGCGTCACGGCCTTTTCCGGATTACGTGTCAGCGCCTCAACGCGCGCGCCCGCCGCCACCGCCGCCCGCGCCACCGCTGAGCCGACATAGCCGCAGCCAAAAATAACCAGCCGTTTGCCGTGAAGAGAAATCATATGAGCCACCACTAAGGCACACTAAGCACCACTAATGGATTCAAAAATTTCAGATGAGGACCAAGGCCACTAAAGCAAAAGCATTTCCCCGTGAATAACGCGGATAGACGCGGATTCAGAATCAAACCCGTGGGAGGGCCTTTACGCCCCGACTCAGCAAACCATCCAATTTGGAGCCGCGCCGACCACTCAATCAATCCGCGTTAATTCGCGTTATTCGCGGGAAAAATACGTTCCGAGTCAATTCAAGCAAAGCCATTTGTCTTTAAGGCTTTGCGTGAAAATGCGCATTGCCACCGCACGCGCACTTAGGTTTGCTTTCAGCGGGCCTGAAAATGGCCCGAATAGTGGTCAGCGTGCAATCACCCCATACCCCCGTAGCCGCCTCGCCAGGACAGGAAGCGACCCGGCGAAGCTTTCTCCAGCAGGAACAACTCACATGCTTGACCAGCCAAGCGAACTGGACAGGATACTGACCATATGAAAGCCATCACCTATACCGCAGCTCGCGAAAGTCTGGCCACGACCATGGATCAGGTCTGCAGCGATCACGACCCGGTGGTGATCACACGCAATCGCGATCAAGCCGTCGTGATGATTTCCTTGGAAGACTATGAATCGCTGCAGGAGACCGCGTATCTCCTGAGGGCCCCGGCCAATGCGCGCCGTTTACTCGCCTCACTCGCCAGTCTTGAAAAAAGCAAGGGCGTGAAAAAGAACCTCGCAACGCTGGCCGCATGAATCTGCTCTTCTCACCGCAAGCGTGGGAGGATTACCAGTACTGGATCCAGAGCGACAAGAAGGTGCTCAAGAAGATCAACGATCTGCTGAAGGAAATTTCCCGGAATCCCTATGCAGGAATCGGCAAGCCCGAGCCCCTCAAGCATGCGCTCAGTGGCTACTGGTCCCGACGGATCACTGATGAACACCGCGTGGTCTACCGGATAGACGGGGCCGTCCGGAAAATCGCCCAATTGAGATATCATTACGAGTAAGCCAGGTGATCTTAAACGTAGATTATGTCTTTAAAGTGAGTGAGAACGAAAGCGTCAGGTCGTAAGTTTTCAAATTCATGTGCGGCATAGCTGGCATCATTGCGCCTAAGCTGGATCAGGCAGACCGCGAATCTGCGCTCTCGCGAATGCTAGATCGGCAGCAGCACCGCGGACCGGATGATCGGGGCATCGTTTCCCACGCGAGCGCCACTCTGGGCATGGCGCGGCTGGCGATTATTGATCCGGCGCATGGCCACCAACCGATGACTTCGCCGGACGGGCGTTTCCATTTGGTTTTCAATGGCGCGATCTACAACCACCGCGAACTGCGTGCGACGCTGGAAGCCAACTGGTCGTTCCGCACACACTGCGACACGGAAGTGTTGCTCGCGGCCTTTGTCCGTCATGGCGCGGATTGCCTCCACCAACTGCGCGGCATGTTCGCCTTCGCCGTCTGGGACACGCAGGAGCAAACTTTCTTCGCCGCCCGGGACGGCCTTGGAATCAAACCGCTTTATTACGCGCGCCGTCCGGATCGCAGCCTCGTTTTTGCTTCCGAGTTGAACGCCTTGCTCGCGAGCCGGCTCGTCGAACGGGAAATCGATGCTGCGTCGGTCGGCGAATACCTCGCTTGGTTCAGCGTCCCGGCACCGCGCACGCTCTATCGCGGCATCGTGAATCTTCCACCCGGTCACTCGCTGCGGCTCGATCGCGAGGGACGCCTGTCCACGCAGGCGTGGTGGGGTCTGCCAACTCACCGGCAACCCAACCGAGTCGCCACCAACTATTCGGAATTTGTCCACGGGCTGCGCGCGCAACTCGACGATACCATCCGTGCGCATCGCGTGGCCGATGTGCCGGTGGGCGCCTTTCTCTCGGGCGGAATGGATTCCACCGCCGTCGCGGGCTTGATGGTGCGTGGAGGAGCGAGTCACTTAAAAACTTTTTCGATCGGCTTCGAGGAAACCGGTTACGCTGAGCAAGCCAGTGCGCGCGCATCCGCGAAGTTTCTTGGCACCGAACATCACGAAGAAATCCTGACGGGCACCCGCGTCGCCGCCGATCTGCCGCGCATCCTCGCCTCCTTCGACCAACCCACCGGCGACGGCATCAACACGTACTACGCCAGCGCGCTGGCCTCACGCAATGGCGTGAAAGTCGCGCTCTCCGGTCTCGGCGGTGATGAACTGTTCGGCAGCTATCCGTCGTTTCGCGATCTACCGAGATTGCAGCGCCTGCTCCCGTGGTGGCGCCGGTTGCCCACTGCCACGCGACAATGGATCGTCGCCAAACTCCGCGCCCAGCCGCAGGCCCGGGCCCGCAAGCTCGCTGATTTCCTCGCCCACGCGCGTGACCTCCATGAACTCGCCTCGCTGCAACGCCGCGTTCTCCCCGAAGTTTCCCGCCTCGCGTTGCTCGCACCCGAGGCGCGCTCGCTCGCCACACGACTCGGCCCGCACCATCCGATGCTGGAGGAATTCGCTTTCGAACTCACCGGCGCCGACGATTTTCAAATCGTGAGCGCGTGGGAATTGCGCACCTACATGACGAATGTCCTCCTGCGTGACAGCGATGTGATGAGCATGGCGCACTCCTTGGAACTGCGCGTGCCCTTCGTCGACACCCGCCTGCTCGAATGGCTCTGGCCGCAGCCCGACTATTTCAAGCGCGACCCGCGCATCGCGAAGCGCGCGCTGGCCGATGCAGTGGCAGACGTGGTGCCCGTCTCCATTCGCCAACGCCCCAAGCAAGGTTTTACTCTACCCTTCCCGTGGTGGATGCGAAATGAACTGCGACCCTTCCTCGACGAAACATTCTCTCCCTCCTCCCTCAGCCGCTGCCCGTGGCTCGATGCTCACGCGGTGAGCGCGCTGTGGACGGACTATATCACCGGCAACGACAGCCGTGCTTGGTCACGCGTCTGGACCGTCGCCATGCTCGTCGCCTTCGTGAATCGGAAAAGTGAATACTAATGCATTTTTTCCACAGAGGTCGAGGAGTCCAGACACAGAGGGCACAGAGCCGAGATTATTTTTCGGACGTAGGACCGGCCCTTGTGGCCGTGCCGCGATCGACTGACAGCGGACGATGCGAAGCCAATATCTACAGCCCGGCACGGCGACAAGCGCCGGCCCTACAACGAACCATCGGCGATCATGGGGCGGCACGGAAATCGACGCCCACCCACTTGCAGCGCTCCTGCATTTCTCTGTGTCGGCCCTCAGTGCTCTCGGTGAAAATTGTCTTTAGCTTCGACTCCTCGATGCCCCGCTTCGCATGAGAACCCTCCTCCTCAGTCCGGAGTTATTTTTCGGCGAAGGCGGTATCGCCCGGATCATGCGGTGCTACCTCAAGGCACTCTGTGAAAACGCTGCAGGCGGCGACCGCATCGAGGCCCTTGTCCTGAACGACTCCCCCGCCACCGATCCTCGTCTCGCCCGTTACTCCTCGCCCGCACTCGGACGTGTCGTCGGTTGTGGTCGCCGCAAATTCGAATTCATCAAGCAAACGTTTCGTCTGGCGTCGACGGCCGATCAAGTCATCTGCGGGCACCTGCACCAACTACCGCTGCTCTGGGCCATCAGTCGATTCCGCTCTGGTTTTCGCTACTCGCTCGTCGCGCACGGCATCGAAGTCTGGCGGCCTTACTCCAGCCTCGAAACCCGTGCCCTCCTCGGCGCCCAGCACATCCTGTGTGTCAGTGAATACACCCGACGACAGTTGCTCAGATTTTGCCCGTCCCTTGATTCCTCCCGCCTCCTCATCGTCCCCAACACGCTCGATCCCAATCTCGCCGTAAATCATGAGACGATCAAAGCGAGTTCCTTGGCTGGACCAAATATTCTTACCGTTTCCCGACTTACCACGACGGACAGCTACAAAGGAATCGATACCCTCATCGAGGCGCTGCCCTTCATCCTCCGCGAATACCCCCTCGCCCAATTGCGAATCGTGGGCGGAGGCGATGACACCCCTCGCCTACAAGAAATCGTCAAGCGACTCCGCCTGACCCACTCCGTGCATTTTTGCGGAATCATTGACGACAACGCTCTGCGCGCCGAATACGCCGCGTGTGATCTCTTCGCGTTGCCCAGCCGGCGGGAAGGTTTCGGCCTCGTCTATCTTGAGGCGTTGACCTATGGGAAATCCTGCCTCGCCGCCCGCGCCGGGGGCGCGCCGGAGGTGGTGAACGAGCGCATCGGCGCGCTTGCCGACTACGGAAATATCCCCGAGATTGTCGCCGCCGTGCTCGACCTCATCCGCCATCCCCGCGATCCTGAAGCCATCCGCCAGCACATGGCCACCTTCGCCTTCCCCCTATTCCGCTCCCGCCTCGCCGCCGCCCTCGCCTGATGTCCACGCCCCAAGAAACCATCGAGCTAATCATCGAACCCGGTCGCGCCACGCGGAACTACTGGCGCGATCTCTGGCGTTTCCGCGAGCTGCTCGGATTTCTCGCATGGCGCGACATCAAGGTCCGTTACAAGCAAACCACACTTGGCATCATCTGGGCGCTGATCCAGCCGGCAGTCACGCTGACGGTCTTCACTTTTGTTTTCGGCAAGCTCGCCAATCTTCCTGCGGGCAACGTCCCCTACCCGCTTCTCGTGCTCACCGGCCTGCTGCCGTGGCAACTCTTCTCCGCCGCCTTCTCCAACGCCAGCGGCAGTCTGGTGTCGAACACGCACCTCATTTCAAAAATCTATTTTCCTCGCCTCATCGTGCCGCTCTCCTCGATCGCCGTCGCGCTGATTGATTTCGCCGTCGTGCTGTTTCTGCTCGCAGCACTTTATGTGTGGTGGCAATTCGTCCCCGACTGGCGGATCATTTTTCTCCCGTTATTTATTTTGCTCACACTGCTCACCGCGCTCGGCACCGGACTCTGGCTCACCGCGCTCACGGTGAAGTATCGGGATTTCCGTTTCGTCGTGCCGTTCCTCCTGCAAGTCGGCCTGTTCCTTTCGCCCGTCGGTTTCAGTTCGACCAACCTGCCCAGTTGGCGCTTGCTCTACTCGCTCAATCCCATGGTCGGGGCCATCGACGGTTTTCGCTGGTGCCTGCTCTGCGGTGAACCCGCGCTCGACGCCGGCAACATGGCCGTCTCTGTCGCGATGTGCGCCGCGCTGCTCATCACCGGCCTCTGGTATTTCCGCCACACGGAGCGAAGCTTTGCTGACGTGATCTGATGATGATTATCGCCCAACTGGAGTCGGTATTTCGCGCCCTGAATCGCAGTCAGGTGCGTTATATCCTCGTTGGCGGCTTGGCGGTCATTGCCCACGGCTACATGCGGACTACATCGGATATCGATCTGGTGATCTCGCTACATCCCGACAATCTCCGCAAGGCCCTCGCGGCGTTGCATGAAATCGGATATTTTCCAAAACAAACGGTCAAAATCGAGGAGTTTGCTGATCCCATGATCCGTGAACGTTGGATCAAGGAGAAGAACATGCTGGTGTTTCAGCTCACCACCGGACGACCGAGGGAACTTCCCATCGATATTTTCGTTCGCGAACCGTTCGATTTCGACAAAGAATTAGGCCGCGCCCGGCATTTTGAAATGGCTCCGGATGTGATCGTGCCGGTCGCCAGCATCAAAGCCCTGACCCAGTTGAAGACTGCCGCCGGTCGGCCGAACGATCTGGATGACCTCCGTCGACTCAAGATGCTCTTCCCCGATGAATTCGTCTAAAGATATTACGCCATCCGAAAATGGCTGGGAAGCCGCCGAACTGAGTACCTTGCGAGAAGGTGCTCGCCTGACCTTTCGTGAGCGTCTGCTTTGGCTTCAGGATATGTTGGAATTCGCTGATCGCTTCGGTGGCGCGGCCTCCGGCCGGAAGCTCGACCGGGACGGAAATATTATTCTCGTACCCTCGCGACTTGGAGATGCCGTTGCCGAAAATCAAACCGAGTACCACGCCCCTCCTCCGCCTCCGGCCATCACGCCATGAGCCAACCCATCATCAGCGTCGAAGGTCTCGGCAAACGTTACTTGCTCTCGCACCAGAAGCGGCACGACACGCTGCGCGACTCGCTGACGCAGAGCGTGCGCGGATTCTTCAAACGTGGTTCTGCCGCCGCCGCCGCTCGCGAAGAATTCTGGGCGCTGCGCGATGTCTCGTTCCAGGTGAACCAAGGCGACGTCGTCGGCATCATCGGACGCAACGGCGCAGGCAAATCCACGCTGCTGAAAATTCTTTCCCGCATCACCGAACCCACCACCGGTCGCGCCGTCATCCGCGGCCGCGTTGCGAGCCTGCTCGAAGTCGGCACGGGATTTCACCCCGAGTTATCCGGCCGCGAAAATATCTATCTCAACGGCGCCATCCTCGGCATGTCGCGCGCGGAGATCACGCGGAAGTTCGACGAGATCGTCGCCTTCGCCGAGGTCGAGCGCTTCCTCGACACCCAGGTGAAACATTATTCCAGCGGCATGTACGTGCGCCTCGCCTTCGCGGTGGCCGCGCACCTCGAACCCGAAATCCTGATCGTCGACGAGGTCCTCGCGGTCGGCGATGTCGCTTTTCAAAACAAGTGTCTGAGCAAGCTCAACGAGGTGACAACCCAGCATGGCCGCACGGTGATGATCGTGAGCCACAATATGGATTCGATCCTGCGCCTCTGCCGGTCGGCCATCGTACTGGCGCGCGGCCGCGTGGACTACAGCGGACCGACGCAGGGTGCCGTGGCCCGTTATGCCCACGTGCAAAACCAGCAGACGCATGAGCTCGATCTGCGCACGCCGATCCGCCCGCCGTGGGTCCGCGGCAATCTGACGCTTCGGCAGATTACACACCTCGACTCCGCCGCACCGCCCTGGACCGTGCCATTCGCGGGCACCTTTGCGTTCGTCTGCGACCTCACGGGGCACGGGACGACAAAGGAGTGGCAGCTTTTCCTGGCCTTCTTTTCTGTCTCGGGGATCGAGGTGGCCGCCACCCAGTCGCTGCCGTTTCCGTCGGTCGCAAACGGAGCCGAGTTTCGGCTTAATTGCCGGTTTGAAAATTTTCGTCTCACCCCGGGTACCTATCTGGTCAACGTCGGGGTTCGGGCCGATGGCCAGATGGAGGACTTCGTCACCGAAGCCATCCGGGTTGAAGTGTTGCCCACGACAGAGTCAGCGAAAATGCAGGCTGACGTTTTTCGCGGTTTCTATGTGCCGCAAGCCGTCTACCAGCTGCCTGAATAAGATCAATGGCTTCACCCACGCCGGCTCCTTCCCCGATGGTCCCACGCAACCAATGTCCGGCCTGCGGACGAGCCGGAGCTCCTTACGTGGCCGACCTGCTCTTCGCAGCGCCGCCTCTCTCGCGCTATTTGCAGGAATTCTACGGGCCGTACCCACAGTGCGATTTCAGTTCACTGGCTCACGAACGATTCAGGCTCGCCGACTGCGCCGGTTGCCGTTGCATCTATCAGGATCCGGTACCGGGGAATGTTTTTCTCGCCAAATTTTACGGAGAAGGACTCTACGGCACCACGTACTCGGAGCCTGCGCGCGTCCAGTCCTACCAGGTGGAGCAAATCACGCGGGAGCTGATGATGGTTGTCCGCTTTTTTCAGCCCGGGATTGCCCGGCCTAGCGTGCTCGATTTCGGCACCGGCAACGGCCAGTGGGCGATGCTGGCAGCCGCAGCCGGATTGGATACCCACGCCTGCGATCTCTCCGAGCACGCCTTCCCTGAGCTCCAAGCGCGCGGCATCACCTGCCACCGGCTGGATGCCCTGCCTCCCACCCGCTTTGATTTCATCAACACCGAGCAGGTCTTCGAACATCTCGCGCAACCCGCCGCAGAATTGCGCCGGCTCACGCAGGCGCTGCGTCCGGGCGGCCTGCTGAAGATCGGCGTGCCGTTCGATCCCCAATTGCGATTTAAACTGCGCCAGCCGGACTGGACCGCGCCCAAAAACGCACCCGCTTCGCTCAATGCCGTCGCCCCGATCGAACACCTGAATCATTTTGAAACCACCAGTCTCCACGCGCTGGGCCGGCAGGCGGGTTTGGTGCCGCTCTCTGTTGTCGGCTGGACCCTGCACCGCGATGCCCCGGCCCCAGGCGGCCTTCGCGCCCGGCTCGGCCACTGGCTTCGGAGCCGGCTCGGCGACTATTACCGGCCTCATTTCGCGCTGACCCAAACCGTCTTTTTTCAAAAACCCAGTCTCTCCCCGTCCTAACCCCTCCTCTCCGTGCCGCTCAGCAATCCAGAACACATCCCGGCGGTTTTGCATTTCGCGCAAGCCTGCCAGCCCCGCTCCATCCTCGACATCGGCATTGGCACAGGCAGTTACGGGCTGTTGATGCGTCAGAGCCTGGACATCGGCAACGGCCGCTTGCAACCGTCCGAATGGCAGGTGAAAATCGACGGCGTGGAAATTTTCGAAGGCTACCGCAATCCCGTCTGGAGCTTTGCCTACTCCCAGGTGCTGATGGGAGATATCCGCCAGCTTTTGCCGAAACTTGGCTTCTATGACCTGATATTGTGCAATGATGTCTTGGAGCATTTCCCCCGCGAGGAAGCCCGCAATCTGGTACAGACCCTCCTGAGCAAAGGACGCGTTCTTTTGGCCACGACCCCGAATCGCGATTTTCCTCAGGGAGCTTGGGGCGGAAACGAAGCCGAAACCCATCACAGCCTGCTGGATCGCTCCGATTTTTCCGGATTGGTCGCGGAGATCACCACCGGGGTCACGACCTGCTATGTCTGTACCAAACAGCCGGAGCTGATCTACCCGCTTCTGCTCGCAGCCGACCGTTGCGTGCAGGTCTCACCCGCCCAGCCGATGAGCCTGCCGGTCCGCCTGCGCCGCAAGTGGCGGCAATGGCGTCTCACCAAAGGATGATGGCGACGCCCACTTTCGCCTTGTTAGTACCCTGCAAAAACGGCGCGCGCTTTCTCCCGCGCCTCTTTGCCTCGGTACGGGCGCAAACGCGACCGTTCGACGAGATCTGGGTGTTTGACGACGGCAGCGACGACGACAGCAGCAAGGTCGCAGCGGCACTAGGTGCACGGGTGCTGCGGGCCGAAAAATCCCTCGGGCCATCCGCTGCACGCAACCGCCTGACCGCCGCCTGCGTCTGCGATTGGATTCATTTCCATGATGCGGACGACACGATGGACCCGCACTACCTCGAACGCGTCGCCACGCGGGTGAAACCTGGCATCGACGTCGTGGTTTGCGATATGCTCTGGATCGAGGAAGAGACGGGGAAAGAGGAAAACCGCTGGACCTACGACGGCGCCGCGCTCGCCCGTCATCCGACCGCATATCTGCTGGTGAATACGATCGGTGGAATCAACGGTCTCTATCGTCGCAGCGCACTGGTTGCCGTGGGAGGATTCGACGAGACACTCCGTTTCTGGGAAGACATGGAAATCAATCAGCGGCTCGGCCAACGCGGCACCGGCACCGAGGTGATCAATGAAAATCTTGTCACCGCCTACCGCCACCGTTGCGGTTACAGCAACTCCAATCTGGGGGAAGTCTGGCGCGTCAAGCTTCAGATCATGGACCGCCTGCTCGCGAAGGCGGATGCCGCTCTGCTCGCCACCATCGCCACGGAGGCTGAAACCATCGCGGACCGCTTCGCAGTCATGAATCTCTGGTCCGACGTCCCGACTGCGCTCACGCTAGCCCGGCAGGCAGGCGGCAATCCGCCGACGACGAACAACACCGCGCTACGACTACTCAAGTATTTCCTGCCCGACGCGTGGACCTTTCGCCTCCAATATCGCCTGAGAAAATCCCGGGCCCGATGAACTCCCCCATTATCTCGGTCGTCATTCCCACCCGAAATCCCGATCGCAACCGGTTGGGCGAAGTCCTCGCCGCGCTCGGACAGCAGTCGCTGTCCGCCGACGCGTGGGAACTTTGCCTCGTCGACAACGGCAGCACGCCGTCTCTACAGCCGAAAGATCTGGGAGCGAATCCCGGCAACCGGCATCTGGTGACCGAGCCCCGCGCCGGCCTGCTGTGGGCGAGACTCTGCGGGCTGCATGCGACCCACGGCGAATATGTGGTGTTCATCGACGACGATACCGTGCCTGACCGGAATTTTCTCCAAGCCGCAGTCAATTTCATGTCCGCCCGTCCAATGGTCGCGACGGCAGGCGGAATTATTTCCGGGCGTTTTGCCGGACCAAAACCCGAATGGATTGAAAGTGCGCTGTGGTGTCTTGCCCTGCGCGACAACGGCGCTGAACCACGGGAGTGGTCCTTAGGCGAAGGCTCATTCCCCTCGTGGACGCCGATCGGCGCGGGACTGCTCACCCGCCGGGCGGCACTTGAACCCGGATACGTGACTCACATAGAAAACAACTGGCAGGCGATCGAAACGAACTCCTGGATCGGCCAGGGTGCCGGCGGCGTCGAAGACAAGGATCTCGTTCTTCATTGTCTGCGCGCCGGGTGGTCCACCGGTTACGTCCCGGACATGAAGCTCACGCATATCATTCCGACGAGCCGGCTAGAACGCAGCTATATCGAGCGGCTCATTCCGAATTTGGAGCGGATCTGGATGCGCACCCTGCACGCCCACGCGCTTGATGAACATCCGCCGATCCACCCTTTCACGCTCTGGTTGCGGCAAATCAAAGCGTGGGTGGTGATGCGCGCCTGGAGCTCACCCGCGGCCCGGTTTAGCTGGCTATCCTCCTGCGGCCGCCTGCGGGGTCTCGCCGACAACTACCGAAACCCGGCGTGCTACCCCGCACCCAAAAAACCATGACCGGCTTCATCGCACCCGCCACCGTGAAACCTGTGAGCGAGAGACATCTCTCAGCCGCCTGGCTGAAATGGGCCGTGCCCGCCGTCATCCTGGTAGTGGCCGCCGGCTTGCGCCTGGCCGGCATCGATAAAAGCCTGTGGATCGACGAAGCCGGCTCCTATGCTCAGGCCAGTGCGCAGGACTTCATCGCCATGGCGCGCAACTATGATCACCCGCCGCTTTATTTCGCCCTGCTCCGGGGCGGTTTGGGCATCACCGAGTCGTTCACCTTGCTGCGGCTGTTTTCTGTCGCCTGCGGACTGGGTGCAGTGGCGGTGTTCTGCTTTTCCTCCGGAAAGAAACAACCTGTCGCCGGCTGGTGCGCAGCCCTGATGGTCGCCGCGTCGCCAGGCTTTGTGTCCAACGCCCAGGAGCTGAGACAATACGCCCTGCTCTCGCTGGCACTCGCCGGCACCCTGGCGTTTGCGTTACGACACCTGCAGGCACCGGAAAATTCCGCGCCCTTGATCGGGCTGGCCGCGACTTTGGCCGTGGCCACCGCCACCCACCTGCTCACGATCTTTTTTGCGACCGCGCTCGCGCCGGTGATCGCCTGGCGGCTTCGTTCCTCCGGACCGGTCGTTTTGTGGCGCACCGCCCTCGCCTTCATTCCCTCGTTGGTGCTGTTCGGATTTTTTCACAGCGTGTTCTTGTTGCGCACGGGCAAGGTGCCCGGACTTTGGTGGATGCCTCCGGTCACCGGCGAATTGCTGGGCCATGTTTTCGGTGAAATCACCGGAGGCAATGCGATCATCTGGTTGGCCGACGCCTGCAACCGCCACTTGGCGGGCAGCAGTTCTGCCATCCTCAGCCTCAGCACACTCGCCGCAATCTTTGCCGCCTGGGTCGCCTGGGGCCGGGCTTCCGCTGGCATGGCCCGGTCGCTGCTCGCCGTGGCGGTGCTCTATTGGTGTCTGCTGATCGGCTATTCCCTCGCCGCCGTGCCCGTGGTCTGGCCGAGGACAATGCTGCCGGGCATGTTGCCGTTTTTGCTCGGCCTTGGTCTCGGGATCGCGGCCCATCCGCAGACGCGCCAACGCGTGATGGCGAGTGCAGTTCTAACAATACTCGCAGTCACCATGACAATTCCCTGGTTGCACGGACTCGCCTTCCGGCCCGTCGAGGATTTGCGCGGACTGTCCACCGCTCTCAGACAAGACCTGCAAGCCGCCGATCTGCCGGTGTTCGTCGGCGGCGTCGAATGGGGCGTGCTGCCCTATTGGCCCGACTACGAAAAGCACCCGGGCATCAAGCTCGACCCCCGCAACCTCACCGTCGCGCAGAACGAATTGCTGTCCGCCCTTGTGCACCAACCCGCCGGTGGCGCAGTTCTCCTTCTCTATCGCGAAGATCTCTACCTGGCGTCCAATCGCGCGGGGCTCGAAGGAATCATAAATTTGCTTTCCCATCGCGGTCCTCCGGCTGTCGAATTGTGGAACCGCGATTGCTATCACCTCCTGCGGTTTGGACCGCCCTCCCCCTAATGACCGAATCAACGCCCATTCTTTCGGTCGTCATCCCCACGCACAATCCCCATGCCGGGCGACTGCAGCGCACGCTGGCCGCGTTGCGCAGTCAAACACTGCCGGTTGATCAATGGGAAACTGTGCTGGTTGATAACACCTCCTCTCCCGCTCTCGTCCTCACGGACTGGATTGCTCACGCCCCGGCCAATCTCCGTCTTATCTGCGAAGCCACGCCCGGCCTCAGCCACGCCCGGCAGCACGGCTTCGTTGAGGCGCGCGGGGAATTCGCCGTGCTCGTCGATGACGACAACGTCCTCGCCCCCGACTATCTCGCGACCGTGCTCGCGCTCTTCGTCGCGCATCCGCAGATTGGGGCAATCGGCGGTCGGTCGCGGCCGGAGTTTGATTTGCCTCCACCAGAGTGGACCAACGAATTTCATTCCTTGCTCGCGCTGCGCGATCTCGGAATCGCGCCGCTTGTTTCCCAAGGTCTGCGTCCGACGAACCTCACCCGCAACGAGTACCCGGTCTTTGCGCCCATCGGCGCAGGCATGGCGCTACGTCGGGCAGCTTGGACCGCGTGGTTGCACGCCCGCGCCAACGACTCTAGCGCGATCAGCGATCGCCGGGGCAACGAACTCACTTCCGGAGGCGACAACGACATCGTCCTTTGCGCCATGCGCGCTGGCTGGGAAGTTGGGTATTTTCCCACTCTCTCGCTCACCCACTTGATCCCATCGGGCCGACTGGCGCCGGAATATCTCGCCCGACTCAATCGCGGAATTCAAAAATCGTGGATGCAGGTACTCACCTTGCACCACGCCAATCCTTGGCCACCGCTCGCACCCACTGGAGCAGCCCTGCGCAAGCTCAAGGCGTGGTTCACTTATCAAGCGTGGTGTTCCTCTTCCGCCCGCATCCGCTGGCAAGGTACCTGCGGACACTTCGACGGCCGCATCAAATCATGAGCATTTCCGACACCGCGCGTTCTCTCGGCCTCGGCAAGCTCGCGCTCCATCTCTACCACAATCCGGTCGGCCGGCTGCGTCTGAGCTTGCGCGAAGGCGGACCGCTCCAGCAATACCGCACGGAAGTGGGCCGACGCGAAATGGAGCAAGCCGCGAACACCCTGCCCTTGCTCCCGATGATTGTCGACGCGCAGGCTCCGCTTGAACTCCACCTGCTCACCGGCGGGCGCTTCTGGTATCAGACCGCGTTTTGTCTCTGGACGCTCGCGCGCCACGCCGGCCGCACGCTCTCCCCGGTGATCTATGATGACGGCACGCTCACTGATGAATTCCGCCAACCCTTGGTGCGGCTGTTTCCCGCCGTGCGCTTTGTCTCATCCGGGGAAACCATTGCGCGTTTGGATGAGCATCTGCCGGCGACGAAATTTCCACACCTGCGGGAACGCTGGGTCAACTACCCGAACCTCCGCAAACTCACCGATCCCCACCTTGGCCGCAGCGGCTGGAAACTCGTGCTCGATTCGGATCTGCTTTTTTTTCGCCGGCCGGATTTTCTCATCTCCTGGCTCGATCAGCCCACGCAACCCCTGCATGCCGTCGATTGCGAAACCTCGTATGGCTATACTCGACCGTTGCTCAATTCGCTCCCGGCTCAACCGCTCGCCGACTTGGTGAATGTCGGTCTTTGTGGGCTCAACAGCAGCGAACTCGATTGGGAGAAACTGGAACTTTGGTGTCGCACACTCCACGAACGCGAAGGTACTTCCTATTATTTGGAACAAGCCCTCGTCGCCATGCTGGTCGCCGGCCGCGAGTGCGCCATCGCCCCGGCCGCCGACTACGCGACGCTGCCGGTGGAAGCCGAAGCTATCGAGTGCCACGCGGTCATGCACCATTACGTAGCTGAGTCGAAGCGCTGGTATTTTCAAACCAACTGGCGGCGCGCCAGCGCACCATGAGCCCGCTCGTCAGCATCATCATCCCCTGCTACAATGCCGAACGCTGGCTGGCGGCGACGTTGGAATCCGCGCTGGCGCAAACCTGGCCGACGAAGGAAATCATCGTGATCAACGACGGTTCAAGTGACACGAGTCTGGCCGTGGCCCGCAGTTATGCCGGGCGCGGCGTGCACGTGATCGACCAAGTCAATCACGGCGCCAGTGCGGCCCGCAACCGCGGCCTGCAAGAAGCGCGCGGCGAATTCATCCAGTTCCTCGACGCGGATGATCTGCTCTCACCCGGAAAGATCGCCGCCCAGATGGCGCTGCTCGCCGCGCGCCGGTCGGAAGGAATGCTCGCTTCGTGCGCGTGGGGACGATTTCAGAATGATCCGGCGCACGCGACATTTGTGGATGCCGTCGTGTTCCATGATTTTGCCTCATTGGATTTTCTCATCCTCGCGGCGGAAACCGGCGCCATGATGCATCCGTCCGCCTGGCTGGTGCCGCGTAGCGTGGCGGATCGCGCCGGCCCGTGGAATGAAACGCTGTCGTTGAACGACGACGGCGAATATTTCTGCCGCATCCTGCTCGCCAGTGCCGGCGTGGCGTTTTGCGCCGAGCCCGCAGCGCGGAGCTACTACCGCTCCGGCCTCGCGGGCAGTCTCAGCCAGCAACGCAGCCCGGCGGCACGGCGCTCGCAGTTCGCCTCGATCAAGCTCATCACGGATCATCTGCTCGCCACCGGTGATTCGGCCAAAACGCGCCATGCCTGCGCCGGGCACTGGCGACGCTTCGTCCATGATTTCTATCCGGCTCCCTCCGACTTGATCGCCTTGGCCGAGCAGGAAGTGCAGCGCTTGGGTGAAACCGTGGGCGCTCCAACCATGGGCCCCCAGACGGCTGCGCTGGCCCGCCTGCTCGGCTGGCGTCTGGTCTGGCGGTTGAAATACTGGACCCAACGATGAACGGATCCTCCATCCTGATTCTCACAGCGTCCCCTCTTTGCCGGAATCCGCGCGTGGTGAAGGAAGCGGCCACGCTCGGCGCGGCAGGCTATCAGGTCACCGTGCTGACCGTCGCGTCCCAGCCCCGGTTCGAACAGATGGACCGGGAACTGATGCGGAACCAACCTTTCACCCGGATCACCGTGGATCACAGGTCCACCGGTTGGCGTTCCCGGCTGGCCAAACTGGGCCAGCGCTTCGCCACCTGGAGGGCGAGACGAATGATCCGCTATTTTCGGATCGAGAGCGCACAGGCATTGGGACCCGCGAGCGCCTTGCTGCGGCGGGCGCGAACCATTCCCGCCGACCTGACTATTGTTCACACCGAAATTCCCATCTGGGCGGCAAAAAAATTAATTCGCGACGGCCGGCGCGTCGCGGTCGATGTCGAGGACTGGTATTCCGAGGACCTGATGTATCGAGATCGCCGATCCCGTCCGCTGCGTTTGTTACGGCGCGCGGAAGCTTTTGCCCTGCGGCATGCAACGTATGCCTCGACCACTTCGCAAAGCATGGCGGCCGGTCTTGCTCAGGCCTTTGGCTGCCCCGTGCCCATTATCCTGCGCAATACTTTCCCACTCCAGCCGGTTTCACGTCTCGATCAACCGATCGGCGATCAGCCGCCCAAATTCATCTGGTTCTCCCAAACCATCGGGCCCGGCCGTGGGCTGGAATTATTTCTCGCCGCCTGGAGTCGCACGAAAAATCCGAGCAGCATCCATCTACTCGGCGATGAACGTCCCGGCTATTGCGCTTATCTCCGCGAATTGCTCCCGCCACACCGGCGCGGAGACTTGCACGTCCTGCCCCTGGTTCCGCCCGACGCCTTGCCCGGCTTGCTGGCGCAATACGACATCGGCCTGGCGCTGGAACCCCACTGGCCGCTCAATCGCGATCTCACGATCAGCAACAAGATTTTCCAGTACATGAACGCCGGACTGGCCGTCATCTCCACCGATACCGCCGGTCAAACCGAGGTGCTCACGGCAGCGCCACAATGCGGACTTCTGGTCAAGGCCGGCGAAACCACGAAACTCGCCGCCGATCTTGAGGCGCTGCTGGCCGACCGGCCTCGCCTCCGGGCGATGCAGGAAGCGGCCCGCCACGCGGTGGAAAACACCCTCGCCTGGGAACACGAAGCACCCCGTCTGCTGGCAGCCGTCAAGGAGGCCCTGTCACCCCGATGAACGCGGCATCGCTCAAGGTTTTTCTACGCCGTCTCGCCGTGCAACTCTGCCGCCGGTTGATGGCCGTGCTCAGCCGGCCCTATGAGATCTCGCGCCACCCCGCGCTGATTCTTGCCCCACACCAGGACGACGAAACGCTCGCCTGCGGTTCATTGATCGCGCGCAAGCGCCACGAGGGTCACGAAATCCATATCGTTTTCCTGACCGATGGCGGCGCATCGCATCGCGAAAATGCCACCCTACCCGTGGATGAACTGATCTCATTGCGCCGCCGTGAAGCGCTCGCCGCTTTGGAAGTGCTCGGCGTGGATTCGGCCTGCGTGCAGTTTTGGAATGAACCGGACGGCACGCTCAATGCCTTGTCCCCGGAAAACCGCGACGCGCTGATTTCCCGGTTGACCGCCTTGCTTCGCACCATCCGGCCGGGCCGGGTGTTCGTGCCGTGCAGTCCTGATGGCAGTTCGGAGCACGATCCCGTGCTGGGTTTTGCCGAGGACGCGCTGGCCCGGGCGGGCCAGCAATCGGAAATCTGGCAATACCCGGTCTGGTGCTGGTGGAATCCGGTTTTGCTCCTGACCAAAATCCTTCGCCATGGCGGCATACGCCGGCTGGTGGGCGAGGATTATCACAACCTCAAGCAAAGCGCCCTGTGCTGCTATCAGTCACAAATCAAACCCACCCCGCCCGATCATTCCGTGCCGCTGCCCCCTGAACTCCGGGAATTTTGCCTGCAAGATCCGGAATATTTTTTCGTCACCAAACCCAGCCATCCCCAGCCTCCCGTCGCCAACGGCTAACGCCATGTCTACTTTTCTCCAGCGCCTCGCCCGGAAAATCAAAGCCCCGCTCGGTTACGGCCGGCCGGTGGATCAAGCAGCCGTGGATGGCGAATACCGCAGCGGCGCTTGGGCGCACTTTCATCAGCTGCCCGAACTGCCGCGACAAAGCATCGTGGTCGGTTACGTTTCACAGCAATACCCGAACCCCGCTATTCTCGATGTGGGCTGCGGCAGCGGCCGGCTCGCCCAACTTTTCCAGCCGCATCCTTTTCGACGCTATCTCGGGGTCGATCTCTCCCCTGAAGGTATAAAAATGGCGCGCTCATTGAACCTCAGCGGCTGCGAATTCACCGAGGGTGATTTTGGGACGTGGCGTCCCGCCGAGAAATGCGATGTCATCATCTTCAGCGAATGCATCGGTTACGCCGATGATCCCGGCGCAATGGTCGCCGCGTTTCTTCCGTGGCTCGAACCGGGCGGCATGGTGGTGATCTCCCATTTCCGCTACGGCCATTGCTCGGCCCACTGGCGTCGCGTGGAGCAGCACCTTCAGGTATTCGAGGCCATAACCGTCACCAACGAGCGCGGCCAGGCTTGGGATATCAAGCTACTGCGCCCACCGGCCTCAAAGTGAGTAAACGCATTCTCATCGTCAGTCCGCATTTTCCTCCGGTCAACACGCCGGACATGCAGCGCGTGCGCGTGAGCCTGCCGTACTTTGTCGAGGCTGGCTGGGACGTCACGGTGCTAACGGTAGACGATCCTACACCTACCGCGCCGCTGGAGCCGGAACTGCTCGCCACGATTCCGCCGAAAGTGGAGGTCGTACGGACGTTTTGTTTTTCGCGCCGATGGACCAGCTGGTTCGGGGTAAACAACGTCGCCTTGCGCTCGCTGCCGTTTCTTTTCCTGGCCGGCTGCCGGCTGCTCGGCCGGCGGCGTTACGACGTCATTTATTTTTCCACCACGATGTTCCTCACGCTGCCACTCGGCCGACTGTGGAAATTCATCGGCGGCGCGCCCTACGTGATCGATCTGCAGGATCCGTGGGTCACCGATTATTATGAACGGCCCGGCGCCCCGCCTCCGCCCGGCGGTTGGAAATATCGTGTCGCCCGGCTGCTGGCCCACACGCTCGAAGGCTGGACGATGCGCGGTGCCGCCCAGCTCATCACGGTATCCGCAGCCTACACCGACGCCCTGCTCGCGCGCCACCCTATCCTGGTCAACACGCCCGTCACGGAATTACCTTTCGGCGCCTCCGAGCTCGATCTTGAGTTCGCCGCCAATCGCAGCAAGACCCGCGCGCCGTTGCTGCCGGCGGGCGGCATCCGGCTCGTGTTTGCCGGTGCAATCGGGCCGGGAATGCTGAGTTCGGTCGAAGCGCTTTTCGCCGCGATTGCCGCAGCGCGAAAAAACGGTCTGAACGTTTCAGTGTATTTCTTCGGCACCAGTTATTCTCCGGCAACGCAGGGCCGGCCGGTCACGCTCGAACTGGCCGCGCGCCACAGCCTGCAGGATTGCGTGCACGAACTACCCGCGCGCCTCCGGTATTTCGAAGCCCTGCAAGTGACGCTGGAAGCGGACGCCAATCTGCTTCTCGGTTCCAACGATCTCGGTTTCAATCCGTCCAAAATCATGACCGTCCTCGCCGCCGGCAAACCCGTGCTCGCGCTCGCCCCGGACGGTAGTGTCATGGCCCGGCGGCTCGCCGATCTCAATCAGCCCTGTGTCACCTTCCCCAGCGGCGGCATTGATCCCGCCGGGCTGCGCCTGATCGCGGAACAACTCCAAACCTTGGGCAACCCGCCCGCGCGGCCTGCGACCGTGCCAGCGTGGCAGCGCTTCAGCGCGCAAGCCGTGGCCGGGCGGCAGTTGGAAATACTGGGCCGGGCGGCAGCGCGGCCGGAAACACTCCACCCAATCCCGTGACCACTGACGCCGACAACGAAGCAACGCCGGATGCACCGGTCGAGTACGCGCTGCTCGGCGGCGAGCATGTGCGCCGCGGACGCGTTCTTTTTAACACCGGCCTCGCCCTGCTCGGCGGTGCCATCGTCTATCTCGCCTACAACGCCAAGGTGGCCGATGTCCTGCATCTTTACCTGGGCATTATTATTTTCGCCCTCTCCTTCGTGCCCGGTTTGCTCTGGGCCAAAAGCGGCGGTTCACGCTTTCCCGTTTTCGAGCCGATCATGCTGCTCTGCGCCAACACCTACGCCCTGCCGTTGCTCAACGGGCAGGAACAACTCGCCCTCTACAGTTCGGACATCATCACCAAGGCGGGCCTGACCGTCATTCTCTATCAGGTGTGCGCAATCTCCGCGTATCATCTGATCAAAGGCCGGCCCGGGCGCAGCCGTTTCTGGACCGAGAGTATTTTGAGCAACCAGATGGAAAAGTTCATTGTGTACGGCCTGGTCCTCTCGACCCTGTATGTGATCGTCTCCACCTTCTACCCCTCCGTCATTCCCACGGAAATCGCCAGCGTGCTGCGGGCCGTCTTCTTCGGTATCGGCATTCTCTGCACCTTTATCAGCACCCAACGACTGGGCCGCGGGGAACTGAATCACTCGGATAAAACGGTGCTGTTCGCCACCCTTATTCCGCAAATGATCATTCAAACCGTGGAGTTACTCCTCGTTTCCACCATCAGTTTAATGGGCATCGCCTTTCTCGGTTATCTCTCCGGCAGCAAACGCATCCCTTGGGTCGCGCTGATTTTTGCCTTTGGGGCCTTGGCGGTGCTGAACAATGGCAAGACCCCCATGCGGGCGAAATACTGGGAGCAAAAACTCCCGAACCCGACCATCAGCCAGTTGCCCGCCTACTACACCGAATGGATCGGGTACGGACTGGAATCGCAGGACAGCCACCTCGACGGAACGAAACAAAAATCATCCGGCCGCAAGCTCCTCGAACGCACGTCCCTCATTCACATGCTGTGCCTGGTGATTGATTGGACGCCCGACCGGCAGCCCTATCTCTACGGCGAAACCTATGGCTATGTCCTGCCGCAACTGATTCCCCGTTTCCTCTGGCCGGACAAACCGCGCTCGCACATCGCCACCTACCGGCTGAGCATTTATTATGGATTGCAGGATGAGGATGCGACCAATGCCACCACGATCGCTTTCGGCATGTTGACGGAAGCCTATGCCAATTTCGGCATTATCGGGGCGGGTTTACTGGGAATTTTCTGGGGCTCTGTCCTGAAAAAACTCCAGGTCCTTTCGTTCCACAGTCCGATGTTTTCCCAAGCCGGCCTGCTGATGATTCTGCTCACTGCCTGGGCCTTCGGCATCGAGCTAACCATGGCGGTCTGGATCTCATCTCTCTTCCAAGCCCTGATCATCGTCCTCGGAGTGCCGCTTTTGATCCGGGCTTTTTTCAGTTCCTAACCCGCGCAATGAGCCCTGCTTCCACCCGCCTCGCCATCGTGCTGTCGCACCCCGTGCAATATTACAGCCCGTGGTTTCGCTGGCTGCGCAACAATACCGCGCTGGAGTTCAAGGTGTTTTATCTCTGGGATTTCGGCATCAAGGAAACCCTCGATCCGCAATTCGCCACGAGCTTCAAGTGGGACCTCGATCTCCTCTCGGGCTACGATCACGAATTCGTCCCCAACGTCGCCCGCAATCCCGGTACGGATCATTTCCGCGGACTCGACAACCCCGCTCTCCCCGCGCGCCTCGCCCAGTGGCGGCCCACCGCCGTGCTGCTCTTCGGCTACAACTGGCTCTCACACCAACGCGCGCTCTGGTGGGCGCGCCGACGCGGCGTGCCACTCCTCTTTCGCGGCGATTCCCATCTGCTCGGTCGGGGCCAGCCGGGCCAACCCAGCCGCATTTTGCTCAAGCTCCTTTACCGCCAGTTCACCGCGATCACCTACGTGGGCGCGGCCAACCGCGATTACTTTCTCTCTCTCGGTGTCCCGGCCACGCGATTATTTTTCGCGCCGCACTCCGTCGATGCCGCGCGTTTCAAT
>Ga0163149_10000950_pt1 | contig 37780 bp, 32 predicted proteins | sample OliLakLV19MP5G1_FD_148604 | JGI IMG/M metagenome (GOLD analysis project Ga0163149, IMG submission 148604) | Freshwater microbial mat bacterial communities from Lake Vanda, McMurdo Dry Valleys, Antarctica - Oligotrophic Lake LV.19.MP5.G1 | ecosystem: Environmental > Aquatic > Freshwater > Lake >... | reverse complement strand
ATGTTAGCGTGCATACGTGAATAATAAAACCCGCTTAATTTATCCCATGGCAGTACCTTTAAAAATTTTACCCAACGGTTCTCTAAATCTAATTCTTGTTCAAAGGGTGAGGTAAATAATTGTACTTGATTTTGGTCATTTACGCGAATCATCTGCAAGGGTTTTTAAAGGGTTTTCTCAAAGGTCTTGCATCTATTTCGGGTTTTTTGCTCTGAAGCCCTTTATTTACAAACATTTTATTGGTTTGAGTGAACCCTAAATAAACATTACGCCATTTTGTGATGCTATTATGATTAATGCCGGTGTTTTCTGAAACTGCTCTTTTTGAGATGCCAGTTTCTTCATGCTTTTTAAACTCTATTAAAATACGTAGTCGTTTTGCTATTAAATGTCCTGATTTTCTTTGGAGATCCTTTAGTTCTGAAAGGGTTTCTTTAACGATTATTTGTTTAGGTAGTGCCATGTTGATTTATTATATAGTCCAAATATATTGAAAAAAAGCGAAACTACAACATTGGACTATATATTATTTCAAATTGGTATTACTTATTTTTTACTATATTTGATTATAAACAATTCAATTATGAAAATGACAGCACCCCCCTCATGCGTTATTAAGTGCGCAAGCCTTAATTAAATCAATTTTAGTGGTATTATTTTTCATAACTACCATTGAGAGTGCTTACTCACAAACTGTTACTACGTTTACCTGTTCAAAAGCTAATATCTCAGATTCGTTAATTTCTGGTGGTGTTATAAGCGCGCAAGGTGTTATTACCAATGACACCTTACATGCAAAGGATGATGTTATTTTCGATCAAAATTTAGACATATAAGGTAATATTATGTTATCGGGTAACTTATTATTCGACAATTCAGCAAATACGGTTGGTATAGCAAAAATCCCACCATCTACTGGTTCTCCGAATGGTGGTTTATTATTTGCAGAAACATCTGGTACAGCACTGGTACAGCAACCTCCAAATCCATGTATAACTGCTATTGCTTTGCCGCAGTTTTCGTTTGGAGGACAAATACAGGCGTTTGATGGAGTAAATAATTTGAGTTTAGACATGGGCAGCAACAATGTAAATAATTATATAGATTCAAGGGGTGGTACCACCTTGGGCGGACATTTGTTAGTTAATTACTACTGTGGTAAAGACATTTTGTTAGGAACTAACCCGGCCAGCCAAAATAAAGTATTTACAGGAAATTATGTAGAAATGCGTAAGCATGCACAAATAGGAACTGTAACATCTCCTATTACAGATCCAAATAATACAGCATTCCAAGTTTTTGCCAATGCGGGCAGTGGGATTGCTTTAAGTACCAATAATAGCAATTTGGCCGCTTTTAGAGTTAATAATTTTTTTGGTAACACGTTTACTTAAATGAATTGGCTGACTTTTTTATTAGCACACGTACCGAATTAATTAGCAATGCTTACGAGGTATAAATTAATTAGTAATTTTTTACCCTAAACTCAACCGAAATGCCGCCGAAATGCCGCGCCCGCGATTGTAGCGAAAAGCCCCCGCGAGTATTTTGCGTTGTGGCGCTTAAGCAAGGAGGCGACCAAAGGAAGCCACCGCAGCTTTAGCGCAACAGCAAAAGGCTGCGGGGCTTGAAGTGAAAAGCGCGATAAGGCGCCCAAAACAAAAAATGAATTAGTAAAACAAACCCAGTTAAAACGAAACTTCCACTTTTCGTTCTTCAATCATCTTTTTTAAATTGATCAAAGCGTAACGCATACGGCCTAAAGATGTATTGATTGAAACATTTGTTGTATCAGCAATTTCTTTAAAGCTCATATCGTAATATGTTCGCATAATTACTACTTCACGTTGATCTGGAGGTAACATGTGAACAAGATCGCGGATGTTGTTTTTGCGTTTAGAGCTTTCATCGCCAGTTTGATAAACATCTTTTGTATCACTCACCTTATCCAATGGATGAATCTCTTCTCCTTCTTCATTATAATAAATAGAAGCCGGTGGCATTTTTTTAATGCGTCGGAAATGATCAATGATCAAATTGTGTGATATGCGATAAACCCACGGAAGGAATTTACCTTCTTCGTTGTACTGACCTTTTTTTAAGGTTTGGATCACTTTTAGAAATGTATCTTGAAATACATCTTCGGCCAAAGCACGGTCTTTAACAATTACCAAAATACTCGAAAAGAGTTTTGATTTGTGACGGTGAAGGAGAGTTTCTAAGCCTTTTTCGTTACCCGTTAGGTATAACGCAACTAACTCGTGATCAGTGAATGATTGAATAGACATTGGTTTACTTGCTTTAAATTAAAGTTCGGTTTTGCTAGTAAAGGTCTATTCGATGGCTTAGTTTTTTAAATGGTTATTACGGCAAATATAGACCATTTAGCTTTTAACCCAAAAGGATATCTGTTAAAATGGACCCATAACTGAGTCAATTGTTAGTCTTATTGAGTGAAATAATCTCCCAATCTGTCAAATTAAGCCCTAATTTTGCAGTCGAATGTCCCAAATAGCCGATATATCTAAGGTTGATGCCAAAACCCATATTATCATAAAAGGCGCCCGTTTACACAATTTAAAGAATATAGACGTAGTTATACCTCGTAATAAGCTGGTGGTTATCACAGGTTTATCGGGTTCGGGTAAGTCAACCCTGGCTTTTGATACCCTTTATGCGGAGGGACAAAGACGATATGTTGAAAGTTTATCTGCTTATGCAAGGCAGTTTTTGGGTCGTTTAGAAAAGCCGCAGGTTGATTATATAAAGGGTATATCGCCGGCAATTGCTATTGAACAAAAAGTGGTGTCGCGTAATCCGCGCTCAACCGTTGGTACTGTTACCGAGATTTATGATTATTTGAAATTACTTTTCGCACGCGTAGGAAAAACATACAGCCCTGTGAGTGGTAAATTAGTAATGCGTCATAAAATTAGTGATGTAGTTGATTTTGTAATGAACCAAGGCGCAGATTCAAAAGCGCTTGTTACCGTAAAATTAAAAGAGAAAAACCTGCCTAGCCGGCAGGCAGGAGATCGTACGCTTTCAAAACAATTAGAACTTTTAAATCAAGGTGGTTTTTCGCGTGTGATCACAGCGGAAGGAATTCAAAAAATAACGGATCTTGATCTTAAAAAAATAAAAAAGAATGCTGAGATATCTTTATTAGTAGATCGCATTATTGTACAAAAGAATGATGAGGATCTGTTGAATAGAATTTCCGATAGTGTGCAAACTGCTTTTTACGAAGGTGGTGGTGAGTGCGATGTGATCATTGAAGACGTTAAGAATAAAAGCACAACACATCATTTCAGTAATTTATTTGAAATGGATGGAATTTCGTTTGAAGAACCAAGCGTTAATTTCTTTTCGTTTAATAATCCAATAGGAGCTTGTAAAACCTGTGAAGGCTTTGGAAGTATTATTGGTGTAGATCCTGATCTTGTTATTCCAAATAAAAGCGCCAGTGTATTTGATAATGCAGTGGTATGTTGGAATGGTGAGATCATGAGTAAGTACAAAAATGAATTATTAAAGAGCGCACATAAGTTTAATTTTCCGGTACACAAACCAATAGTAGATCTTACAAAGGCACAATACAAATTATTATGGGAAGGTAATAGTCATTTTGAAGGCATCAATGCGTTCTTTAAAATGCTTGAAAAAGAAACATACAAAATTCAGTACCGCGTAATGTTGGCCAGGTACAGAGGAAAAACATCTTGTCCTGATTGTGAAGGAACGCGTTTGCGTAAAGATGCAAATTACGTTAAGGTAGGCGAGAAATGTTTGCGTGATATTATTTTAATGCCGGTTGCCGAAGCGCAGGTTTATTTTAAGAATTTGAAATTAAGCGTTACGGATGAAAAAATTTCAAAACGGTTATTAATTGAGATCAATAACCGTTTACAATATTTAATGGATGTGGGTTTGAATTATTTGTCGTTGAACCGTGTGGCTAATACATTAAGTGGAGGCGAAAGTCAGCGTATTAATTTGGCAACTCAATTAGGAAGCAGTTTAGTGGGCAGTTTGTATATTTTGGATGAGCCAAGTATAGGTTTGCACTCAAGAGATACAGAACGTTTGATTAAAGTACTAAGAGAACTACAACGGCAGGGCAATACGGTAATTGTTGTTGAGCATGATGAAGAAATAATGCGTGCAGCTGATGTTTTGATAGATATTGGCCCTGAAGCCGGAACCGGCGGAGGAAGATTGGTATTTCAAGGTAAGCATGCCGACTTAGTAAAAAGTAAAGAAAGCTATACTGCAAAATATTTAACGAAACAATTAGAAATTAAAGTTCCTGCCTCGCGAAGAAAATTTAAAGAATTTATTGAAGTAAAAAATGTAAGCGAAAATAATTTAAAGAATGTATCGGTAAAATTTCCTTTAAATGCGTTGTGTTGTGTTACCGGTGTAAGTGGTTCTGGAAAATCTACCTTGGTTAAAAAGGCCTTGGTACCACGTTTACAAAAATATTTAGACGGATTTTATGCAAACGTTGAACACGCGAGCATTATTAGCGGGAGCTTAAAACAACTAAAGCAAGTTGAGTATGTGGATCAAAATCCAATAGGAAGATCGTCGAGAAGTAACCCTGCAACTTATACAAAAGCTTACGACGAAATAAGAACTTTGTTTAGCGAACAAGGCTTAGCAAAATTGCGCGGATATAAAGCAGGTCATTTTAGTTTTAATGTAGATGGAGGCCGTTGTGAAATGTGCCAAGGAGAAGGAACAATTACTGTGGAGATGCAATTTATGGCCGATATTCAATTGCCGTGCGAATCGTGTAAGGGTAAACGTTTTAAAGCGGATACTTTGGAGATCTTATACAAAGGAAAGTCTATTGCTGATATTTTAGACATGACCATTGATGGTGCGATCACATTTTTTTCGGGCGATGATGAAAATAGAATTGCCGTAAAGATCGTTGACAAATTAAAACCATTACAGGATGTTGGTTTAGGATATGTGCACTTGGGGCAGAGTAGTAGCACTTTAAGTGGGGGAGAAGCACAAAGAATAAAATTAGCCACATTTTTAGGAATGGGAGGCTCTAATAATTCAGTTCTTTTTGTGTTTGATGAACCAACTACAGGATTACATTTTCATGATGTTTCAAAATTATTAAAGTCGTTTGATGCACTCATTGCCAAGGGGCATTCAATTATTGTGATCGAACATAATTTGGATGTGATCAAGTGTGGCGATTGGGTAATTGATCTTGGGCCCGAAAGTGGTGACGAGGGAGGTTACATTGTTTTTGAAGGCACTCCAGAAGGTTTAGTAGCAAATAAGAAGGGGTATACAGCAAAATACCTGAAAGAGAAACTGTAACGATCAATTCTTTTTTTGATAAAGCACACTCACATTAAAAGCTCCGCCACCGCCACGCACTTTTTTCCAGTTTTTAAATGCGCTTTCTCTTATATAAGCGGGTTCGTTATTTTGACCGGCAAAACAAAAATCGCTCATGCTTACTTTTTCCATGAGGCATTCTAAGCTTACAAAAAAATCATCGTATGCTCTAATATCAAAAGTGCTGAGGTCTAATGATACCTCGCCTTGTTTAATGTATGTTTTGAAAACGATGGACCTTTTTAAAATATTCTTTGTGGGATAGAATTCGTTTGAAGAATAAATATTCAAGCGGAATATCAAACTATCGGGCAATTGATTTTTAATGATGTAAAATTGAAAATCTACCACTTTAAGTAGTTTCTTACTTTCATTCGGAATTTTAATAGCGGCTTCCACACCTTTCCAGTTATTTTCTAATCCAACAAACCCGGTGCAATTTGTTTTATCGTAATTTAATACGCCCAATTTTTTTCGAAATAATTTTTTGGCGCTTACTTCAACTTCTTCTAATTGCTGATCGCTTGGCCATAGCCTAATTTCATTAACTCCATTAGTTTTTAATTGAGTAATAGCTATATATTGCTCTTTATATCCAATGGCGTAAAATTTAATACTATCGTTTTCATTATAGTTGGTTAATTCTAAACTGAAGAGCCCTTTATTGTTTGATAATACAGCGGTAGAATATTTTATGCTTCCAACAGCCGTATATGGAATGATCTCGTTCTTTTCGTCTACTATTTTTCCGCTGATGCTTATCTGTGAAGATAAACTATGAAGTAGAAGGCTAAATAAAAAGATAAGATATAACTTCATGAGAGTTTTGAAAATTCTTTCCAAAATTTTGGGAAAGATTTACTTACAACGTCTTTATTTTCGATAACCATGTTGGAGTAGATGAATTTTAAAGGAGCAAAACTCATAGCCATGCGATGATCATTGTAAGTATTAACTAAAATATCTGCGTTCTTGCTAATTGGATCATATCCTTTTATATGAAGAGAAGTAGGAGTGATCTCAACAATAGCCCCAAACTTTTCCAATTCATTTTTTAAAGCTACAATTCTATCCGTCTCTTTTATTTTTAAAGTCATTAAACCTGTAAGGTTGGCGGTTATTCCTAAGCCAAGGCAAGTAACGGAGAGTGTTTGGGCTATATCAGGACAATCAGTAAAATCAAACTCAAAATGATCGACCTTTTTATTTATTTTAGAAACTTTAATTTGGTTGGTTTGAAAATCAGAATTGATCCCAAAGGTCTTGTATAGGTCAACGATTTTTGAATCGGCTTGTACGCTATTTTTGAGTAGGCCAGTAAGTTCTACCTTTTCAAGATCTCCAAGAGCTAATGCATTGTAAAAATAACTTGCGGCGCTCCAATCACTTTCGTTATAAATACTTTGGCGATCACTTTTGTATAAGCCGGGTTTTATTTCGATTATATCATTTGTCCAACTAACGTTCTTGCCAAACAAACGCATGAGTTCAATCGTCATTTTGATATAAGAGGATGAAACTACGTCTCCATCTAATTCAATTTGATTTGTGTTTTTAAGAAGAGGACTTGATAGCAAGATGGCCGAAATATATTGAGAACTTACATTCGCTTTCATACTGATTTGAGAAGCGTTTAATGCCTTGCCAACTATTTTTATAGGGGGATAGCCGTTTTTTTCAACGTAAGAAATGTCGGCACCAATACTAATAAGCGAATCTACTAATTCTTTTATTGGTCTTTCTTTCATACGCTCACTTCCTGTTAATACGAACGTTTTATTTTCTAAGCAAGTAAGGTAAGCGCATAAAAAACGCATATTAGTTCCGGCATCACCAATATGAATTTCAGATTTTCCGGAATGTATGTCGTGAAGAGCATTGATGAGTAATTTTGTATCATCGCTATCCGACAAATTTTCAATATTGAATTTTAAATTGCCAATGAATTTTATCATAAGCAAACGATTGCTTATGCTTTTTGAACCGGGTAATTGAATAATGGGTATGTGTTTTTTAGGCGCCAATGATCTGGTGATACGTTTTAAAGGCTTTTTGAATTTGTGAAATGTTTATTTCCACATCATGTTTACACGAGCCAATTTTATTTATTAAGCTCATTCTAATCTTATTGTTCTTATTCTTTTTGTCGTGGAGCATTAATTGCATTATTTTCTCCTCTTCTTCTTGGGTAAATTCAATCACCTTGTAATTTGGTTTTATAAGATCAACAATAGTTTGAAGCTCGTTAGTTTTGATCATTTTTTTATCAAAAGCAATTAAGCTTTCAATAAACATGCCAATGGCAATGGCTTCTCCGTGTAGTAACTCTTCTTTTGTTCCCAAAAAGCAACTTTCTATAGCATGACCAACCGTATGGCCAAAATTTAATATTTTGCGAACGCCTTTGTCGTTCGGATCTTTTTTTACAATAGCCATTTTAAGCGCCACACTTCTTTTTATTAAAATGTCTAAAAGTGTTTTATTATCTTGCATTGCTTTCACGAGTTTAGGATCGGCAATAAGTCCCATTTTAATTATTTCGGCCACACCATTTGCTAATTGGCGTTGTGGAAGCGTGCTTAAAAATCGCGTGTTTATAAAAACGGCTTTAGGTTGCGTAATAGTTCCCAATTGATTTTTTAGAGTATTTAGATCAACGCCACATTTACCACCAACACTGGCGTCGGCCATGCCTAATAAGCTTGTGGGAATGTTTATGAAATCTATTCCTCTTTTATAAACGCTTGCTACAAATCCACCAATATCCGTAACTACACCGCCGCCTACATTTATCATCAAAGCATTTTTATCAAGTTGTGCTTCGCTTAATGTTTCCCAAAGTTCTTTACAGGTGTCAAGTGTTTTAATTGCTTCGCCTGCATCGATCTCTAAAATATCAGCTTTTTGAATAATACTGCAACTTTTAGCGATAATAGGGTAACATTCATTAATCGTATTTGAATCTGCTAATACGATAAATCGCGAATACTTTCCTTTTTTTAAGAAGGAATTTAATTTTGAAAATGTAATGGTATCAAATATAATAATGCTCTTTTCTGCCATAGGAATGTGCCATGAATTTACGGATTTAATTGCTATTTAAAAAGACTTGTAAATTGCGTATTTGTTTTACTAAATTGTTCGATTCTTCAAAATTAAGCGTTTGATAACCGTCGGATAAAGCTTCTTCGGGGCTTGGGTGCACTTCGTAAATAACGCCGTCGGCACCTGCTACCAATGAAGCCAGCGCAAGTTTTGATACATGGTCGCGAATCCCAACACCATGGCTTGGATCGGCAATAACAGGTAAATGAGATTTTTCTTTTAGCACCTGAATAGCGTTGATATCAAATGTATTTCTGTAAGAATCCTCAAATGTTCTTATCCCTCGTTCGCAAAGAATTATCTTTTCATTTCCTTTTGAAAAAATATACTCGGCCGACTGCAACAGCTCATTAATAGTTCCACTTATGCCTCTTTTTAATAATACAGGTTTATTTACCGATCCAAGCGCATCTAATAAATTAAAATTTTGTGAATTTCTAGCACCCACCTGAAAAACATCCACGTATGGTAACATCTCATCTATTTGCGACACTTGCATTACTTCTGTAACAATATTTATACCATTTGGTTTGCAAAACGAATGCATCATTTTTAATCCTTCAATTCCTAACCCTCTAAAGGCGTACGGCGAACTACGTGGTTTAAAAACCCCACCTCTTAAGATTTTAATGTTGTTTTTAACCAAATGGGAAACTATTTTTTCCATTTGATCTTCACTTTCTACAGAACACGGCCCGGCCATTACAATGGGCTCTTTAGTATAGCTAATGGTATCGAAAAGTTCTACCGTGCTACAATCCAATTTCCACTTTTTGCTTACTAATTTGTAGTCGTCGCTAACAGCGTGCACATCTTGCACGCCGGGTAAGGAACCAAATTTTCGAATGTCGAATTCATTTTTTGTAAAACAAACAAGGTATTTGTTTTTTTGCGTTTCAACAAAATTCGATTTGATTCCTGTTTCTTTTAAAACATCAGTAATAGTCGCAAATTCGTTTGATTCTATCTTGTTTTTTAGTTGAATGATCATGATATTAAAGGTTGAATGTTTTTAATTGAATCTACAAATTCTGAAATAGCTTGTTCTTTTGATAAAGCATTAATGAAGGCGCTGCCAATAATAGCGCCATTAGCCAATTGTGAAGCTTTTGTGAAACTTAAACGATCGCTAATTCCAAAGCCAATCAATGTTTTATTTTTTAATGGTATTTTATGTAATTGTTGATAGAATTTTTCGAGAGCCTCAAAATTTTGATAGCTTTTTCCGGTAATGCTATTAGAGGAAACAACATAAATGAAGCCGTTACTTAATTCGTCAATTTGTTTTATTCTTTCCAAGTTTGTATTTGGTGTAATGAGAAATATAACTTTGACATCATATTTGTCAGCATACGGTTTGTGCTCTTGTTCAAACTCCGCCAATGGAAGATCTGGGAGAATGATGCCGCTCACAAAATTTTCCGAACACTTCCGGTAAAATTTCTCTACGCCAAATTGAACTACTGAATTTAAATATCCCATTAAAATAATAGGAATGTTACATGATCTTGTTATTGATAGTTGCTCAAAAAGTAAATATAAGGTCATACCATTTTCAATTGCGGTTTGGCTTGCTTGTTGTATCACAGGGCCATCGGCTAAAGGATCGGAGTAAGGAATCCCAATTTCTATTAGGTCAACATTATTCTCTTCAAGTTCTTTAATGATTCGGCATGTGTCATTTAGTTTAGGATAACCTGCGGTAAAAAATACAGAAAGGATTTCTTTTTCTTTTGTTTCAAAAAGTGTTTCTATTTTATTTTTCATATCTATTCATGTTTTGTAAGTACGTTGGAAGATCTTTGTCACCACGTCCTGATAAATTCACAATGATCACTTGATCTTTCTTAAATTCAAGTTTATTTAATATGGCCAAGGCATGCGCACTTTCAAGAGCAGGGATGATTCCTTCTTGAAGGGTTAAATTAAAAGCCGCTTCTAAAGCTTCTTCATCTGTTGCGTTTAAATAACTTGCTCTTTTGCTTTTTCCTAAAAATGCGTGTAGCGGACCGATCCCTGGATAATCTAAGCCTGCAGAAATGGAGTAAGGTTCTACTATTTGTCCGTCTTTTGTTTGCATGATAATAGACTGCGAGCCATGTAAAATGCCTTTTGTTCCTAAAGTCATTGTGGCAGCGCTTTTTCCGGTTTCAATTCCTTTACCTGCTGCTTCAACACCAATTAATTTTGTTTTTTCTGAATTAATAAATTCATAAAAAGCACCAGCGGCATTGCTCCCACCGCCAACGCAAGCAATTACCATGTCGGGTTCGGATATTCCTTCTGCTTTTAGTAATTGTTGTTTTATTTCTTTGCTTATAACGCTTTGAAATCGCGATACCATATCAGGGTACGGGTGTGGACCAACAACCGAACCGATGAGGTAATAAGAGTCGGGATCGTTTATCCATCCGCGAATGGCTTCATTAGTGGCATCTTTTAGTGTTTTGCTTCCCGAGATGGCCGGAATAATTGTTGCGCCTAACATTTTTATTCTTGCCACATTAGCTTCTTGGCGTTGCATATCTATTTCACCCATATAAACAATGCATTCTAATTTTAATAATGCGCAAACGGTGGCAGTAGCTACGCCATGTTGACCAGCACCGGTTTCGGCTAGAATTCGTTTTTTACCCAAGGCTTTTGCAACTAGTATTTGCCCAATTGTATTATTTATTTTGTGTGCCCCTGTATGGCAAAGGTCCTCACGTTTTAAATATATCTTCGCTTTGAATTGCTCGGAGAGATTGTTTGCCAAGTACAAAGGGGTTGGCCTGCCAACATAATTCTCGAGGAGATCATGATACTCTTTCTGGAATTCTTGCGATTGAATGATCTTTAAGTAATTGCGTTCTAAATCATCTACATTATTAAAAAGCAATTCAGGAATATAAGCGCCGCCATATTCTCCGTAATACCCTTTTTCATTTATTATGTTCAATGCTCTCATATAATTTTGTTTTAAAGTGTTGTATTGTTTTTATATTTTTAATTCCTGGTGCAACTTCAAATTTGGAATTTATATCTATTCCATAAAATCGCTCATGATCTATTTTGTTTATTGTGTTGGCATCATCCGAATCAATTCCACCACTTAATATAAATGGTGTTTTTCCTTTGTATTTTTCAAGTATTCGCCAATCGAATTTTATTCCGTTGCCACCTGCGTTTTCTCCTTTGGCATCAAATAAAAGTAGGTCGGCTTTATCAGAGTATTCTTCTGCGCTTAAGAGATCTGCTGCAGTGTTCACCGAGATAGCTTTAATAAGCTTCACTTTAGAACGAAGTTCTTGAAAAGCCGAAATATCTTGATGATAAAGCTGAATAAAGTTTAGTTTGCACTTTTCAATTATCTCAGTAATAAAAGGAAGTTCAGAATCAACAAAAACACCAACGCGTTTTACTTCAGGAGGAATGATATCACATAGCGCCGAAGCATTTTTAGGACTCACATTTCTTTGAGAGGTCGAATAAAATATCAAGCCTATCATTTCAGGCCTTAATTCTAATAATTGCTTTATGTTCTCAAGATCTGTTAATCCGCAAACTTTTAACTTAAGCATAGCTTGATGTTTTATTTTGTAATTCTTCAACAAATTGTTTTAATGCTAAATGTGGCCTGCTACTTTTCATAAATAAAGTACCAATAAGAAATCCATTAAAGCCTATGGATCGCAGTTCCAAAAGATCTTCGGGCGACTTTATGCCGCTTTCGGTGATCTTAACCTCAATTCCTTTTAAATGTGGAATAAGTAAACGAGAATTTTGAAGATCTATGGAAAGTGATCCAAGATTACGATTATTTATTCCAACGATAGTGTTGTACTCAGAGATCTTATCCATCTCTTCTTTTGAATGTATCTCCAAAAGAACTTCAAGGCCTAACGAATGAGCCTGTTTTGTAAAATTCTTTATTTCTTCTTTAGTAAGTACAGAAGCGATAAGTAGAATAGCGTCTGCGCCAATAGATTTGGATTCAATGATCTGGTATTCATCAATAATAAAATCTTTTCGTAATACGGGACAGAAATTAAATTTTCTAACTAGAGTAAGGTCTTCGTTTTTTCCTCCAAAATTAGGTGTATCTGTTAATACAGAAATGGCGCTGGCTCCAGCTTGCATATATCCGATGGATGTTTTCTCGATGTCAACATACAAATTAATATTGCCTAGGGATGGCGAACGTTTTTTTATTTCGGCAATGATCCCATTCTTGTCTTTTCTAAGAATATATTCTTTTAATGAAACGGTTTTACTTTCATAATAAATACTTTTCTCTAGTAATTTTAAAGGGATCAATTCTTTCTTTTCTTTAACGAACAGTCGTTTATCCGATATTATTTTTTCAAGCGTATTCATATTATTTTTGGATTAGATGGTTAAATGTGTTTAATGCTTTCTTACTTTCAATGGCTTCTGTAGCTTCCTGAATGCAAATTTCAATACTTTTATTGTTGATCAATTGAATGGCATATGCGGAATTGATGATCACGGCATTTTTCTGAGAAGGGCTAGCTGTATTTGTTAGAACATTCATAAAGATCTTAGAAGCACTCTCAATACTTCCGCCCGAATGGAGAGCCTCCGGTTCTATGAGTGGAAATTTTGCCTCGTTCGGATGAAGTAATTGCTCATGATGGTTTCCTACAATTTTGTATGGTGCTGTTAAAGATATTTCATCATAACCATCCGTGCTGTGAACAAGGTAGTATTTAGATAGTGTTTTTTGTAAAAGATAGTTGTAAGTGCGCATGGTTTCTAAGCTATTTACGCCAATAAATTGATGCGTGATGTTGCATGGATTTACGAGTGGCCCCAACAAATTAAATATGGTTTTAGTTCCCATTGATTTTCTTACTGGGGCCACATGTTTTAATGCAGGATGAAAAAGGGGGGCATGAAGAAAACAAATATGATGTTCTTCTATTTGATCGAGGAGAACTTCTGTTTTATTAGTGAATTTGTATCCGAAATGTTCCAAAATATTTGACGAACCACTAACAGAGCTCACGCCATAGTTCCCGTGTTTTACAACTTTGTATCCGGAAGCTGCAATTACCAAGGCACTTAATGTGGAAATATTGAATGTGTCTTTTTCATCTCCACCGGTTCCGCAAACATCAATGGCATCAAAAGGAATTGTAAATCTTAACGATTTTTCTAAAAGTACTTTTCTAAAACTGCTTAATTCAGTTACGGTAACGGAGTGGGTTTTGTAAAACATAAGTATAATGGCAATTTCCGTTTCTGAAAATGAACCTTCCGTTATTTGCAGCATCAACTCTTCTGACTCTTCTGAATTCAAGTGTTGGTTGGTGTAGAGTTTATTTAATGAGTTTTTTTTAGACATTGTTAGCGGGTTAAGAGATGAAGAATTCAACATAAATGCTGATCAATAAAATGGAGTATTGAATTGCCTAGGCTTTAAGCCAATTGCTGATCATTAATTCGCCGTATTCAGAAAGAATAGATTCTGGATGAAACTGAACACCTTTTACATCAAGCGTTTTGTGCTCAAGAGCCATGATGTTATTTTGTTCATCAACTGCGGTTACTTTTAATGTATCAGGTAAGCTACTGGGATCAACAACCCAAGAATGGTAGCGCCCAACTTTGAAAGTAGGAGGGCAATTGATGAATAGTGAATCAGTTTCAATAATATTTACTGAAGTTGCAATTCCGTGATAAACTGTTTCCAGATTGTGTAAAGAGCCCCCAAAATTTTCGGCGATTGCTTGCATTCCTAAGCACACGCCCAATATGGATTTGCTGGAGCAATACGTTTTTAATAATTGAGGCATAATGCCTGCATCTTTTGGTAAACCTGGCCCCGGAGATAGAAGGATCTTGTCAAAATTTGCAATCTCGGCAAGTGCAATTTTGTCATTTCTTACAACGCTTATTTTAGCATCACTCACTTTTTCTACTAAGTGAACTAGGTTGTACGTAAAACTATCGTAATTATCGAGTACTAAGAGTTTCATCTTTTGTAAAGGTTGGAATATTATTTAATTTATTGGCTTCTTTCATCGCTTTTTTTAAGGCGTTTGTTTTGTGGTTTATTTCGTTTAGCTCGTTCTCGGGAATTGAATCGATCACAATACCTGCGCCAGCTTGGAAACGTAGTTCGTTTTGAATGCTTAAAAAGGAACGGATCATAATGGCGTGATTAACATTCCCATTTGTTTCAATAAACCCAACGCAGCCTCCATAAAAATTTCTTGGCTCCGTTTCATATCGTCTAATTAATTGCATGGCTTTATGTTTAGGAGCTCCGCTTAATGTGCCTGCAGGAAATGAACGGTAAAGAAGATCAATGCCATTTATTCCTTTCTTTAATTTACCTGTAACTTTAGAAACCAGATGAATGACATGTGAGAAAAATTGTAATTCCTTAAAACGTTCAACCTTTACATCACTGCAGCAAGCACTAAGATCATTTCTGGCAAGGTCAACTAGCATATAGTGTTCTGAATTTTCTTTTGGATCATTTATTAATTTTTGCGCAAGGTAATGGTCTTGCACTTCATCTCCTGTTCGTTTATAAGTTCCAGCAATTGGATGGATCTCGGCCATTGTATCTTTTACCACTAATTGCGCTTCGGGAGATGAGCCAAATAATTTAAATGAGCCCATGTCAAAAAAGAAAAGATAGGGTGAGGGATTGATCTGTTTTAAACAACGATATACATTAAATTCATCACCCAAAAATGTTTGTTTAAAACGGCGAGATAGAACGAGCTGAAACACATCGCCAACTTTGCAATGATGTTTTGCCTTTTGTACTAATTCAAGATACTGTTCGTTAGTTGTTGTAGAGGAAATTTCTCCAACGGTTTCAAAGGTATTTAATGAAACTGTTGATGAATTCAATTGTTGCGTGATTGTTAAAGCGTTGAGCTTAGCTTCTTTTTCTGTATCGGCGAAGCTTACGATGTGAGCTTGATGTTTGGCATGATCAAATGCAAGTAAAAGCGAATAGAAAGAGTAATTTACTGCGGGAATTTCGGATTCTTTTGAATTTGATAAATTTTCTTCTATCAGATCGATCACATCAAAAGACGAATAGCCAAATACGGCGCTGTATGGAAAGGAAACTGAGATCTTATCTGTTTCAAATGATGAAACAAATTCGGCAAGTTCTTTTTCTAGTGAGCCCTGTGAAATATTTCTTATTTCTAAACTATTATTCTTTAGTAATTGCAAAGTGCTTCCTTCAACTTTTAGGGTGGCAATTGGGTTGCAAGCGATGAATGAAAAGTTTCCTTCTTTTGAATGGTGGTCTGAACTTTCCAATAAAAGTGAGCCGGTATATTTATCACGCAGGCACAAATAAGCGCTTACCGGTGTGTGAAGGTCGAGGTTGATCTGAGTATGATATGTTTTTAGTTTCATGGTAATGGTATTAAATAAAAAAGCCCGCTGAAATAAACAGCGGGCTTCTATAATATAATTAATTAAATAGTCTTAGCTGTTTATAACGTTTGTTACAAACCACCACCATGAATTATTTATTGTTATGTTTTTCATTTACGCTACAAATTTAACGACAAAAAATTGAAATCAGCAAATAAAATTTCTCTAAAAGGCTTTAAGGGTCTTTTTTTGGAGGACTAATATCTTCTGTAATCGTTATTGGACGTGGATTACGTGGTCTTTTCGAAAAATAATAAATAATTTTAGTATCCCTCTAAAATAAGTATCTTTATAACTTAAATGGCATTAGATCTAAAAACATTAAGAGTAAGGAGTATAACGGCCGCTGTTTTTGTGATAGTTCTGTTAAGCTCTATTTATTTTAGTTACTTTTCATTTATTGGGCTATTCTTTTTAGTTTCGATTTGGGCTTTGCACGAATTTTATTCGTTGGCAGAGAAAATGGGGGCTAAACCATTTGCCGGAATTGGAATGATTTCGGGTATACTTGCGTTCATGTCTATTTATTCACTTCAATTAACGCAAAATAATTTTGATATAAAATTAATGAGGTATGCTGTTTACCTTGTTCCTTTTATTGTTGCACTTAAGTTTTTGTTTAGTAAAAATGAGCAGTCTTTCCAGGATATGGCGTTTACTATCGCCGGGATCTTTTATTGCATTATTCCGTTTGCTTTATTGATAAAAATACCGGTAGCGGAAACCGGAACTGTAAATGAGTTAGCCGCAAGTTACGATCACTTTAAAATATTAGGAATTATTTTTCTTATTTGGGCTAACGATACCTTTGCATACTTAGGAGGAAGCTTAATTGGAAAACATAAATTATATGAGCGTGTATCTCCGGGTAAAACTTGGGAAGGAACTGTTGTTGGTATTATATTATGTGTGGCAGTTGGATTTGTTTTAAATATGAACGAAACATTTTCAAGTAAATGGGTTTGGCCATTGATAGCTTTATTTGTGGGCGTATTTTCAACTCTTGGTGATCTTATAGAAAGCCAAATGAAACGTAAAGCAGGCGTTAAGGATAGCGGAACACTAATGCCAGGACATGGAGGAATATTAGATCGCTTCGATAGCTTACTGTTTGTGAGTCCTTTTGTTTTTGTAGTACTAAAGCTACTACAAGAAAATATCTAGCTAACTATTGAGTGAACGCGTTGTATTGGAATAACAACACCGTGTTTTAAAATGATACGTTTATCAGTTACACCCCACACAGTTGTTTCAACGACTTTTAAACCTTGTTCATCTTCAAAAAATATTTTAGTTTTTGAGCGTTCTAAATTACCAAGAGTTAAAGCTCTTTTTAAATTGCGCTCTCGCTCAGCTATCTTTTCTTTATCAATTAAAACTTCGGTTTGAGGAAATCGTAATTCCCCAATTTTCTCTTTCTCAATCAATTCGAATTTTGTTGTTGTCATGTTATTTGCGGTTAGTATATTATTAAACGAAAGAAAAGGACAGGGGGTTGCGTTTTATCGGGCGCTGTTCATAACAACTAATTGACCCTTAATGTTGTTATAAAACTCTGATAATCTGTGAGTACCTATGCGATAAGTAAATCCGCTATTGTCCGTTAGTTCAATAAAATCTTCGCCACTGGTATAAAACTTGATGATTCCTTTATTATGTAAGTTGTAAACTGCACGCCTTAAAATATTGCGTTTATACCTACTTTTTCTAATATGAGTGATATTACTAAGGTCGATCTTTACTTTGCGTGTGGTCCAAAAACCGTCAATTAAAATATAACCTTTGTACACTTTTGTATGAATATGTAAAATATAGATTAAGCCTGCCGAAAAAATAAGAATTAATATTCCGCTTAAGAAAAATATCAAACCACTCTGACTGGTATTATCAATTGGATATGAACCAATGCTCACAAACGAAACTTGTACAGGTTTTGGATTCTCACTCCAGTAGTATCCCAAAAAACAAAATAAGGCCAGTATCGATCGCGTTAAAATGCTTAAGCGATTATTACCCATGTATTGTTTTTCTTCAAATATGATCTCGCGACTACTCAATTAATTCTATCCTTAAAATACTATTGGTATTCTCTGATATTTTATAACGATCATCTAAGCGATGATTTACTACCCAAATAATTTCTTTATCGCCATTTTCTAATATGGTGACCTTATTTTTTTCAAAAGCATTTAATTTAAGATCAACAAACAGATCGCTCAATTTTTTAAAACCGGTCATTCCAAGAGGTTTGAATTTATCTCCGTTTTGCCAACCTCTTATGGTTAGAGGGTATTTTAATTTCGAATGATCAATATAAGCAATGGCTTTGCTATCTTCTTTTATAAATTTATGACTGGGTTTTATTTTTAAATGAATTGGCGAGAGGATCTCTTGGGTTTCTTTTTCAATCACACTTGGTTCAATGAGCCTATCTGTACACTTATTTACCACCAATTCAGTTCTGTCTTTTACGAGTTCAAAGCGTTCTGAATAAAATAATTTTCCGGGAATTCCATCCAAGCTCTCATAAATATCCGTTATAACATCGGGATGAAAGTTATATTCCTTTAAGATCTCGAACAAAAAAAGTTCAGGAGTTTTACTTTCTTTTATTTTTTCAATACGTATGATAATTCCTGAATTAGTTTTGCTGATTGCTTTTTCTTTTTCCTTTGCAAAATGATCAGTAATAATAGTGTTGTACTGCTGAAATAATCCTAATTCTTTTGAAATAGTTTTTTCAAACGAAGGATTAAGTTCTTTTAATTTTGGAATGATATTTAATCTAATATCATTTCGTAGATATGTATCTTCCAAATTGCTTTTGTCTGTTCTAAAATCAATAGAATTTTCTTTGGCGTAATTAAGTATCTCTTCTTTTGTAAATGCAAGTAGAGGTCTAACAATGTTTCCTCTTTTCTCAGAAATTCCTTTTAAGCCTGCAATGCCGGACCCTCTAACCAAATTGATCATGAACGTTTCAATTGTATCATTCAAATGATGCGCAGTTAAAAGATAAGTAAAAGAATGTTCATTCATTAATTCGTTAAAAAAAGAGTAGCGTAATTCACGCGCCGCCATTTGAATGGATAGTTTTTTTTCCTCAGCATAAGCTGAAGTATCAAACGAACGCCTATAGAATGCAATTGTATTTTTCGAGCAATAGTCTTTTACAAATTGTTCGTCAACATCTGAATCATTCCCTCTAAGTTTAAAATTACAATGTGCTACCGAAAATTTGTATCCGGTTTTTAATAAAAGATCACATAGTACTATTGAATCAATACCGCCGCTTACGGCCACTAAAAAGTGACCATCCTTTTTAAAAAGTTCTTTGCGTTGGATGTGTGAAACAAAACGGCTCAACATATTATAAAAGTACGAAAAATCTAAAAAACGAGATGGTTTTTGGTTAAAAATGAGCCTTGAAAGCGCTTATTTTACTAGGATTCTTGCAAAATACGCAGAACTACGTATTTTCGAGTCCTCAAAACAAATCTACCTTTATAAAAAATTATTTTATGAAAGTGATCAGAACTATTTTATTTGGACTTTTAACTCTTAACTCTCTTGCACAAGAACAAGTGAACTACAAAATTGTGGTTGATGAACCACGTAAGATCAACAACTTTTCATGCAACATCGATCTCCTGCATATGGATGGAGGTGTTAGTAATATCGATGGTTTCAGTTTTAATTCAGGTGTATGGGGACATGCGATGTATAAACAGAGAATGGGGCTTGACTATACTTTTAGATATGGGATACTAACCTTTGGGAAATTTGCATCAGCAAATGCTAAGAACCATATCAATATACAAACGGGTGGCTTTTTCATTTTCCATCAAAACGATCCACTGGGAACTAACAGAGTAGCCCTAAAGAGCGAAAGTGGAGGAACAACAAGCGATGGGAGAGCCATTACCATTAATACTTATCTTACAGTTCCATCGCGTAAATGGAAATACAAAGCAGTACGCGGAGGGATCTATTTCAATAGATCAGGAGTGAGTATTGATAATCCTTTAGGTAAAGACAATTACTATAATTATTACATGCTTGGTGCTTACGGGGGAATATGTTTTGGAAGTGCGCGTCATGTAGAAATTCAAACTGATAAGTATGGTGCAAAAGGGGTTGTGTCGCATGTGAGAATTTGTTTGGATGCACTTATTACACCGATTAGCAATAAACCAACCGGTGTAAAGAATGCTATACCTGTTGGCGGGCGACTTTTAGTTCAGGCATTACCATCACTTCGTAAAAAAGACAGAAAGGGAAAATTAAGAACAGCAATGACTGCAGAATTTGAAGTAGGTTATAGAATGGTAGATGGAATATATATTGGAGGAACACTTTCTATTCCTATCAGCAGAAGTTTAAAAGTATTAATGGCTAAAGAAGAGGATCAAACACCAAAACGAACAACAGAATAAAATAATCAAAGGCAATTATGAAGATCAAATTACTAGCAATTGTATTATTTGCAACTAGGCTTTTTTCACAAGCAGGGTACGAAGTTGTGAGTCTTGGTTCAAACGTAAACAGTAATAATTACGAAATGGCACCATATATAACACCAGATGGAAAAAAGTTATTTATGGTAAAAGCAGATCATCCGGAAAATACCAAGTCGCCCGATTATCCTAATCAAGATATTTGGTTTTCAAAAAAAATGAGCGATGGTAATTGGGATAAAGCGCAACATTTGGGTTTTCCATTTAATACATCGCGTTATAGCAGTATCATAGGGCAATCATCGGACGGAAACGTAAGGTATATTAAAGGATATTATAGCAAAGGCGAGTATATTAAATCCGGATTTTCGGTAAGTTACTTAAAAACGGAGGGGTGGACAGATCCGAAAGGATTTGATGTACCTAAATATGCGAAAATGCAAAAGAGCAAAACAGTTTCTAATTCTATATCAGCATCGAATAATATTTTAGTGATGGCGTTCAGTGAAGATGAAAAGAAAGATGAGCACGATATTTACGTGTCTATTTATAAAGATGATGATTGGAGTAAGCCTTTAAAGTTGGGACCAAAGATCAATACAGAGAGTAGCGACGGAACACCATTTCTTGCCTCAGACAATGTAACATTATATTTCAGTAGCGACAGACCGGGCGGATATGGAAGTGCTGATATTTATATGAGTAAACGTTTGGATGATACTTGGCAAAATTGGACAGACCCAGTGAATCTTGGACCCCAAATAAATTCAAACGCTTGGGATGCCTATTTTACCATTCCTGCAGCGGGCGATTATTTTTATATGATAAAAGATGGTGATGTAGTAAAAATAAAGGCGAAGGAGGAACAAAAGCCAAACCCAGTTGTATTGGTAAGAGGAAATGTATTGAATGCAAAAACTAAAGAGCCACTTGGTGCTTCCATTAGTTATTTCGATCTTTCTACGGGAACTGAATCGGGAATAGCAACATCGAATCCAAAAACAGGCGAGTACATTATCATTCTTCCTTACGGAAAAAACTATTCGTTCAAAGCAACACAATCGGGGTTTTACTCTATTACAGAAAATATGAATCTGTTAAATGTATTGAGTTATAAAGAGATTAATAAGAATTTATTATTGTCTCCAATTGAAACGGGCCAAGTGATCCGCATTAACAATATTTTCTTTGAAACAGGCAAATCTATTTTAAAATCGGAATCATACTTTGAACTGGATAATTTGGTGAAATTATTAAATGATAATCCACTGATGGAGATCTTTATTGCAGGCCATACCGATAATGTAGGAAATGACGAATACAATAATAAACTAAGTAAGGACAGGGCTGCAGCGGTTGTTACCCATCTCACTTCAAAGGGAATTGCAGCACTGCGTTTAACCTGTGATGGATTTGGTAAAGTCAAACCTGTGGCCGATAACGCGAGAGAGGAGGGTAAGGCTTTAAACAGACGTGTTGAGTTTACCATCATTAAAAAGTAAAATTTATTTAATACATTAGTGTCTTCATGATAAAGATAGCCGTTGTTGATGATATAAAGAATGTGAGACAAACAGTTGTGAGTAAGATACAATTGTCAAAAGACATGGAGGTTATTTTTGAAGCAAAAAATGGAAAAGAGATCTTGCATGAGGTAATGAAGGGGCTAAAGCCTGATGTGATTATTATGGATATTGAGATGCCGGAGATGGATGGTATTGAAGCTACACAAAAGATCATGGCAAAATATCCAGACATTAAAATTTTAATGTGCACCGTATTTGATGATGATACCAATTTATTTAATGCTATTTGTGCCGGAGCAAAGGGATATTTGATGAAGGATGAAAAGCCAGAACGTATTCATCGTGCTATATTTGAAGCCATAGAAGGTGGAAGTGCAATGAGCCCCTTGATCGCACTAAAGGCTTTAGGCCTTATTAAGCGATCCACACCAATTATCAAGAAAGAAATTCCGGTGGAACATAATTTAACTGTACGCGAACTCGAAATGTTAGAACAAATTGCTTCGGGTCTTAGCTACGAGCAGGTTGCCGATAACAAAGGCATAAGCTATGGAACTGTGCGAAAGCATTTGGAAAATGTGTACCGAAAATTGGATGTGCATAACAAACTTGAAGCTGTTAATAAAGCAAAACATCAGGGTTTGATATAAGTGCGCTTTCTTTTAATTTTGAACATGCGATTAAAACTGATCATTCTACTTTTTTCTTTATTTTCAAACAACCTTGTCTATTCACAGAACATCGATTCGATGATAGCTGTATTACCTAAACTAAAGGGTAAAGAAAAAGCTCAGGCTTTAGACGATATAGGATATTTTTATTCTACCAGCCAAATCGATAAAGCCATTTATTATGGAAATCTCTCAGTGAAGGAAGCTTTTACATTAAAGGATTCGTCGCTTATATCTTCCTGCATGAACGACCTGAGTTTGAGTTATTATTACAAAGGAAATTTTGATAGCTGTATTTATTTGGCAGAGAAAGCTTATGGAATGCGATTAAAACTTGGCGAGACAAGGAATGCCGGTGCAAGTATAAGTAAAGCTGCCATTGCGTATTATGAAAAGGGCAAGTATGAAGTGGCGATGGAAAAGAATTTAATAGCGGTTGAGCTTTTTAAAAAGGCCGGTTCGGTTATTGAAGCTGCCAAGTTGCAAAACAATATGGGCGCCATTTACGAGCGAAATAATCAGTTAGATAAAGCAATGGATATGTATTATAATTCTTCACAGTTTGCTTTAAAGGCAGGAGATTATGAAGGATACACTACTGCAAAATGTAATTATGGCATTATTTTAAAGAAAAAAGGCAAAGTGGTTGAATCTATTAAATTGTATAAGCAATTATTAGATACATGTAAGAAATTTTGTAGGGAGGAATATCTATCAATGATATACCAGCAATTAGGTGTATCTGAACGAGAACTTGGCAATACTGCAGTTGGTTTGAAGTATTATATTCAAGCAAAGGAAATATACGATCGCATAGGTTCTTTAGGAGGTTCTTCTATAATAAATGTAAATATTGGTAATTGTTATGTAGACCTAAGGCAATTGGAAAGAGCAGAAGAATTTTTGCAATTGGGTTTAAAGCAGTCTAAAGAGATCAAGAGTTGGCTTTGGGAAAGAAACGCTTACTTGGGTTTATATAAATTAGAAAGCTTTAAGGGTGATTACAAAAAAGCAAATGAATATTTGGAGTATTATCAGCAAGTAGATGATAGTTTGTACAATGAAGAGATGCAAAATAAATTAGGCACCCTACAAACTATGTATGATGTTGCTGAGAAGGAAAACACTATTTTAAATCAAAAGGTTATTATTTCACAAGCAGAATTGGATATTTCAAAAAGAAACACTCAATTATTGATCCTTACGGGTATTTTAGTATTGTTGGTATTGATCGGTGCTTTTGTATTTCAGCGTAATAAAATTAAACGCAAAGAGGAGGAAGTAAATTTTCAGAAGAAAGTTCAAGACGAACGAACTCGTATTTCTCGGGATCTGCACGACAATATGGGCGCAGAGTTAACCATCATAAGCTCTCAATTGGACATTAAAGCAAGTGGAATTACAAATAAAAATGATCAAACTGATATCGAGCATATTTCTGATCAAGTAAGAAAGGCGTCTGCTTTAATGCGAGATACAATTTGGACGGTGAGTACCGAGCAAATATCCATTGAGCAATTAGGATTGAAAATAAAGGAATTTGCTGAAAGAACATTTTCTCCAAAGAAAATTAAAGTGCATTTTGAAAACACAAACCTTCAGTGGAATTTATCTCCCGAGCATACTTTAAATTTGTATCGGATCTGCCAGGAGGTAATTAATAATGCATTTAAACATTCACAATGCAAGAGTTTTTATATAAATATCTTGCCAGATAATGAATTAGCTATAGAGTTAAGAGATGATGGTTTAGGTTTTGTGTTTTCGGAGATAGATAAGGGCTATGGCTTGGATAACTTGAACGCACGTGCGGCTGCGATGAATGCAAAACTTGAAACAATTTCCGAAAAGGATAAAGGAACAAGCTACAAGATAATTTTGAATAAAGACACTTTTTGGATTAGCTAAACCCAATTAATCTCTTTCTTTAAAAGAGATAAAGTCTTTTCCTCTTCCGTTCCAACTTCAGCTTTATGATCATATTCCCACGAAGCAAATTTAGGCAAGCTCATTAAAATGGATTCAATTCTTCCGTTTGATTCCAGGCCAAATTTTGTGCCTTTGTCGTAAATTAGATTAAACTCCACATATCGTCCTCTTCTTAGAAGCTGCCATTGTTTATTTTGTTCGCTAAAATTTTTGTCTTTATTGCGTTTGATAAGTTCGGTGTAAATTCCTGCAAAACTACTTCCTACATCTTTCCAAAATGCGAGGTTCTTTTCAAAACTCATTTCAGCGTTTTCATTCAAGCGATCAAAAAATACGCCGCCAATACCTCGTGTTTCTTTTCTGTGAGTTATAAAAAAATAGTCATCGGCCCATTTTTTGAATTGAGGATAATAAGTAGAGTGATGTTTATCGCAAACTTTTTTTAATTCAGAATGAAAAAATTTGGCATCTGCATCATTTACATAATGTGGCGTAAGGTCAATTCCGCCTCCTAACCATTTTGTTCCGTTGCCGGCTTGGCCTGCAGTCGGGTTCATTTCAAAATAACGTACATTCATATGGATGATAGGAACCATAGGACTTACAGGATGTATCACAATAGAAACGCCTGTTGCATAAAATTTCGGTTTTACGGTTTTTTCGGCTACAACAGAGTGCTGCCCTTCTTTAAATAAAAAATCAGGCGCATCGCCGTGAACAGCGCTATACATTACACCACCTTTTTCTATCACTGAACCGTTTTGAATTACTCTGGAAATACCGCCTCCGCCTTCTTCTCTTGTCCAATTCTCAACTGAAAATTTAGCTTTACCATCGGCTTTTTCCAAAGCATCACAAATGTTTGTTTGAAGTTGTTTGAGCCAATCAGAAATATGTTCTTTGCTTATTTCCATCCTGTTTCTACAAGTTGGTAATTGGCGTATTTAAAGATATAAACCCCGTTGTTGTCAAACCCTGTTGAGTTATCAGGCCGAGTGAATTTAAAGCGTAGATAACTAGTTTCGGAAGGTAATTCGTTGAGGCGGAAAATAAAATCTGCCCCATGATCGCGTAAATTATTTAAGTAGTACATGCCAATATCAAATCCTATAAAATAAAATTTACCCGGATAAGTGTTTTGTTTTTCCCAGTATTTGGAAATGATGGATTGGTAGGCTTTTGTGTTGGTAAGATTATTTGCAGATGGAAACGTGTAATTCAATTGGTTAAGATATTCCTGATCGATGTTATCGAACGAAGTTGATGTTTCTTCGAATCCGCACAGTGTAATATCTTTTTTATCGGCAAATAATGCTAATTGTGTTGTAAAATCTGTAATGAGTATTTGATTTGAGCTTAACGAAACAACAACATTCTTTATCCCTGCTTCGTGATTAGCTTTTATCCCAGCTATGCCGCGCACTGTAGATAAAGTGTCTTTTAAAGCATAACCTAGCTTGCGTGCTTTCTCGTTGTAATATTGTTTAAACGCCTTTGCAAATCCTATTTCTTTTGCGTCTTTTTCTGAAGCAATATTTAACAACACTCTTGCTTTTTTTGGTTTAAGCGAGTCGAGAATATAATCCGCTAATGCTTCAACCATGGTATATTGTGATGGATTTGTTTTAGAAGCATAAATATTTTCGTACAAGAATTTATTTTGTTGGGTGATCGGTGAAACAATTGGGATATTCAATTCTTTAGCTTTTACCGAAATGGTTTTAAAGCCATTGGCATACATTGGTCCAAAAATAAAATCGGTTTGCTTTTTATCTAAGCTACTAGTAATGTTTACCATGTTTAACGAATCTTTATCGTCAAGGTCATGAAGCTCTAAGTTTATTTTAAAATCTTTTGAGGAAAGTGAATCAACAGCTTGTTTAAATCCTAAGTAGAAATCAATCGCCAAAGAGCTGATTTGAGGAAAACTCATATTTGCTTTTAAAAGAGCCGACGAATTGATAAGATCGAGTTGATCTAGTTTAAATGGAAGTATCAAAGCAAGATTGTAGGCGTTTTTCTTTGGAAAATTAATTTTTAAAGGAAACGTATCGGCTATTGGTTTTACAGTATTTGTTGCATCAGCTAATGCTTTTATAGGAGACCTTTCGCCAATGGCAACCAATTGCCCTTCTTTTAATCCGGCTTTAGAACCTGGATTAAGTTTTTCAAAATAGTCTGCCGAAAGATTGAACTTTTTGGTTATCGCATAAACGGTTTCTCCTTTTGCAACTTTGTAAGTTGAATATTTGAGTGTATCAACTATGTATGCTGCGCGCGGTGTTGTAGAAACTGTAGACGTTGTTGTATTTGCATTATTAAAGTGTGCTGTTTCGCCAGCAAAAGGGATTTTAATTTCCTGGCCTGCTTTGGTTCCTTGTTTTAATTCGGGATTCTCGGCGTAAAGGTCATCTAATTTTATGTTATAAAGTTTGGTAATTGAGTAGAGGCTCTGGCCTTTATCTAATTTATGTAAGTAGTATTTTTTACCATTAATGGTTTGAATATTACTCGACTTTGTTTGCGAAAATAATGTAAGGCTCAAACATAATAAAGCAACGGAAAGAAAATATTTTGGATTATACTTCAAATTAAATACAGATTAGTAATTCATTATTATTTTATTCCCACTCAATAGTTGCAGGTGGTTTTGAACTGATATCATACACCACACGGTTAACTCCTTTTACTTTGTTGATGATCTCGTTACTCATTTTCGCGAGGAACTCATACGGTAAATGACACCAGTCTGCTGTCATGCCATCTGTGCTTGATACTGCGCGCAGTGCAACTACATTTTCATAGGTTCTTTCATCACCCATTACTCCAACACTTTGAACATTTAGTAACATCGCACCTGCTTGCCACACCTCGTTATATAAATTGTGAGTTTTTAAACCTTCAATAAAAATATGATCAACATCCTGAAGAACCTGCACTTTTTTCTCGGTGATATCACCAAGGATGCGGATCGCTAAACCCGGACCAGGGAATGGATGACGATTTAAAATGTTTGGGTCGAGTCCTAATTCTTTTCCAACTCTACGTACTTCATCTTTAAATAAACTGCGTAGCGGTTCAACCACTTTTAATTTCATGTAATCAGGCAAGCCACCAACATTGTGATGCGATTTAATAGTAGCCGAAGGTCCTTTTACACTTAAGCTTTCAATAACATCAGGATAAATTGTTCCTTGCCCTAACCATTTGGCGTCTTTATCTAACTTTGATTCAACATCAAACACGTCGATAAATACTTTACCAATAGCTTTTCTTTTTTGTTCAGGATCTGAAATGCCATTAAGCGCTTTGTAAAATTGATCTTTTGCATTTATGCCTTTTACATTCAAGCCCATATGCTTGTATGAGTCCAAAACATTTTCAAACTCGTTTTTACGAAGCAAGCCGTTATCTACAAAAATGCAATGTAAATTCTTTCCAACAGCTTTGTGCAATAGCATAGCGGCCACACTACTGTCAACACCCCCACTTAAACCAAGTATCACCTTATCATTATCTAATTGTTTTTTAAGATCAGAAATGGTGTTATCAATGAACGAAGCCGGAGTCCAATTGCCTGAACAGCCACAAAGGGAATAAACAAAATTCTTTAGTAATTGAGTTCCTTCTAAACTGTGATAAACTTCCGGATGAAATTGAATGCCATAGGTTGTTTCATTTTCGATTTTAAATGCGGCAACTTTTACATCGTGAGTACTTGCAATGGTTTTATAAGATGTTGGTACAGTTAAAATTGTATCGGCATGACTCATCCAAACTTGAGAATCTTGTGAAATGGAAGTAAGTAGTGGACTTGAATTATCAGCGAAGGTTAAATTGGCGCGGCCATATTCGCGGTGACTTGATTTTCCAACTTCACCACCATAAAAATGTGCAAGATATTGTGCGCCGTAACAAACGCCAAGTAAAGGAAGCTTTCCTTTAATGTTTGAAAGATCGGGCTTTAAGGGTTCTTCTTCTCTAACCGAGTGAGGGCTTCCGCTAAGGATCACACCTTTTATATTGGCATCAATAGTTGGTATTTTGTTGTAAGGATGGATCTCGCAATAAACATTTAATTCGCGTAATCGGCGGGCAATGAGTTGTGTGTACTGTGAACCAAAGTCAAGGATCAAAATTTGCTCGTTATTCATCCCTCAAAAATACAATTAATTTTATGCTTGAAATGCAATAAATATGCCATGTGAGGAGATATTAATATTTTTTTGCAGAAAGTAAAAAATAGCTATATTTGCACTCTCATTTTTGAGAACGCTAAACTCCTGGGCCTTAGGCCTAGAGTAAAGCGGGGTGTAGCGTAGCCCGGTATCGCGCCTCGTTTGGGACGAGGAGGTCGTCAGTTCGAATCTGGCCACCCCGACTTAAAAAGGCCTTGAACATAACAGTTTAAGGCCTTTTGTATTTTAGAAAAAATGTATTTTGTTTATATTATTTATTCGGCAAAATTTGACAAATTTTATATTGGTCAAACTAATGATTTCCAAGCGCGCATTCTCAGGCATAATAATGGTTACGAAGGTTTTACCAAACCATTTCACCCTTGGGAAAAAATCTTTGGTTATTAAAAAATCAACCAGGTCTGAAGCGATGGAATTGGAAAAGAAAGTGAAAAACCTTTCAAAAATCCGATTGAAAAATTTTATAGAAAAGTATAAGGAGTAATGGTCAGTCGAGACGATTTTTTTCGGTAGAAAAAAATGTCTCGATGCAGACAATCGCTTTTCGCGATTCGTCTGCATTCGAATCTGGCCACCCCGACAAATAAAAGGACCGAATTTTCGCTTAGCGAAAAAAGGGACTTTTATTTACGACGCCTCCCCTTTCCAGATCAGCTTTCATTTGCAGGAGCTTAAGCGAAGGCAGTGAAAGCTAATCTCATCCTAAACTAAATAGTTCTCCCAAAAAGCTGAATCTGGTTAATAAACCTTAAATTTGAAACATGGTAGCCGAAATTATAATACCTCTTTTATCGTTGATCTCTCTTGAAATTATTTTAGGGATAGACAATGTAATTTTCATTTCAGTTCTGTCAGATAAATTACCGGCTGCGCAAAGGGATAAGTTACGTTATTGGGGGCTGGGTCTAGCTATGCTTATTCGCCTTGCTTTATTGGCTGTTATTTCGTGGATATTAAAATTAGATCAGGTGTTGTTTACGGTGTTGGATATTGGTATTTCCGGAAAAGGCTTGATATTGCTTGCGGGAGGTTTGTTTTTGTTATATAAAAGTTCGAGTGAGATACTTCATAAAACGGAAAATTCAGACGATGATGGGGTAAAAATACCTGCAAAAACCAGTTTCAAAAATTTGTTAATTGAGGTCATTCTTCTCGATCTGGTTTTTTCCATCGATTCTATCATTACAGCCGTTGGTATGGTTCAGGAATTGTGGATCATGTATGTTGCTGTAATAGTTACGGTTATTATTATGCTTATGGCATCCGGACCCATTGGTAAATTCATTCAAAAACATCCTTCATTTAAAATTTTGGCACTTTGTTTTTTAATGATGATAGGCGTTACCCTGATAGCAGAGGGTTTACTATTCAAGATTCCTAAGGGCTATATTTATTTTTCAATGGCCTTTGCCTTTGTTGTAGATTTTATTCAACTTAAAAGGTTAGGTAATAAATAGTTTTCATGTTAGTATTCCTTTGTTTTTAATTTTATTTGTACTTGCTCAAAAAGCGCATTCATGAAACCAAAATCTAGTATTACGCCATTTACCGGATATCAAAAATTTATTGTTGCTGTTTTAGCTTTTATAAATTTTACCGTGGTGCTTGATTTTATGATCCTTTCTCCGTTAGGAGATATTTTAATGAAGTCGCTGGAGATGACCCCATCCGAATTTGCGTATGTAGTTTCTTCGTATGCTATTAGTGCTTGGTTATCGGGCATAGCCGCTGCAGGATTTGCCGACAGATTTGATCGTAAAAAAATATTGATCTTTTTTTATGTAGGATTTGTTATTGGAACTTTATTCTGTGGTATTGCTAATACTCACTATACATTATTGGCGGCAAGAATTGTTACCGGATTATTTGGCGGAGTGATATCTTCCATTGCAATGGCTATTGTAACAGATATTTTTCAAATGGATCAACGTGGACGAGTAATGGGAACTATTCAAATGGCATTTGCTGCTAGTCAGGTTCTTGGAATTCCGATCGCACTTTTTCTTGCTACTAAATGGGATTGGCATGTTGCATTTATAATGATAGTGGTGATTGCGGTTTTGGTTGGAATTGTGATGGTCATAAAAATGAAACCGGTAACCGCGCATTTAAAACTTCAATCAGATAAAAGTGCTTTCACACATTTATGGCACACGGCAAGAAATCGTAATTATCAAGTAGGATTTTTGTCAACAGCAATGTTGTCTATAGGAGGTTTTATGTTAATGCCTTTCGGAAGTGCTTTTTTGGTGAATAATATTGGCATTTCTCAAGAGCAAATACCTTGGGTGTTTATGTTCACCGGAATTTCTTCGGTGATAGTTATGCCAATTATCGGTCGTTTAAGTGATAGAGTTGATAAATTCAAATTATTCACCTTTGGATCATTGTCGGCGCTTGTTATGGTTATTGTTTACACAAATATTTCGGTAATGCCTTTGTGGGAAGTGATTTCGTTAAATGTATTATTATTTATGGGAATCATGAGTAGAATTGTTCCTTCTACCATCTTAACAACGGCAATTCCTGAAATGAAAGATAGGGGTGCTTTTATGAGTATCAACACATCTTTGCAATATATGGCGGGCGGAATTTCGGCTATTATAGCAGGGCAAATTGTACATCAGGAAACCAAAACAAGTCCTATTGAAAACTACGATATATTAGGATATGTAGTGGCTTTTGTGATTCTTATTTGCATCTATTTTATGTATCGAGTAAGTAAGGTTGTAAAAAATAAAGCTGAGCAAGTTCCGATAAATTTGTAGCTGGGATCAGAGCAAACTTAGAACTATTTCTCAAACTCAGTAATCATTTTTTTCCAATCTTCAGGAAGTAAAATGCTTTCGTGAGTAATGTAATTCATAGCAACAAGGATCCCAATTCCGTTGGCGCATTCAACTAGCCCTTCGTTGGTTTTTTTCAAAACACAATTCTTTAGAGTGAGACTTTTATTACCAAGTTCGGTAACTTTTGTATAACAAAATATTTGATCTTCTAAATGAATAGGATGTAGGTGGTTGATCTCGTTGCGAGCTAACACAAAACCTTGTTTATCCCAATCATTTCTTCCTTTAAATACGGTGTCAAAATAATTCACACGCGCTGTTTCAAAATAATTCAAGTAACATGCGTTATTCACATGATTGATCTTGTCAATATCACTAAAGCGAATTTGAATGGGAATAGAATGTTTATAGTCTTCAAATTCTGTCATTAGATATTTCTGTTTAGCAGCGCCAATGAAAAATTTTCTAGCACTTTTAATTTTGTTCTATCCGCATTTACTTTCAAAAGGTGATCGATAGCAATTTTTGTGTGCTTATCCGCTTCCGCTTCACACAAGGCTTTCACGCCTAGTTCATTAAAAATGGCTAATACGCTCGGAATTTTTTTATCAGCATCACCTTTCTTTTTACTCATTAATTCATTCAGTTTCTTAACTTGCTCTGCATTTGAAACTTCAAGCGCTTTTAATACTAAAAAAGTTTTTTTATTTGCAATAATGTCGCCTCCAATTTGTTTTCCAAAACTTTTTTCGTCTGTTGAATATGCATCCAATGTATCGTCTAATAGCTGAAATGCAATACCTAAATGTTTTCCAAATTCGTAAATATGTTCTTGATCAAGACTGCTTGCTCCTGCATTAATAGCGCCCATTTGTAAGCTGCACCCAAGGAGAACGGCTGTTTTTTTGGTGATCATTTGAATGTAGTCGTTAGCAGTAATTGAGTTTTCATTTTCAAAATTCATATCTAATTGTTGGCCTTCACAAACTTCAATACTTGTTTTTGAGAAAATTGAAAATAATTGCGCGAATTCTTTGGCTTCGTAATTTTTTAAAACTTCAAATGCTTTTACCAACATCACATCACCACTTAAAATGGCGATGTTGGTATTCCATTTTGTATGCACGGTTGGTTTGTTTCGGCGTAAAGGCGCTTCATCCAAAATATCATCGTGTATCAACGAAAAATTATGGAATAGCTCAACGCACAATGCGGAGTTCAATGCACTCGAAGGATCTTTTCCAAACAGGTCGCAGGAGATCAGCGCTAGTAAAGGTCTTAAGCGTTTTCCACCCAACGATAAAATATAATGCTCCGGCTCGTAAAGTTCCCTTGGCGAACGTAAATTAACATCAGTTTTATAGTTTTCGAGATGCGAATTGAAAAGCTGAAGATGTGTTTCAAATGAATTCACCGGAACTAATCTGCTTGTTTTGCAAGATCCAATAAATAATTTCCGTAGCCGCTTTTTGTAAGTGGTTGTGCTATCTTGATCAGTTGCTCTTTGTTAATGTATTTCATTTTAAAAGCAACTTCTTCAATGCAGCCAATTTTTTGTCCTTGTCTTTCTTCAATTACTTGAACAAATTGGCCGGCTTGCATTAACGAAGCAAAAGTTCCTGTATCCAACCATGCCGTTCCTCTGTCCATAATGCTAACTTTTAATTTTCCATGCTTCAAATATTCTTTGTTCACATCGGTAATTTCATATTCACCACGCGGACTAGGTTTTAAATTTTTGGCGATCTCCACTACAGAGTTATCGTAAAAATATAGTCCCGGCACAGCGTAATTACTTTTGGGAATTTTTGGTTTTTCCTCAATAGAAAGTGCTTTAAATTGTTTGTCAAATTCAACAACACCGTAACGTTCAGGGTCGCTCACATGATATGCAAACACAACTCCACCATTAGGGTCGTTGATGGTTTGCAACATGCGTCCTAAACCAACACCGTAAAAAATATTATCGCCTAGGATCAAAGCAACTTTATCTTTCCCTATAAATTGTTCTCCTAATACAAATGCTTGTGCAAGTCCGTTCGGCACCTCTTGAACTTTATAAGAAAATTTACAACCCATCTCTTCGCCGCTTCCTAGTAACTTCTCAAAGTTTGGTAGGTCGTGGGGTGTAGAGATGATCAAAATTTCTTTTATGCCTGCCATCATCAAAACAGATAATGGATAATAGATCATTGGTTTATCATAAATTGGCATCATTTGCTTACTCATTGCAAGCGTTAATGGGTGTAAACGTGTTCCTGATCCTCCTGCTAGAATTATTCCTTTCATTAGATTTTTGTTTTAAAAGATTTCTAAATTAAGGATAATTTTTTTGTAGTACTTAACTATTGAAAAACGGAGCTTTTAAACTTCCTTTCAAAAATCACTGAAAATGCAAGGGAAAGCGTTAAAATTACTGATAAAAAAGCGTCAAAAAAGCCGCCGTTAAATAACCCAAAAGCATTATTCACCAATTTTTAAGGCTAATTCAATCAATGATTTTACTTAAATACCTGATGATCAATGCTATAATATAATAAAATAAATAAAGTTATTCATCTATAAAAGTTATATATTAATCTAAATTTAATAGGGTTTAGGACATAAAATTTTAACTTTATTGGGTCTAAAACACTTGAAAAAGAGCCTATTACATATATTTTTGTTTTTCGGTATTTTTTGTACATCTCAATTGTATTCCCAAGCGCCTGCTTGGAGTTGGTTGCGTGATGAAACTGCAGGCGGAACTGAATATGTTAATGATGTTGCCTATTCTTCTTTTACAGATAGCGTTTACGTTTGTGGTTTTTTAAATACGAGTTTAACTCCTCTTTTATCTTGGCCGCAAGGAAACTCTATTGGTAGTGGTGATGCATTTTTCACCAAGCTATTCAAAAATTCACCTGGTGGTGTTGGTCCTGTAAGAGTTGTAGGATCAAATGGTATTGTTGAAGAAGCCCTTGCAATTGCAGTTGATGATTCCAATGGCGACATTTATATAACAGGTCGGTATAATGGATTAACTGATTTTAATCCGGCTGCCGGAATTAATACAAGAGGAACTCTAGGAGGGCAAGATGCATTTCTTGCAAAGTATAATCGATATGGAGTTTATATATGGGCTGTTAACATTGGTGGTGGTAGTACCGATGGCGGACAGGAACTTTTTGTTGACGCATCTGGTGTTTACGTTACAGGATTAGTAAGTGGAATGGCAACAGGAATTACGTTTAGCACAACGGGACTTCCTGCTACAGCAATTGTTAAGGCTTCTGCATCAACAGGTACAGATTTTTATATTGCAAAATACACAACAGGTGGTGTTCCGGTTTGGGCCTCTATCTCTACAGGTGCAGGTAGTTCTGCTGATGGTGGCTATGGAATTACGGCTGATGGAACTAATGTTTATGCCATAGGAGATTATGCAAGTTTAGCTTTGGCCGTAATAGATGCTGGGAATGTAAACTTTGCAAACCTCCCAATATCAGGTTCTAGTGATATTGCAGTTATTGCTTTGAACAAAACAACAGGAGCCGGTGTTTGGGCAAATAGAATTTCCTCTACCGGAGCCGATATTGGACGAGGAATTATTTCGGATGGTACGGATATTTATATCACTGGAGGTGTAAACACTAATGTAAGTTTTATAAGCACCGGCCCGTCAACATTTACAACTGTTACTACATCAAGTCAGGATATGTTTGTAGCGAAATTAAATAATGCCGGAGTGTTTCAATGGGTGGATCGAGAAACTGGTAATGGTACGACAGAGTATGGTAAATCACTTGCGCTTGTATCTGGAAAGTTATTTGTTACAGGACCATTTAACTCAACTGCTGCTTTACCGCTGTTAACGCTCGTAACCGCTGGTGGAACTGATGTTTTTCTTGCATCCTACCTTACCAATGGGCAATTCATTTACTCAACGAAAGCCGGTGGTTTAAATGCAGATCAGGGAACGGGAGTTGCCGTAGACAATAATGCGGATGCATACGTGGGTGGTGATCACAGGGGCGGTGCAGGAGGTGCTGTTTTTACGCCTTTCGCTACTGGTTTAGGGACCACCAGAAATTGCTATGTTGCTAAATGTGGTTGTGGTTTAAATCTTACCATTCCTACAGCAGGTTCTGATCAAACTGTGTGTGCTACAACAGCTAACTTGGCCGGAAATATTATCTCTATTGGTGCAGGTACTTGGTCTTTACAATCTGGTGCCGGAGTGATAACAACACCCGGCTCACCCAATTCAGGAATTACCGGATTAGGTGTTGGTGTAAATACTTTCGTTTGGACAAATGCAAGTGTAGGTTGTACATCGCTTTCGGATACTGTGCTGATCACACGTCATAATTTTCCAACAACCTCAGTAGCGGGAATAAATCAAACAGTATGTGCAACAACTTCAAACATGACTGGGAATGTTCCAGCTGTTGGAAACGGGACATGGAGTTTAGTATCAGGTGCAGGAACGATCACATTGCCAAACTTAGCAACCACGGGTATTACTGCACTTGGTGTTGGTGTAAATGTATTTCAATGGAGCATTGGAAATCTGAGTTGTCCTAACTCAACTTCTACTATGTCGATCCAGCGCGATCAACCACCAACAAGTTCAGTAGCGGGATCAAATCAAACTGTATGTGCAACAACAGCAAACATGGCAGGTAACACTCCTGCTATTGGAACCGGAACCTGGAGTTTAATTTCAGGTGCAGGAACTATTACATCACCTAATTCTCCAATTACCGGAATTACTGCATTAGGTGTTGGTGTAAATGTTTTCCAGTGGACGATTGGCAATGGTATTTGCGCATCATCAAGCACAACAATGTCTATTAAACGAGATGATTTTCCAACAACGTCTATTGCCGGTCCAAGTCAAACCGTGTGCGCAACTACTGCAACATTAGCAGCTAACACACCGGTTGTTGGGGCAGGTGCTTGGAATGTTTTCAGCGGACCAGGATTTGTAAGCGCTCCATCATTACCAAACTCAGGTGTGGTTAGCCTTGGATTAGGATCAAATGTTTTTGAATGGGTGATTAGCAATGGTGTTTGTCCCATATCTACATCAACAGTTGAGATCTATCAAGATACAAATCCAACTGCATCAAATGCAGGACCATCTCAAAGCATTTGCGCAATTACCAATGCAACTATGGCAGGTAATGTTCCAGCAATTGGAACCGGAACTTGGACATTAGTTTCAGGATCTGGATTGATCACTTCACCAAATTCTCCAATATCCGGTATCACTTCAATTGGTATTGGTACAAATGTTTTTCAATGGGCAATTGGTAATGGTGTTTGTCCGGTCTCAACATCAACCATGGCCATCACAAGATTTATTCCTCCTTCAGCTTCTATTGCCGGCGCCAACCAAACCGTATGTGCCACGGTTGCAACCATGAATGGAAATACGCCTGCAATTGGAACAGGAAGTTGGACATTAATTTCCGGTGCAGGAACAATTACATCTCCTACATTACCAAATACCGGATTAACCGCACTTGGTGTTGGTGTAAATGTTTTTCAATGGACCATTAGCAACGGAAATTGTACACCTTCTTCATCAACCGTTTCAATACAACGTGATGATAATCCAACAACATCCGTAGCCGGTGCAAACCAAACGGTGTGTGCAACGGTTGCAATATTGAATGGAAATAATCCTGCGGTAGGAACAGGCACCTGGAGTTTAGTATCAGGTGCTGCAACAATTACTTCACCAAATTTATTTAATACAGGATTAACGGCATTAGGAGTTGGTGTAAATGTTTTACAATGGACAATCGGAAATGGAGTTTGCCCTTCTTCAAGTTCAACTATGTCTGTGCAACGTGATGCTAATCCTACAACTGCTTTAGCAGGACCAAGTCAAACTGTTTGCGGAAGTACTGCTACGCTTGCCGGTAATACTCCGGCAATTGGTAGTGGATTGTGGTTGTTACAATTAGGTACCGGTGTGCCAACACTACCAACTTCTCCAACTTCAGCGCTAACCGGATTATCATTAGGTAGTAATGTATTTTCTTGGAATATTACTAATGGTGTGTGTCCTATTTCAACTACAACTGTAGAAATTTATAGAGACAATAATCCAAGTTTATCTAATGCCGGAGCAAACCAAACCGTTTGCGCAACAGTTGCAACATTGAACGGAAACATACCAGCAGTTGGTTCAGGAAGTTGGACACTTGTATTTGGAAGTGGAAATATTACAACACCTACATCTCCAAGTTCTGGTTTAACAACATTAGGAGCAGGTATAAATGTTTTCGCATGGACTGTTACAAATGGAAGTTGTCCTCCATCTACGGC
>Ga0163149_10000944_pt1 | contig 37878 bp, 28 predicted proteins | sample OliLakLV19MP5G1_FD_148604 | JGI IMG/M metagenome (GOLD analysis project Ga0163149, IMG submission 148604) | Freshwater microbial mat bacterial communities from Lake Vanda, McMurdo Dry Valleys, Antarctica - Oligotrophic Lake LV.19.MP5.G1 | ecosystem: Environmental > Aquatic > Freshwater > Lake >... | reverse complement strand
GCACTCTGCGCTGGTTCGACACGTTGCCCGGGACGCCGGATTCGTTGCCGCCGCGGCCGATGTGGCTCGTCGCGGGCGCGGTCGTGCTGGCGTTCGCGGCGGTCGTCGCGAGATCGGAGCGAACGCGAGGACGCTGCGCGCGCGTCGCGGCCGTCGCGTTCGCGGCCCTGCTCGTACCTTGGACCACGGCGCCGCGCCGACTCGAAGTCCACGCGCTCGACGTCGGTCACGGGACCTGTTGCATCGTGCGCGCGCCGGGCCTCGGCACGTGGATTTTCGATGCGGGTTCGCGGGATCGATCCGAAGTCGCGCGCGCCGCGCTCGGGCCCGCGTTGCGCGCGTTCGACCCCGGCCCGATCGGCATCGTCTTGAGTCATCCCGATCGCGACCACGACGGAGCCTTGCCCTGGCTCGCCAGCCGCTTCGATGTCGCGTGCCATGCCGGTGCGGTTCCCGCACGTCTGGCCGAGCGGTTGCACCACACCGCGCAGCGTTTCGACCTCGCCTCGGGACAGGCCGTTCTGCCCAATCTGCAAGGGTCGTGTGTCGGGGTGGGCCTCGCGCTCGAGCGTGGACTCGATGTCCCGGGCAACGAAGGCTCGCGCACGCTGGCGATCCAGTGGTTCGGGGAGGAGATCGTCCTGGCCGGGGATGCCGAGGCCGAGGGATTGCGCGCGTGGCTCACCGCGACCACGCCGCGCGCGCCGGTGCGACTCCTCCTGGCACCGCACCACGGCTCCGAGATCGAGCGCCTGGGCCTGCTTCTCGACGCCCTGGACCCCGGCGAAGTTTGGGTCAGCGGTCCGGCGCGGCCGCCGATCGCGGGCGAGCTCGAGCGGCGGCGGATTCCCTGGTCGAGCACGGGATCGGAAGGGTCGCGCGTGCTCCGGCTCGCGGCGCCGAAAGGAGCGGCGTGGTGGAATGGAACGTGATACGGAGTCAGGCTCCACTCCGCCGTTCTCGCTCGACCTGTTCGCGAGAAGACAGCCCGTCGGCGGGGGTACGGAGTCAGGCTCCACTCCGCCGTTCTCGCTCGACCTGTTCGCGAGAGGACAGCCCGTCGGCGGGGTACGGAGTCAGGCTCCACTCCGCCGTTCTCGCTCGACCCGTTCGCGAGAAGACAGCCCGTCGGCGAGAACGGCGGAGTGGAGCCTGACTCCTACAGCGTCTGCAAGTGCCCCTGGAACCCCTGGATCGCCGTGCGCTGTTGGTAGAACGCGAGCCCGCGTTCCGCGCCGAGTTCCTCGCCGCCGCCCGCACGTCCTGGACCGCCGTGGACCATCTGCGGCAACACCATGCCCGGCGCGAGGGACTGCTCGGCCGACTTGTCCGACGCGAGCCACACACGTCCGTGCCAAGGCGCCACTTCGAGCGCGAACGTCGTGCTCCACGCCGCGTCGTTCGAGTACGCGCTGCACACGAGCCCGCCGCCGCCCAGGTTGACGATCGCGGCCGCTTCGCGTGCATCGCCCGAGTAAGGGAGCAGCACGGCGACCGGACCGAAGACCTCTTCCCTGTGGAACGCCGGCTCGCGTCCGTCGCGGGCGACGACCAACGTGGGTGCCACGAAGTAGCCCTTCGCGTGCACGGGCTTCGAACCGCCACAGGCGAGCGTGCCCGACTGCGCGAAGCGCTCGATTCCGGCCCGAACTTCGTCGAGTTGTGACTTCGACGCCAACGGCCCCATCCGCGTGAGCTTGTCCGCCGGATCGCCGACCACGATGCGCGCGAGCGCCGCGACGAGCTCGTCGCGCACGGAGTTCAACGCGTCGCTCGGAACCAGGATGCGCCGCACTGCCGTGCACTTCTGTCCGGTCTTCTGCGTCATGTCGGTGACGACGTTGTTCAGGAAGAGACCGAACGTCTCGGATCCCGTGTCGACGTCGGGCGCGAGGACGGCGGCGTTCAACGAGTCGGCCTCGACGTTCACGCGCACGTTGTGTCGCACGAGGTTTGGGTGCCCGCGCAACTTCGCGCCCGTCGCGGAACTGCCCGTGAACGCCAACACGTCCTGCGGTCCCATGTGGTCGAGCGTGTCGCCCAGCGAGCCGATGACGACTTGGAAGGCGCCGTCGGGCAGCTTCACCTTCTCGATGACGAGCCGCGCGATGCGCCAGGCGAGGAGCGCGGTCGGCGTGCCGGGCTTCTCGAGGACCGGCATCCCGGCGAGCAGCGCGCAGGCGGCTTTCTCCATCATCCCCCACGCCGGGAAGTTGAACGCGTTCACGTGCACCGCGACGCCTCGACGCGGGACACGCACGTGCAACCCTGAGAAACGCGGCGTGCGGCCGAGCTGCACGACATCGCCGTCGAGGAGGTAGGTGCGGCTGCCCAGCTTCTCGCCGAGGCCGGCGTAGTACGTGAGCGTCCCGATCGCCCCGTCGATGTCGAACTTCGCGTCGCCGCGCGTCGTGCCGCCGCTCTGGATCGAGACGTCGATGAGCTCGTCGCGCTTCTCGTGGATCGCGGCTGCGATGCCGGCGAGCAGCTTGCCGCGCTCGGCGAACGTCAGCGCGCGCAACGCCGGTCCGCCCTTTTCGCGGCCGTACGCCAGAACGGCTTGGAAGTCGATGCCGTGCGATCCGACTTGGCCGAGGGGCGTTTCGTGCGTCGGATCGACGACCGTTGCGAGTTCGCCCGCGGCAGGCTGCCAACGGCCGAGTACGTAGCTCTCGAGGCGTTCCATGGGTTCTGACTCCGACTTCCGCGGCTCTCTGCGCCGAGTTTCGAGGGCGAGGAGTCTACGGATCCCGGTCGTCCGGGCCGAGACCCGACCCGACTTCGTCAGAATGAGTTCGCTGTACGGGCGTAAGCGCCGCCCACCCGCGCCGCGGCCTCCCCATGTTCGCACTCACACGCATGCCCATGTTCGGCTTCGCCACCCTCGCTTTCCTACTGCTCTGCACCGTCCTCGCCTTCGCGGTCTGGTTCGCGACTCGCGGCGCCGTCGATCCCTCGAAGACTCGGATCACGGGGCCGGCGGGCTGCGCGATCGGTTGCGCGCTCCTGGTCGTCGTCGGTCTCGGTGCGATCCTGACCGCGGCCGTGATCGCGACCAACTTGCCCAACGAGTGGGCGCGTCACGGACCGATTTCGCGCCTCGAACTGTCGTACGACGACCCGGGTGAGGCGACCGAGGAGGATTCGCCGACCCGCGCCACGAAGCCCAGCGTCCATGCCGAGATCGAGCTGCGCCCGGGTCGCGACGCGGGACCGATCCTCGCCCTGCTGCGGCGGGAGATTTCTTCCGGGCTGGACCTCACGGTGCGGACGCTCGAGCGCGACGGCACCCCGCGCACCGTGATCGAGATCCACGCTCCGCTCGACGCGGAGGCGCGACGCGAGCTGCGGCAGGCGTTGGAAGAGCTGCGCGCGGAGCTCCCGGAACTCGATCTCCCGAGCGGCCTGATCCTCGAAGTCCGCGGGCCGAACGACTGAGAGCCCGTGAAGAAGTCGAGTCTACGGGCTCTCGGATTCCCGTGGCGACGCTTCGCTTCGCGAGAGCGTGTGATTTCTTGACACGCGCTCAGGTCTCCGAGGGTGCGCAGAACGCGAGCCGCTCCGCGGCATTCGGCTCGTGCATTCTTCAGGGGCTGGAGAGCCTGCGCGGATCGAGGCGCTCCGATCCGCCGGAGATGCGAGAATCGTGTCGGGGCCCATGATGAATCTGCGTGCGATCTCGACGACATCTCTCCTCGTGCTCCTCGCGAGCGCCTGTAGCGAGACCCGCGCCGCGGAGCGTGTCACCGAGCGCGTGACGGTCGATCTGGACGCGCGGCGGTTGTTGAACGGCATCGCTGATCCGGCCACGCCCCGTGCGGACCGCGATGGCACCTGGGTGCTCTCCGAGACCCGCGATGCAGTTCCCGCGCGATGGGGAGAGCGCGTGCCGTTCGCCACGACTCTCGTCGGTCGCGTGACGGTGCAGGCCGGGTTCGCAGTGAAGCTCCTCACGCCGACGCCGTCCGATGCGCGCGTGTCCTGCGAGCTGCGACTCGTGTCGAGCGGACGCGACGAAGTCCTCGCGCGCCTCGAGATCGCCCTCGATGACGCCGCGCACGGTTGGACGGACGTCGCGGCCACGGTCGAGATCGCGCCCGGCTCGGCCGCGAGGTTGGAGCTCGTTGCCGACTGGACGGGAAACGCCGCCCCGATCGCGGGAGCGCAAGCCTGGATCGCCCGACCGCGCGTACTCGCCCAGCGCGGGGAACGGCGCAACGTGCTCGTGATCTCGGTCGACACGCTGCGCGCGGATCACTTGGGGTTCCAGGGCTACGAACGCGACACGTCGCCGCGGCTCGACGATTTCGTCGCGCGTGGTGCGTTCTTCGAGTCCGCGATCTCGACCGCGCCCTGGACGCTACCGTCGTACGGAACGCTGTTCACGGGCCTCGAGCCGACGCGTCACTTGGCCGGGATCTCGGAACGACGCGAAGCCGCGTTCGGCGCCGATCGCGACACCGCGAGCGGGGATTACCAGTCCCTCGATCCAGGAGTCCCCACGTTGTCCGAGTGCTTCGGGGCGGCCGGATTCTCGACGGCGGCGTTCGTCTCGAACCCGTTCCTCGACCCCGCCAGCGGAGTAGACCGCGGGTTCGATTCGTACGCGCAATACCTGAATCGCGCCCAGGCCGGAGTCGAACTCGCGTCGCGCTGGATCGAGAGCCGCGGCGACGCGCCGTGGTTCGCGTTCCTGCACCTCATGGATCCGCATGCGCCCTATTCGCCGCCCGCTCCTTTCGACACGCAGTTCACGCACACGGCGCTGCGCGATCTACCGGGCGGCATCCCGTCCGTCGAGTCCCTGCGCGCCGCGGAACCGGACAGTGCGACGCGCGATCTCCTCCTGGCTGCTTACGACGGCGAGATCGCTTACGTCGACACGTGGATCGGGCGCTTGCTCGATCGGCTCGAAGCGCTCGGAGTCCTGGATCGGACGATCGTGGTGCTGCACGCCGATCACGGTGAGGAATTCTGGGAGCACGGCGGGTTCGAGCACGGGCATTCGCTCCACGAGGAATCGCTGCACGTGCCGCTCGCGTTCGTGGCGCCGGGCATCGTCGCGCCCGGACTGCGCGTCGGCGGGCGCACGAGCACGGTGAACGCGTTCGCGACGATCCTCGACCTCGCGGGCCTCCCCGTGCCGCTGGATCTCGACGGCGTGAGTTCGGCACCGCTCCTGCGCATCGGGCAACACGAGACCGTGCGCATCACACCGCGACCGTGCATCAGCGAGTCCGTTCTGTATGGTCCGCGCGAACGCAAGACGTGGTCGTTCGGTGCGGAGAAGCTCATCACGAACGGCGCGACGGACTCGCGGTTCTACGATCTCCTCGCGGACCCGAATGAGGGCGCGGACCTCGCGCTGGATCGCCCCGAGCGCGTCCGTGAGCTGCGCGAACTCCTCTTGGGACGAGCGCGCGTGGCCGAGCGGCGACGTGCCGCGGGATCTGCGGCGAGCTTCGATCGCGACCGGCGTGCCGAGCTCGAGCGCTTGGGCTATCCCGGCGCGACGGATCACTGAACGCGTCGCTTGCTGGAGAGTGCGCCGGCGCCGCCCGCTGCCTACGATCCGCGCATGAGCGGGTCAGGTGATGGAGACTTCCAGGACGAGATCGCCGTCGTCACGGGCGGTGGAACCGGGCTCGGGCTCGAAGTGAGCCGTGCGCTCGCCGCGCGGGGCGCCACCGTCGTCATCGCGTCGCGCAGCGCGGAACACCACGGTCCGCTCCTCGACGAAGCTCTGCGAAACGGATGGCGCGTCGAAGCGGAGGTGCTCGACGTCCGCGAACCGAAGCTCGTCCGCGAGTGCACGGAGCGCATCCTCGCTCGCCACGGTCACGTCGACATCCTGGTGAACAACGCGGCCGGGAACTTCGTGTGCCCCGCCGAACGCCTTTCGTCGAACGCGTGGCGCGCCGTGCTCGGAATCGTGCTCGACGGGACGTTCTACTGCTCGCAGAGCTTCGGCCGGGTGATGATCGCCCGCGGCTCGGGCCGGATCCTGAACGTCGTCGCGACGTATGCGTGGACGGGGATGCCGGGCGTCGTGCACTCCGCGAGCGCCAAGGCCGGAGTCCTCGCGATGACGCGCACGCTCGCCGTCGAATGGGCGCGCTTCGGCGTGCGCGTGAACGCGATCGCGCCCGGTCCGTTCCATTCCGACGGCGCGCAGCAGAACTTGTGGCCCGATCCCGAGGCCGAGCGCTCGATTCGCGAGCGCATTCCGCTGGGCCGTTTTGCCACGCGCGAGGAAGTCGCGGCGCAGTGCCTGCATTTGCTCGCGCCGGCCAGCGCGTACATCACGGGCGAGTGCTTGGTGATCGACGGCGGCGCGAGCTTGGGCCAAGGGATGTGGAAACCCGGCGAGCGGTTCACGAAGAAGCGCGCGGGCACGGGGAGCGAAGGCGCATGAGCGCACCGAAGCGTCGCGAACACTTCGAGACGGAGCGGCCGAATCCGGCCAGCGAACGGCTCGACGAGCTGTCGATCGCGGACGCGTTCGAAGTCATGCAGAGCGAGGACGCGCGCATCGCCGACGCGATCGCCGCAGCGAAACCCGAGATCGTGCGCGCGATCGAGCTCGTCGCCGCGGCACTCGCGTCGGGAGGTCGATTGCTCTACTTCGGCGCGGGAACCAGCGGTCGTTTGGGCGTCCTCGACGCATCCGAATGCCCGCCGACCTTCCACAGCGATCCGAAACAAGTCGTGGGAGTCATCGCGGGCGGCGATCGCGCCTTGCGTTCCCCCATCGAGGGCGCCGAGGACTCACGCGAGGCGGGCGCCGCCGACGTCGATGCGCAAGAGGTCGGAGCGCGCGACGTCGCGCTCGGCATCGCGGCCGGCGGCACGACTCCGTACGTGCACGGAGCGCTCGCGCGCGCGAAGGAGCGCGGCGCGAAGACCGTGTTCCTGGCTTGCGTGCCGCGCGATCAGGCGCGCGACGACGCCGACATTTCGATCCGCGTCGTCACGGGGCCCGAGGTGCTCGCGGGCAGCACGCGCCTGAAAGCCGGTACGGCGACGAAGCTCGTCTTGAACCGCGTGACGACGCTCGCGATGGCGCGGATCGGCAAGATCCACGGCAACTTGATGGTCGACGTCGAGACGCGCGCGAACGCGAAGTTGTGGCAGCGCGGGATCGCACTCGTGGAGCGCATCGTCGGTTGCGATCGCGTGCGCGCCGAGGAACTCCTGTCTGCCGCGGACGGCCGCGTGAAGGTCGCGGTCGTGATGGGCATGCGTGCCGTCGGAGCCGCGGAAGCACGCACGCGACTCGAACGCGCCGACGGATTCCTGCGGCGCGCGTTGGCCGGTTGAGTCTCAGGGACTCGCGGGGATCTCTCCGAGTCGCGCGCGCACCGCCGCGAGATACCGTTCCCAATCGAACGCCGGCCCCGGATCGGCCTTGTTCGCCTGCACGTGGTAGTGGCCGAGGATGCCCCGGAACTCGCGCCATTCGCCGTCGGAGAGCACTCGATCCTGCACGCGGCCTTCCTCGTCGCGCGGCGCGTCGGGTTCGATCCGCGGGAATGCGCGGCACAGCGCTGCCGTCAGTTTCACCAGGCTCTCGTACTGCTCGCGCGTGAAGTCGTACTGCTGGAGTAGGTCGCCTTGGATCGAGCCGACGATGCGTTCGGGCCGGGCCGGTCGGCCGACGAAGCCTCTCGTGCGCACGCCCCCGTCACCGAGTCGCGCGGGGATCGTCACGTACGGTCCGCCGATGTCCTCCGCGTACCACGTGTCGAGCGCCGGCGCGACGCCCATCGGATAGGCGCCGATGTTCGCGATCTCGATGCCGATCGAGCGCGGGTTCGACTTCGTCGCGTGCCACGAGGTCTCGCGCGCGTCGAGTGTCTGGTAGATCGTGCCGTCGAGGTCGAGCAGGAATTGGACCGACAACTCGCGCTCGTCGTGCAGCACGCGGAAGCACGTCTGCGACACGCCGCACACGTCGTAGTGCAGGACGAATTGATCGACGACGCCGCGCAGGGCTTCGAGATCGGAGCTCGCTACTTCGACCAAGACCTCCTCGCTCACCACGATGCGCCGCTGTTTCTGGGGTTCCGTGCGCGCGTCGGGTTCGCCCGATGCCGGAGCAGTCACGAAGTTCGGATTCTCGCGCGTCACACGTCGCACGCGACCGGGTTCGTACCTCAGACCGCTCGGTTCAGGCACGCCCGAGAACCGCGGCTTCGTCGAATAGGCGTCGTAGTTCGGCGGATCCGTCCACAACACGACCGGCGCGCCGACGTGAAAGCGCTTCCCAGCGACGAGGATCGAATCGTTCTGGGCCGGGACCCACGTCGAGAGTTCGGGCGCAACGTGGTGCTCGGGACGAGGCACGACGCAAGCGGATGCAGTAGCGAGGACGAGGAGAGCTGCGCAACGGGACATGTCCCGTGCGAACCTACGCCGGTTCGGGGCGGGCTTCCACAATTCCGCTGCAAGCGTGTCTTCAGGCCGTCTGGCCGCCGCACGAACTGCCGGCGCCGGCCGTGCAGCCGAAGCAGTGACGACGCGTCACGATGCGTCGCCCGGCGAGCGCGTCGAAATCGAACTCCGCGAGGTGCCGGGGCGCGCCGAAACCCGTCTCGAGCTCGAGCATCTGGTTGAAATCGCAATCGAACAGGCGACCGTCCCAACCGACCGACAGCGTCGTGCGACACATCACGCCGGCCGCGGCGGAGGGGTTGTAGGCCGAGCTGAGCTTCTCCATGTAGTTCGCGAGGTTGCCGCTCGTCGACAACCAGTCGAGATAGCGCGCGATCGGCATGTTCGTGATCGTGATCAACGCGTCGAACTCGATCCCGTGGAGTCGGCGCATCTCGCGCTTCCACTCGGCTTCCAACGTCGCTTGCGAGGCACTCGGCAGGATCGCGCCGACCGGATTCGTCACCAGCACGAGCCGCAGCCCCGCTTGCTTCCCGTACCCGACGTCGTTCAAGCGTCGCAGGCCTTCGATCGAGCGCTCGAACACGCCGTCGCCGCGCTGGCGGTCCGTGCTCGCCTGTCGATAGTGCGGCAACGACGCGACGACCTCGACCTCGTTCCGCGCGAGGAATTGCGGCAACTCAGCGAAACGCGGTAGGACGAGGATCGTGAGGTTGCAGCGGTCGATCACGTGTCGGCCGAGCGCGCGCGAACCCTCGACGAGCCGCTCGAAGACCGGACAGAGCTCGGGCGCGCCACCGGTGATGTCGACCGTCGGAATCGAAGTCCGCGCCAAGACGCGCAGCGCGAGCTCGGCCGTTTCCGCGCTCATCGACTCCGTGCGCGTCGGCCCGGCGTCGACGTGACAGTGGTGGCACGTCTGATTGCACACGCGCCCGACGTTCACCTGGAACACCTGGATCCCGAGCGCAGTGAGCGGATGCATCCCGCTCTCGGCGAGGCGCGTGTCGAAGTCACCGTGAGGTGTCGGCAATGCGTCGAGCACGCGCAACTGCTCGACAGCGCTCGCGAGTGGCGCGCCGCGCGCCTGCAACGTGGGCAATGTCACGATCACATCGAGACCGAGGCTGCGTGCTTGCGCATCTGCACGCCGTGGACGAGCGCCGCCCCACCCGTGATGGCGGCCGCGACGTGCACGGCCTCGGTCATCTGGTCGAGGTCGTAGCCCTTCGACAGCGCGTCACCCGTGTACGCGTCGATGCAGTACGGACATTTCACCGCGTGCGCGACGGCCAACGCGATGAGCGACTTCTCGCGCGCCGACAAGGCACCGTCGGCGAACGTCGCGCCGTACCAGTCGAAGAACTTCTTGGCGAGCTCGGGCGCGGCCTCGCCGATCGACGGGAACGCGGCCAAGTCCTTCTTCTCGTAGTACTCGCTCATCGGGGGACGTCTCGAGGGGGTCTCGGGCGGGTTTCTGAAGTCGCGAAGATCGTCCGCGGCGAGCCAAAGGGCAAGACGACTGAAGCACTTACGCAGTTCCCCGGTCCCGTGGACGCAGATTCCGGCCGCGACCGCGGCGAGTTCCGAGCGTCTCGTGGTCATGAGGACCGTCCGCTGCCTGGGCGCCTCGCTCTTCGGAGCGGGCGCGGAACTCGTCACCGTCGAGGCCCACGTCGAACCCAAGGAGAAGGGCGGGACGGAGGTCTTGCTGACCGGCCTCCCTGATTCCGTGCTGCGCGAGAGCAAGGGGCGTATCCAGTGCGCACTGTCGGAGAACGGACTCGATATCGCGCCGGGGCGACTCTTCCTGAACCTCGTGCCGGCCGCGCGGCGCAAGTCGGGTGAGATCCTCGACCTGCCGCTCGCGCTGGCGGCGGCGGCCGCCTCGGGTCACTTCGATCCGCGCGTGTTGCGCGGCGCGATCTTCCTCGGCGAGCTCGGGATCGACGGTCGACTCCACGCCGTGCCCGGTGGACTCGCGGCCGCGATCGCGGCGAAGGATCGCGGGATCGTGCGACTGTTCGGCCCAGTCGCCACCGCCGCGGAGGCCGCGGCATTCCCCGCGATCGAAGCGTTCGGCGCGGAGAGCTTGGCGCAGGTCGTCGCGCACATCGCCGGAGCACGTGCCCTGCCGCGCGCGACGCCGGAGGAATACACGATGACGAACACATCCGGCGAACGTTCGCTCGACGATGTCCGCGGGCTCGTCGACGCGAAACTGGCGCTCGCGGCCGCGGCGGCGGGTGGTCACGCGATCCTGCTCGTCGGTCCGCCGGGCGCGGGCAAGAGCATGTTGGCGCGCCGACTGCCGCGACTCTTGCCGCCGCCGAACCTCGAGGAACGGCTCGCGATCACGCGCGTCCTTTCTGCCGCGGGACGCTGGCCCGGCGGGCTCGCGCGTGAACGGCCGTTCCGTTCGCCGCACCACACGACGAGCTACGCCGGTCTCGTGGGTGGAGGGCCGGCAGCGACGCCGGGCGAGATCACGCTCGCGCACGGCGGCGTGCTTTTCCTCGACGAATTCCCCGAGTTCCGGCGCGACGTGCTTGAGGCGCTGCGCGAACCGATCGAGAGCGGCACGATCACGATCTCACGCGCGACCCAGCGCGTCGATTTGCCCGCGCGCTTCCAACTCGTCGCGGCGATGAACCCCTGTCCGTGCGGGTATCGGGGTCATCCGCGCGTGCCGTGCCGCTGCCCGCCCACCGCCATCGAGCGCTATCGCAATCGGATCTCGGGGCCGTTGCTCGACCGCATCGACCTCGTCGTCGAGGTCGCAGCGACGGACGCAGAGGAACTGTTGCGCCGCCCCGAGGAGCGTCGCGTCGATCCGGCGGCGACCGAAGGCGCAGTCGCGCAGCGTGTCCGCGCAGCGGTCGAGCGCGCGCTCGTTCGTCAGGCGGGTAAGCGCAACGCGGATCTCGGTGCGGACGGGCTCGACGAACATGCGGCGCTGGACGATCGTTCGCGTCGATTGCTCAGCGACGCGGCGGCGCGCAGGTCGCTGTCCGCGCGAGCCATCCAATCGCTGCGCCGCGTCGCGCGGACGTGCGCCGACCTCGCCGAACAGGAACAGGTGGGCGTGAGCCACGTGGCGCAAGCTCTCGCGCTGCGCGCTTCGATCGGTTGACCCGCTCGGCGTGCGCGAACGGCACGTGCGCGGCCCACCACCGCTACTCGTGCCGCAACGCCTCGACCGGATCCATGTTCGCCGCGCGCCAGGCGGGATAGAGACCGAACACGATGCCGATCGCGGCCGAGATCGCGAACGCGAGCAGCGGCGCCGTCGGCCTCACGATCGTACGCATGTCCGCAAATCGTTCGACCAGCACCGGGATCAAGAGCCCCAGCGCGATCCCGAGCAAGCCGCCGCCGATCGAGAGGACGACCGTCTCGACGAGGAACTGTGTGACGATGTGACTCTTCTTCGCACCCAGCGCGCGGCGGATCCCGATCTCGCGCGTGCGCTCCGTCACGGTCGCGAGCATCACGTTCATGATCCCGATGCCACCGACGAGTAGTGAGATCGCCGCGATGGAACTCAGGACGATGGTGAAAATGCGCTTGGTTTCCTGCGCACGCAGCAACTGCTCGAGCGGGACCACGACCTCGTAGTCGATCTGCTTGTGCTGGCGCGACAGCATCTCGCGCGCCGCCGCCGCGACGACCGGCACCGCTTCGTCGCTCTCGGACTCGGCAACGATCTCGTGGAGTTGGACCTCCTCCATCTCGCGCGAACCCGAGCGGATCTTGGTCTGGATGTCGCCGAACCACCGACGTCCGGTTTCCAGCGGGATGAAGAGTTCGCCCGTCACGTCCGCGCCCGGTTGCGGTTGATCCGCGCCGAGCGGAACGCGCGGCAGGAGAACGCCGACGCACGTGAAGTACTCCGCGCCGATCTTGATGCGCTTCCCGAGCGTCGATTCGAACGGTGACAGGAAGCGCGCGACTTCGTAGCCCAGAACGCACACGTTCGCGAAGCGCAGTTGGTCCTCGACCGAGATGAAACGACCTTCGGAGAGCGGTCGTCCGGTGACGGCGACGTATTCGGGCGTCGTCGCCAGGACGCGCGGGTTCAGCGCACGGTCGTTCAGGCGCACCTCTTGCTGGAGCTGGCGCACGGGCACCGCGCGCAAGACGCCGGGGAACGTCTCCGAGACGCGCGCGAAGTCCGTGTCCGTCAGTCCGTAGCTGGACACGCGCGTCGCTTCGCCGCCGCGCACGAGGTCCTCGGCCGGCTTGACGCTCCGAATGATCACGTTGCGGCTGCCGAGCTTGCGGATCTGCTCCTGCGCCTCTTCGCTGGCGCCTTCGCCGATCGCGAGCATCGCGATCACGCTCGACACGCCGAACAGGACACCGAGCGTCGTCAGGATGCTGCGCAGCTTGTGCAGCATCAGGCTGTTCACGCCGAGCCGCACCGTGCCGAGCAACGAAGCGCGCTTCACGGAGCACCTCCGCCCGACGCGAGACCGATGCGATTCTCCGACACTTCGTCGATGCGGCCGTCGCGCAAGCGCAGTGTGCGCTCGGCTCGGTCACCGACCTTCGGCTCGTGCGTGACGAGCAAGATCGTCTTGCCCTCGGCGTGCAGTTCGTCGAAAAGGGCCAGGATTTCGAGCGCCGTCTTGCTGTCCAGGTTTCCCGTCGCTTCGTCCGCGAGCACGATCGCCGGGTCGTTCACGAGAGCACGCGCGATCGCCACGCGCTGCTGCTGACCGCCCGACAGCTCCATGGGTTTGTGAGTCAGGCGGGAACCGAGACCCACGCGATCCGCGAGCATCCGCGCGCGTTCCTCGCCGTCCGCGGGCGGATCGTCCTGGTAGAAGAGCGGGACCAGGATGTTCTCGAGCACATCGAGCTGCGGGATCAAGTTGTACGACTGGAAGACGAAGCCGATCTCGCGGCTGCGCAGCTCCGAGAGCTGATCGTCGTCGAGGTCCTCGATCCCTTGACCGCGCACGCGGTACGAGCCGCTCGTCGCGCGATCGATGCAGCCCAGCAGGTTGAGCAGCGTCGATTTGCCCGAGCCCGAGCTGCCCATGATCGACCAGTACTCGCCCTTCTTGAACGTGAAGGAGAAGCCGTCGAGCGCGCGCACCTCGTGCCCGCCCATCCGGTAGACGCGCGTGATGTCGCGGAGATCCGCGACGGGTTCCCCCGCGCTCATCCGCCACCGCCCGGGCGCGGGCGAGTCCTGGATGCCGGTTCGTTCGTCGAATCCGTCGTCGGCGTGGTCGTGGTGCCCGGTTCGGACTTCACGGCATCCGTCGCGACACTGGCCGATTTCACACTGCCAGAGCCAACACTGCCGGAGCCAACACTGCCGGAGCCAACACTGCCTGAGCCAGCACTGCCGGAGCCAACACTGCCGGAGCCAACACTGCCGGAGCCAACACTGCCTGAGCCAGCACTGCCTGAGCCAGCACTGCCTGAGCCAGCACTGCCTGAGCCAGCACTGCCGGAGCCAGCACTTCCGGATCCGACACTTCCGGCTCCAGCACCGCTGGATTCCACACTGCCCGACTTCGCCTCGCGCCCCGGGCTCGTGCCGCCCGCGGCGGAAGACCCGGGAGTTTCGCTGGGCTTGCCGGCTGCGCCCTCGCCGGCGGCCCCAGCCGGGCGAGCGCGCCCTTCACCGCGCGGACGTTGCGTGCCGTCTCCGCGCGGCCGCCCTTCGCCGCCCCCACCGCCGGCGCCGTTCGGTCGCGCGGCAGGTGCCGCAGCGTCCGGCGCCTGCATCTCCGGGAACGACGTGAGATCCTTCGTCGCTTCGTTGGCCCTCGGGGTGAAACCCGGGGGCGGCGAAAGGAGCACCGTCTCGCCCGATTTCAGCCCTTCGACGATCTCGACGAGCGTCTGACTGCTGCGTCCGGTCTTCACCGAGCGCTGCTCGTGTCCCTGTCCGCGCACGACGAACGCAATCGTCTTGCCCTCGTCCAGGAAGATCGATTGCAGTGGCGCCACGAGCGCATCGGGCACGACCTCGGACAGGATCTCGATCCCGCACGACATGCCCGGACGCATGTCGGCGTGCGGGTTCAGGACTTGGATCTCCGTGCGATAGAGCCGCGAGTTCGGATTCGCCCACCAACTGCCCTTGTCCGCGAGCAAGGCGACGAATGTCACGCGACCTTCGAAGTCCTGGCCGGCGAGCGCGTCGACGACGATCTTGCACGGCTTGCCGACCACCACCTGCTTGAGCACGGATTCGTGCACCGAAGCCTCGACGATGATGCCGGTCGAGCGCGGGATCGAGAGGATCTCCTGTCGCTCGCGCACCTGCGTACCGACTTGGATCGGATCGCTGCCGCCCATCCGACCGCCGCCTTCGACGCGCGCGTAGACGACCATGCCGGGCTGGGTCGCTAGCAATCGCCCCTTGCCGATCTGGTCGATGATCTTCTGGAACTTCTCCTTCTCGAGATCGAGCTTCGACTTGCTCGTCATGAGACCGGATTCGTAGTCGGCGAGTCGCGCTTGCGCCTGCAACTTCGCCCGATCGAGCCCGCGTTTGGCTTCTTCGACGTTGGCCTTGACCTCGATCTGCTTGCGCGGGTCGTCGTAGCGATTCAGGAGGTCGAGCGCGCGCAACGCTTGGAGGAGCTGCACCTCGGCGCGCTGGAACTCGAGTTGGTCACGCTCCAACTCGGTCTTCGTCAAGAAGCCCTTCTCCTCGAGCTTCTGCGACCAGTCGTAGGCGTTCTGCGCCTTTTTCTTCTCGGCCTCGGCCAGCGTGATTTCTTCCTGCGCCTTGGCCAGCGACTGGGCCAAATCGCCCTCGAGGTACTTCTCCTTGTCCTTCTCCGCGAAGAGCAGCTTGCGCTCGGCGGACTCGATGTCGCTCTTGTTCTGGCTCTCCTGGATCTCGAACTGCGCCTTCGACTTGACGAAGGACGCCTCGGCGTTCTGGACCGAAATCTCCTGCGCTACTCGCTTGTCGCGCAGCTCGGAGACGTCGAGCTCGCACAGGAGGTCGCCCGGCTTCACCATCGTCCCCTCCTCGATCAGGGAGAGGATGGTGATCTGACCTTCGATCTCGCTCTTGATCGAGAGCGCGTCCTTCGAGGCCAAGTTTCCGCGTTGCACGACGCTGATCACGAGCGTCTTCCTCTCGACCGTCGCGCCCAGGAGCGCCTGCTCCTCCGTCGCGCCGATCCAGCCGGCTTTCCAAGCGCCGAACGCGGTGCCCCCGAGGGCGACCAAAGCGATCCAGACCCAGGGTCTCGTACCCTTTTTCGAACTCATTCGCCCTCCAGAGATCCCGGCTCGAGCAGGCGGATCCCCGTCTCGTCGAGCCGCAAGAGCTCCATGTCGAGATAGAGCCCCATCCGAGCCAGAGTGTAGTCGATCCGCGAGGCCGTGGCCGCGTTCTGCGCCGAGAGCAGGGATTCTTGGGCCTCGAGCAAGTCGCGCGTGTCGGCGCGTCCGGCATCGAGTTGGAGGCGTGTACTCTCGATCCGTCGTTCGGCGAGCTGGACCGCGTTTTCCTGGATGCTTCGGCTCTCGAGCTGCGTCACGGTCTGCCGCAAGTCGTCGCGCAGCTCCGCGCGGATCCGATCCCCGGCCTCCACACTGTCGCGGTGCGCGACTTCGAAACGCACGAGCGCTTCACGGTAAGCGTTGCGTTGGGGCAATCGCTCCCACGGCAGCGAGTAGTCGAGGCCCACGCCCCACGCCGTCGAGTCGAGCTTCAGCGGCTTGCCCTCGGCGCTGAACGCGCGCCAGTTGGCGTTCACGTTCAGCACTCCGCGCAGCGCGTCCTCGGACACGTACACGCGGCGAACCGAGTCCTCTTCGCGTTCGAGCGTCGTCAGGAAGTCCAGTCGGCGGGCGAGCGCGATGCGCGTCGCGACGTCCTCGTCGACCTCGACGTCCGGCGCGGACTCCTCGAGCTCCACCAAGTCGTCCGCGTCGAGATCGAAGTCGACTCCGACAGGGAGGCCGAGGAAGAGCGCGAAGTCGTCGATCTGTCGCGCGTAGCGGGCGCGCGCGTCGAGCAAGTCGTTCTGCGAGCGCAATTCATCCTGCCGCGCTTGACCCAGTTCCACGTCGGAGAGCCGCGTCGCTTCGACGAGCGCCAGGTTGCGCAACGTGAGCTGTTCGAGGTTCCTGACGTTCTCCTCCTGGTTCCGCACCTGGTCCGCGGTCTGGATCAGGCGGAAGTAACGCGTCGCGACCTCGAAAGCGAAGGTGCGACGGAAGCGTTCGAACGCGCGCACGGAGTAGACGAGATCGCGCTCGGCCTGCGTCAAAGGCTCGCGCACGATTTTCTCGCCGGCGCCGGCGAGCAGCGGCTGCGTGATTCCGAGGCCGACGTCGGACACCGCGCTCCAGCCGTCGGACGAGAGGAGACCGCGACTGACGTTGAGTCCGATGTCGCCCACGAGGAGCGCCCCGCTGCCGAACAGTTTCGAGAGGCTGATACGCCCGTCGCCGGCGGCGAGGTCCGCGTCACTGTCGGTTCCGACGACGGCCGCGGAGAGCGAGCCGCCCTTCTGCAAGGCGAAGTTCCAACGCTCGAGCGTGAGGTCGAGCGCGGACAGATACAGGGTCTCTTTTTGTGTCTGGAACTCGCGACTGTTCGTGGCCGCGATCTCGAGCGCCTGCACCAGATCCAGCGCGCCGACGTCGGCGACCTCCCCCCGTCGAATGCGTTCGCCGAGAGCCTCGGGATCCGGCTCGATCGTGAAGGGAGTCTCGGGCAAGCCGATCTGGTCGCGCCGGGAGCTGACGAGTTCGTACGCCTCGCGGTCGGCGTCGTGACGATGCTCCTCGGCGCTCTTGCACGCACTCACGGACGTCGCGAAGACTGCGGCGAGCACGAGCCGGCTCGGTGTTCGGAGGGCGGTGGACAAGGCCCGCGAAGGTAGCCGCAGTGCGGCGAGCGGACCAGAACCACTCCGCGCCCGGGTGTACGGCCTGTGCAGGGGTCGACCCTTCAACCGCCCGTGTTTCCGATCGCCTCGGCGAGCGGGGCGGCGCCGGATCCGCCGCGCGCCACGTACTCCGCGGCCTCGACGGCGCGCGCGCGCGGGCCGCCGTCTTGGAGGCGAAACCCGTCCAGGCGGACGCCGACGAAGGTGAGTTCGAGAAGAAGGGTGCCGTCCGCGCGTCGCCAGACGTTCGTGCGTCGACCGGAGCCGTCGGTCGCGTAGTCCGTCGCGACGTCGATCGCGAGGACGGAACTCGTCGCGGGGTCGAACAGGCCAACGCTCCCGGCGACGAAGCGGCCGGTGCGCGCGAGTTCGGCGAGGTACAGCGGCAAGGCAGCGGTCTCATCGCGAGCGAGGACTTCTTGCCGCGAGCCGCACGGTCCCCACTCGAACGCGCGCAGGCCCACGTCAGCTTTCGTCGCCAGTTCCGCGAGCACGGCGCGTCCGCGCGGACCGGTCTCGCGCTGGACGAGGCGCGACCCCGATCCTTCGAGAGCTTCGACGTGGTAGATCGCCGGATCGCTGCCCGGTTCGTCCTCGATGCGGAACGTCATCTCGCGTTCGAAGACGACGCCGCGCCGACCTTCGCGTCGACGCCACACGGCGAACCCGGCGACAGTGCCGTCCGCGTTCTCGAAGACGAAGTGCTCGGTGCGAACGGGCAGCGCCTCGTGGACGAGCGGTCGCTCGAACATGGCCGTCGTGAGCGACGCCGTGACCTCGGTGCGGGCTCCCACGATCACACCGAGGGAAAACAGGGTGGCGGCGCAGAACATCGACACAGACTTCGGCATTTCTTGCCCATCCCTGGAGTCACGATCCGGAGCGCCGGTGGAGACGTCAGGGGCGGTCGAATCACGGAGAGACTGGGCTCACGGAGAGACTGGGCTCACGGAGAGACTGGGCTCACGGAGAGACTGGGCTCGCGGAGAGACTCGGCTCACAGAGCGACTCGGCTCACGGAGAGACTCGGCTCACGGAGAGACTCGGCTCACGGAGAGACTGGGCTCGCGGAGAGACTCGACTCGCAGCCCCACGGTGCCCGTGAGGACTTCACGCGCACGCGCCGCGGAAGCGGCGCGGCAGCGTCCGAGAGCGTGCAGGCTCGAGGCCGCACACGCTCTCAGCGTGCGCCGGGAGAGGCCACCCGGGCCGTGGTGTGGAACAACGTCTGCGATTCGCGCCAGGCTCGAATGGCCGCAGTGAGCCGCATCACGACTTCCGGATGGTCGCGGGCGACGTCCCGGATCCCGGCCGGGTCGGACTCGTGATCGTGGAGCGAGACCTCGCGCATCGGGCCCGCCGAGAGCGGTCGACCGGCGGGCTGTGTGCGAGTCGGGTTCAGCACCAGGCGGTAGCGTTCGTCGCGCACGGAAAAGACCGCGCGCTCGGGAAGCTGCGCGAAGGCCGGGTGCGAAGCGAACGAACGCTCGACGTAGGAATCGAGGACGGGCAGTAGCGAACGACCGCGGCTCGCGGGTAGCGGCGGCAACCGCATCCACTCGAGCAAGGTCGGCGCCACGTCCTCGAGGCCGACGACGTCCGCGAGGATCCGCTCGCCGGTCAGCGAATCCGGGTGTCGGAAGAAGAGCGGGACGTGCAGCGTGCCGTCCGAGAGCATTCCCTCCGCGCCGATCGCACCGTTCTCGAGCAACTCGACACCGTTCACGCCGGCCAGCACGAACACGGTGCGCGCCCACGTCTCGGACGCTTCGGCGCGCGCGGTGTGATAGTCGAACGTGCGGTAGAGGCCGAGCCAGATCTGCGCGACGAGGTGCGCGAGCGCGCGGTCGTACACGGCGCCGGTCGCAACGCGATCGGCCGAGGTCGGGGGTTGCAGCGCCGCGTGGATCGCACGGATCGACTCGAGCGAACCGTCCGGACGACCCGGAGCGTCGGCGTCGGGGAATACGCGCGTTCCGAGCAACGCGTCGGCATCGGGCACGGCTTCGCGCGGAGTCCACGGCGGCGCGAGGCCTGCGAGATGGACCCAAACGAGAGTGCGTGCTCCATCCCCGGGATCGGCTCCGAGCCATTCGGCAGCGGCGAGGAGTGCCTCCTGATCGGCGTCGAACGACTCGACGTGCTCGAACCCGCGTGCGAACGACGGGTCGAGAGGATCTCGACCACCGAGGAACGCTGCCGTGCGGAAACCACCGGCGCGGAAAGCTTCACCGAGCGTCACGAGCTCACCCGGGAGCTCATCGCCCTTCCCGAGGACGCCGGTTTCGAGCGGCGCGCGCGCGGCGAGCAACGTCGCGAGCGAAACGTCGCGTAGCGGCGACGGCGCGTAGCTGTTCGCGAACACGACGCCGTCCGCGGCGATTTCGTCGAGCCCGAACGCGCGGTGCTCTTCGCGCATCGACTCGTCGCTCGGCATCCAAGTCGTCGGCCGATCGTGCATCAGGAAGGAGCAACGATCGGCGCGCAGGTGCTCGACCGTCACGAGGAAGACGTGGCGCGGCTCGAAGCCGGGACGCTCTTCCGAGCATCCGGCCGCGACGCCCGCGAGCGCGACGATCAGGAGGTCTCGGAAAGGACCCATGCTCGATACGGCGCCGCGACGTGCGCGGCCTCGACGGCGACGATCTCGGGCACTTCGTAGGGGTGCGTCCGCGCGAACACGTCCTGGACATCGCCCAGGCGAGCGCGCGTCGTCTTGACGACGAGCAGCACCTCGGACGATTCCTCGATGCGACCTTCCCAACGGTAGATGCTGTGGATCCCGGGGATCGTCTGGACGCAGGCCGCGGCACGCCCCTCGACGAGCGCGCGCGCGATCCGCCCGGCGACCTCGAGGTCCGGAGCGGTCGAGAGTACGACCAGGATCGTTTCAGGCGGGGCGGGGTCTTCCATCGGTCGGGCGGGTGGAGCGTAGCGCGCGCCGTGCTCGTGGCGAAGATCGGTCCCTGGCCGACTGTCGAGCGACCGGAGTTGCACCCTGGCCCGCTAGGCGCGCGGGTTCGCGCCGCTACACTGCCCGGCCGCCCAGCGGGAGAACACGCGCGTGCTGACCCGGATCGTCCTCGCGACACTGCCCCTCGTCCCGAAGCAGCTGATGCGCAAGATCGCGTCGCGGTACATCGCGGGCGAGACGCTGCAAGAAGCTCTGGCGCGCCTGACGGACCTCGCGCAGCGCGGTCATCCCGGCATCATCGACGTACTCGGCGAAGGCATCGCCGACGAACGCGAAGCGCGCGCCGTCGCCGCGAACTACGTCGAGGCCGCACGCGCGGTCGCGGCCGCGAAACTCGACTGCTACGTGTCGGTGAAGCCGACGCACGTGGGCCTCACGATCTCCGAGGACCTCGCGTTCGAGCTCTACTCACTCGTCGCGCGCGCGTGCAGCGGTCTCGGACTCTTCCTGCGAGTCGAGATGGAAGATCATCCGACGACCGACGGGACGCTGCGTGTGTTCGAGCGCTTGCGCGCGGTCCACACGAACGTCGGGATCGTGCTGCAAGCGCGTCTCTTCCGCACGATCGACGACATCGACCGCCTCGCGAAGGGCCCGCTCGACGTGCGCATGGTGAAGGGCATCTACCTCGAGCCCGCCGCGATCGCGCACACGGATCCGATCCGCATCCGCGAAGCGTTCGTGCAGTGCGTCGAGAAGCTCGTCGGTCGCGGCGCGCGGTTGTCGATCGCGACGCACGACGAGCACTTGGCCGCCTCGTGCATCGGTATTCTCCGAGCGAACGAGCGTCCGGCAGACTCGTACGAGTTCCAAGTGCTGCTCGGCGTTCGCGAAGAGCTGTGGGATCGCTGGAAGTCGGACGGCCACACCGTGCGCGTCTACGTGCCGTACGGACCCGACTGGCAGGCCTATAGCCTGCGCCGGATGCGCAAGAACCCGCAGATCGTGGGGCACGTGATGCGGAAGATGCTGTCGTTCCGCTGAGGCCCGCGGCCGCTCGGTCGGGCCGGCTCATCGCTCGCGGTGTCACGCTACCGGAGGGACCGTGAAGCGCTTCGGTACCGAGCGTTCGATCACGCGCGACCTGGAGACTCCGGAACTCGATGGGCGAGGAACTCTGCGCGGCGGTCCGAGCCGTGTGTGCTCGTCGAGCACGCCGTGAGGAGTTCGGCGCGACCACCGGGTGCTCACACGCAGGCGAGCGCTCGCCTACTTCCCGATCTCGAGCCGTCGCGCGAGTACTTCGGGCAACACGCCCGTCGCCCGAATGCGATCCATCGTCGAGCGATAGTCGTACGCGACGCGATGCCACGTCACACGCTCGTCCTCGAGCACCGCGTAGCAGGCACGGTTGTCCCCGTCGCGCGGCTGGCCCACGGAACCGACGTTCAGGAAGAAGCGGCGTCCCTTCGGCAGCTCCACGGTCGTCGAGACCTCGCGCGGGTCGAGCCCGTGGAACCGCAAGTCCTCATCGTGCAGCCCGGGCTGGTGCGTGTGCCCGGCCAGCGCGACCTCGTGCTCACCGAACCGCGAGAAGATGTCGCGCATCTTCTCGGGGTTCAGGAACCCGTCCGTCGAGAGCACGTACTCGCGCACCGGATCGCGCGGACTGCCGTGCACGAACAAGAACCGGCCCTCGCTGCGTTCCTTCTCGAGACCGCGCAGCCAATCCCACCGCGCCTTGCGTTCGCCCGAGCTGTACCAGCGCGGCAACATCCGCTCGCGCGTGAACTCGATCGCTGCGCGCGCGTGCGGGTTGAAGTCCTCTGCTCCGCCGAACAGCGCTTCGTCGTGGTTGCCGAGCAAGCACCACTCGGCGTGTCCGCGCACGAGATCGACGCAGTATTCCGGGTCGGGGCCGTAACCCACGACGTCGCCGAGGCACACGATCCGGCCGATTCCCTGCGCGCGAACGTGCGCGAAAACCGCCTCGAGCGCGGCGCGGTTGCTGTGCAGGTCGGAAACGACCGCGACCTTCATCCGCCGAGCCGCGCGTTCGCGGCGAGGTCCTCGAGCGCGGCCGCGACGAGCTTCGTGCGCGCTTCGCTCAACGTCATCCCGGTCAGCGTGGCACCCGACGCTTTCTTGTGTCCCCCGCCGCCGAACTTACGCGCGAGCGCGTGCACGTCGAAAGCGTTCTTGCTGCGCGCCGAGAGTTTCACGCCGCCCGTCGCCATCTCGCGCAGGAACAGGACGACCTCGACCTTCTCGACGGAACGCAGGATGTCGAGCACCTCGTCCGTGTCGAGGGACTTCATCTCATCGTCACCAACGGGCACGTCGACGACCGCGAGCCGTCCGCCCGCGTAGTACTCGAGACGTGAGATCGCGCGCGACAGCGCCGGCGGATGTCCGAGTGGTTGACGCTGGTGCAGAGCCGTGTAGATCGCGTTCGGTTCGACACCGAGCCCCGCCATCTCGGCCGCGGCGGTCAACGTCTCGGTGTCCGTGTTGCTGTACTTGAACCAACCCGTGTCGGTCACGATCGACGTGAAGACACCGCGCGCGGCGACGGCGTCGAGCTCCACGCCGAGCTCGCGTGCGATGCGCCGCACGAGCAATCCCGTCGCGGCAGCGCGCACGTCGACGTACGACTCGTCCCACCACGGCGCTCCCCCCGGCACGTGATGGTCCACGACGAGCTTCTTCGAATCGTGCGCGGCGAGAGCCGGCTCCATCGAACCCGTTCGCGACAGCTCGCAGAAGTCGAGCAGCACGGACACGTCGTGACGCGGCAAGTCACCGCCCGAGTACACACCGAAGCGCACGTCGCGCGCGAGGTAGTCGTAGCGCGGCTCCGCCGCATCCGCGTTCACGATCCAGACTTCCTTGCCCATCGCGACGAGCACGCGCGACAGCGCGGCTTGTGCTCCCAGGCAATCGCCGTCCGGCCGCACGTGGCCGCAGAGCAAGAAGCGACGTCCTGAACGCAGGAGGTCGAGTGCGCGCGCTTGTGCCGCCGCGGGGTCGTTCTTCGTCGAGCTGTCGAGCATGGGGTCCTTACGCCCGCGCATTCTGCGCCTCGGACGCCCCGTTTCCGATTCCCGAAGCGTCAGATTCCTGAGTCCCTCGTGGGGTAGGCCCGGTCGTTCGCCCCCGGAAGCGGTCTCATCGCGCGTTCTCGGGAAGACGCGGCGACGACGCGGGCTCGCTGCATCCCCTGGAAGAGCTGCAACGCAGTCCAGGGAGTCGGAGGCGGCCTGAGTCATGCCGCGAACGGCGGAATCACCCCACTAGGTCCCCGCGACCCTCCGACCCGCGATCCAGACCCCGACGACTCGGGCGCGGCCGAGAGTGATGGCATCGAGGCATTCCGGTCCGCTCGCTCCCGGCGCCGCGTGCAACGCGAGGTCGGCGAAGGCACCGGGTGCGAGCGTGCCCACGCGCCCCGCGAGCCCGATCGCGCGCCCCGCCTGGCTCGTCGCCAGCGCGAGCGTTTCCTCCGGCCCGAAGTCCGGATTGCGGCCGCGGAAGAGCGCCATTTCACGCGCCATGTCGAGATCGTCGTTGCTCGCCGACGAGTCCGTCCCGAGCGCGAGCGGCACGCCCGCGTCAACCCAGGCGCGGGCATCGAAGGGTGGACGCGCGAAGAACTGGTGCGTGCCCGGACAGTGAACGAGGCTCGCTCCGGACGCCGCGATGCGAGCGCGCTCGTGCGCGGTCGCATCGTTGCCGTGGATGAGCGCCGTGCGCGGGCCGAGCAAGCCCGCGCTCTCGATCGACGCGAGCCCGGATCGACGCGGCGAGCGCGCGAGCAGAGTCGCGAAGGGACCGGTTCCGTGCTCCAACCAGGCGCGTTCTTCAGGCGTTTCGGCCCAGTGGATCGCGACCGGCAATCGACGCGCGCGCGCACGCCGCGCGAGCGCCGACCACAAGGTGTCGCTGACGGTGTAGGGCGCGTGCGGCGCAAGGCCCTCGCTCCACGCCCGCGGCGAACTCGCGCGCGCGTCGAGCTCGCTCAGCGCCGCCTCCGTGCGCGACGAATCCCCGGCGTCGAGCGCTTCACGGAAACGACGCACGCGCAGCACAAGTCGACCGGCAACTCGCGCGAGTCGCCCACTCGCGTCGATGTCGCCGACCGAGGTCGTGCCCGAAGCGAGGAGTGCGTCCGCTCCTTCGCGTGCGGCTCGAGCGAGGGCCGTCTCGTCGAGCGTCGCACGAACCGCGAGGAGCTTCTTGATCCAGTCGGGGAACGCGTTCCCGCCCGGGACACGCCCGGCGAAGCCCGAGAGGTCGAGATGCGCGTGCGCGTCGACGAAACCCGGCAGCAACACACCATCTCCGAGGTCGACGAGTCGCTCACCTGTGCGCGCGCAAGCGCTGGGACTCGCGAGCAAGCGTTGGATGCGTCCGCCGACGACCAGCACGCCGCCGCCGCGATACCAAGCGCCATCGGGCGCGAGGACGTGACCCGCCGACAGCACGAGTGCGCGTGAGGACATGGGCAATGCGGGTCTCGAGCTCGGAGCCGGCGAGAATTCACAGGCTCCCGCGACGCGAAGTGGCGCCACGCGGTCTCGAGAGTCCGATCGGCTGGGGTCACGGCCTCTCACATCCAACCACGCACGCGGCGGGCGACCCGGAGGCATTCGACCCGCCCCCGTAATGGCACCGGAGGAGTGCGGACGACGCCGACACTCCCCCGGTTTGGGACCAGGCCGCGGGATCAGTCCGGCTGCGTCCGGATTCGCAGACCGGTGATCCCTTGGATCTGGTTCTGCTGATTTCCGACCGTCGCGCGGAAGTCGAAGATGACCGCGAAGCGAATCAGGTTCGGACGCGGGCTGAACTGGTTCAGCTGGTCGGGATGCGAAACCCACGGCGTCAGCGACCCGTCCACGACTTGCGTCGCGAGGTCGAGCCCGCAGAGGTCGCTGACCTCACCCGCCGCGCGTGCGCCTTGGAAGCGCACGACCAGGTAGGAGCCGCTGCCCGGTTCGTCGAAACGATTGGGGTAGACGGACTCGATGCTGCCCGTTCCGAACGGGCTGTTCGTCGGGTCGCGGTAGCTGAACTCCGTGGCCGACGGCCCGTAGATGACGTTCATGTCCCAGCCGTAGCGCGCATCCGGATCCGGATCCGACGGCGTGTCCGCGAGGAACACGATCTGGAAGAAGTTCCCTTCGGGGCGCATCCAGCACGACGCTGAACCCGAGTAGGCGTCCGGACGCACGCGCGGTTGGGCCCACTGGCCGATGGAGAGGATGTTGATCGCATTCGTACCGACCGAGGCATCGTTGGGCGAGATGAGCGCCGCGACCGCGGTGGCATCCGGGACAAAGGCCCCGACACCTTCGAGGCGCAGGAGACCGGCACCGCCGATACCGCCCACGCTGGTCAGCGTGTTGATCCCGCCGCTGCCTCCCGAGACGTCCAGCCGCGGGGGCATGGAAGTCGAGAGGGCCGTCGTGGGGAAGTTGCGAGCCTGGATGCGCACCGCGCCTCCGGATCCGCCACCGCCGGGCACGGCACGTTTGGGGCGCAGGAGTTCTTCCTCGTTGTCGCCCGTCACAGCGGCGAGCGAACTGCCCCCGTCACCGCCACCGGCATCGATGCGGCCCGAGATCGTCAGGGACGGTCCTCCACAGACGATCTGGATCGCACCGCCGGCCCCACCACCACCGGCACCCGAGTGGTCGCGCCACACGGCGACGTCGAAGCCCTGCTCGAGACAGGTACCGGCGAAGCCCGACGACTCCGTGCCGAACACGGAGGCACCGCCGGCCCCGCCGCCCGATCCGCCGCGGAGGTTGCCCGCTTCGTAGTTGAGCAGCCGGCGGTTCGGCGTTTCATTCGGTTGTTCGAGGTTGGAATCGCTGGACGGGCCGCCATCGCCACTGTCGCCGGGCGTAGGTAGGTTCGGAACGCCCTCGTTGCTGTTCGCGGCCGGGGTGTGAGGCGTTCCCGATTGCCCGTCGGTCGCGTACCCACCGCCACCACCCGGTTGACCGGTCTGAGCGGAAAGGCACGAACCGCCGATCGTCGTGAACCAGAGGTCCCTGTTGTCCGGCGGATCGAGATCGACGTCGACCGGGAGGTTCGCCGGCCAGTGATCGCCCCCGAAACCAGCCGCGATGAAATCGACGCGTCCGACGCCCTCGCCGCGCTCCCCGTCGATCTGTAGCTGGCCGGTCGGCACATCGACGCCACCGACGGGAATCATGGTCGTGCCGCCGTAGTCGAAGCGCGTGGCTCCGTTGCCGCCGCGACCCCCATTCGCGCCGCCGACTCCGCCGGGCCCGCCCAGGACCAAGGTCGAGTTGTGCGGGATGGGCGTGGCGCCCGAGATGTCGAGCACACCCAGGATGTTCACGTTGCCGCGCACGAAAACGCGGGCCGGCTGATCGCCTTCGAAGCGCAACGTGCCGCCCGTCTCGATCGTGAGCGTCGTGAACTCGAAGGCCCCGTCCGTGACCGTGACCGTCGGCCACGTGTCCGGATCCATCGCGACGTAGTCCACGCCCGGAAGCTCGTTCGAGATGATGTTGTGGTCACCGTCGGGATCGAGCGGGAACGTCTCGTTGTCCGTGCTCAAGGTGAGCGTGTCGCCGGCACGAACGATCAATTCCCCGAGGCGTCCGCGGCCGCCACCCTGACCGCGTGTCAGCTTGCCTGCACCCCAGAACGCGCTCGAGTGGGAAGCATCCTCGTTCGAGGAGTTCGTGTCGAAGTCCTCGCCGTCGGCGTCCGGAAGGATGAGCGGCGGGATCTCGACGTACTCCGGCACGAGGCTCGGGGTCTGCGGATTCGCGAGCGCGTTGCCGGCCACGTCCTGCAAGTTGTTCGGAACCGTGATGACCAACTGCCGCGGGAGCCCGTCGGGGTTGATCAGCGGATCGAGTGAACCCGACGACGGAATCCCGTTGAGGGGCGTGAAGAGCATGGTCGTCATGAGCAGGATCGGGTCCAGCTCGACCGTGAACGTCCCGAAGAGCGGCGTCCGGTCCGGCGTCGACAGGTTCCCGTCGAGATCGACCTCGATGCGCACGAAGGCCGCTTGACCGGTCTGCGGATTCGCGAGCGTCGCCGGGTTCATCAAGTCGTTGAAGACGAAGCGGATGTCGGAATCGCGCCAGACATCCATCACGATCGGGAGCGTCGTCACGAGGACGTCCGGGATGAAGTCATCCGGGTCCTCGGTCGAGGTGATCGCCTGCTTGACGAAGATCTCGACGCTCGGCGCTCCCGGGACGACGTCGACCGCCGGTTGGGAGGTGCGGATGTCGCACGAGAGGCGACTGTCGTTGCGCGCGCCGCCGACGCTCTGGATGAACGGGCCACCGTCCCCCTGGCTGACGCCGGGGACGAGGACGCGGTAGGTGGCGTTGGGGTCGAATCCGAAGCTGATCGACCCGTCGTCCTCGAAGGAGACCGTGGGCCGGAAGAGCACCTTCTTCGGATTGTTCGGGTCGCGGAAGCGTGTCCCGTTCGGCGAGGCACCGGAGCTGACGTCGACGATCTCGAAGGACGAGGACGAGATCGAACTCGGGTCGACGGGCTCCGAGAAGAAGACCGCGATTTCTTGGTTCACCGCGGCCTGGTTGAACTGACAACTGACCTGGGTGCCACCTTGGCCGCTGCCGCAGCCGAGGGTGCAGGTCTCGATGTACATCGTCCCGCCGCCAGACCCACCGCCCGAGCACGCAGAGAGCGCGAGAGCGAGTCCGAGGCTGACGAAGGAGAGGGAACCGCCCAAGGCGTTCTTCGGTTGCTGCACAGGTCTCTACCGTTCGGTGCGGAGCGGGGAGGAGAGGAGATCGGCCCACACAGGCACGCCGGGACGGCATGCCGGGGATCCCGGCTCGGGGGGAGGGGGCCGCGCACTCTAGCTTCCGCGTTCGAAGGGTTGCCACGGATTTCCCCGCGCCCGCGACACCTAGGGCCACGCCTCGTGGCGCGGCACTTGCCAACCCTGCCAGGCTGGACGGAGAGTGTGGGCGTACATGGACAACTCCCGTGCCGCCGGCCCACAGCGCCCCTCGTGCTCGCCCCACGGCCCGAGGGGCGCGCGATTTCGCACGCTCGGCGCGCGCGCGGTCGTGAGCATCCGTTCGGAACCCGTTGCTCGAGGAGTCTCTCGTTGAAGCTCGAATCCATGCGGCCCCGAGTCGCGCTGACGACTTTCCTCCTCCTCTTCGCAGCAGCGTCGGCCTGCCGCGACGCGGCGGGCACCCTGCCGCAGCCGGATCGCTCGGCCGACGCGCGCATCGCCGAGCTCATCGACGCGCTGACGCCGATCGCCGAGACGGTCACCTCGGACATCACGGACGCGCATTTCCACCGCGGGAACGAGCTGCTCGCGGAACTGTGCGCTGCGGATCCCGAAGTCGGTCGCGCGGCGCTGCGAGCGCTGCAGTCGCGGCAGACGAAGATGGTCCAGGTCGAGCGCGGTTTGCTGGCGGTCGCGGCCCGCTCCGCCACGGCGGATGCGCTGCCCCTGCTCGAGAACCTCACGCAGAACTACGGTCCGTCGCTCGACCTGCGCACCGAGGCCGCACTGTTCTTGGCCGAAGTCGCGCCGGAGCGCGCGCTCCTCCTCATCGAGCCGATGATGCTGCGCAAGGTCCGCAACCAGACGACGCCGCCGGTCGAGTTCCTGGTCCGCGCGTGGGTCATCGCTTGCCAGAAGACGGGCCGCTCGCCCGTTCCCGAGTTGTGCGACGTCGCCACGAATCTCCTCCAAGAGGGATCCGCGCGCGTCCGCGCCGTGGCCGAGTTGGGCCTCCATCCCGATCCGCGCGGCGAGCGCGCGCTACGAGCGATCCTCGTCGAATCGACGGGCGACGGTTATCTGCGACGCAAAGCAGCGCAGGCGTTGCGCGACACACTGCCGCGCGAGACCGCGTGCGACATCTTCCGCCAAGCGGGCGACAAGGAAGCGGATCTCAACTTCCTGACGTTCCTCGCGAAGATGGTCGAGATGAACTGCGGCTCGTGATCACCGACACGCACGCGCACGTCTTCTGGGACGACTTGTTGCCGGATCTCGACAACGTGCTCGAGCGTGCGCGCGCCGCGGGAGTTTCGCGCATCGTCGTCGTCGGCACGGATGTCGCGAGTTCGCGGAAGGCCTTCGAGGTCTGCGCCGGTCGCGCGGGACTCCATCCGACGGCGGGTGTCCATCCGCACGATTCGAAGGACCTCGATGCGGAGGCGAAGCAGGAGATCGAGCGCATGTGTCGTCTTCCCGAGTGCGTCGCAGTCGGCGAGACGGGCCTCGATCACTTCAAATCGTTTTCACCGCGCACGGACCAGATCGCCGGCTTCGCGTGGCACGCGGAGTTGGCGCGCGCGCTAGACAAGCCGCTCGTCGTCCACAGTCGCGAAGCCCACGTCGACACGCTCGACGTTCTGCGCGCGGTACCCAATGTGCGCGGGGTCATGCACTGTTGGACGATGGGACTCGCCGAGCTCCCCCACTACCTGGACCTCGGCTTCCACATCTCGTTCTCAGGGGTAGTGACTTACCCGAAGAACGCGCACATCCAAGCGGCGGCGCGCGCAGTGCCCGCGGATCGCATCGTGTTCGAGACGGACTGTCCGTTCCTCGCACCGCAGAAACACCGCGGAAAATGGCCCAACGAGCCGGCGCTCGTGCGCGAGACGTTGGAGTTCGTCGCCGCGTTGCGCGGCGAGGATCCGGTGGAACTCGCGGCGTCGTCCACGCGCAATGCGAGCGAGCTCTTCGGGCTGGAACGAGCGTGAAATGGAGAGCGAGGCGCCGCGCTCTTCGCGCGACGCCCCGCTTGTTCGTGCTGCATCCGCTCACGCGGGTTGCAGCGCGCGGATCACTGGACCGGGACCCAGATGTTGCCGCTGACGCCGGCGACGCCCACGCCGAGCGGCGAGGCCATGTCACCCGCGATCGAGAACACTTCGTCGAACGTCGGGACGCTCGTCGTCGACGTGAACGGCGTCGCCTGGCGGTTGTTGCACTGGAGCAGGTCGCCTTCCTGATTGCAGAAGAAGCAACGGTTGCCCGTGCCCTCGACGTCGACCGGCCACGCGTAGCAGGCCCACAGGATCTCGGCGTTGTTCGGGTCGGGGTACGTACCGCCCGCGCCGCCCGGGCCGGCTTGCTCGAGGATGCCCGGCGTCGCGCCACCGGCCGTGGCATCCGGCAGGTACATCGCGAAGAAGTAGCCCGAGCGCGACACGAAGCCGTTCGCGTCGATCGCGCCGAAGGCGCTCGAGAGAACCGACGGGTTGAGTTCGTCGACCGTGGCCACACCCGGACCGCCGACGCCCGCGTTGTTGATGCGCAGCGGGAACGTGCCCGCCATTTCGGCGAAGTAGCCGTACTCGCCGCCGCCGTCACCGTCGGTATCGATCGCGGACGAGGACTGGAGTTGCGCCTGCGACGAGCTGATCGAGCGCAGGGTGGCGATCGCCGCGGCCTCGTTGGCCGACAGACGCGCGCTCATGAGCTTCGGAATGGCGATGCTCGCGATGATGGCGATGATCGCCACGACGATCATGAGCTCGATGAGAGTGAAACCCGAGTTGCTGCGATTGCGGATCATGTGTTCCTAGTTCCCTCCAGGGGCCTCCGTGCCGCCTGATTCGTGCGGGCCGGACTGGCCCATCGTTCCCCGTCGTCCCGGACCACCGGGCCGACCCACGTTTTTCCCGAGTGCCGGGCCCTTGCCGGCCCGTCCCCCGGGTCGCGTCCGATCCACGGCCTTGCGGCCCCGAACCGTGCGCTGTGCTTCGCTGATCGTCATCGGTAAGTCGCGCGTCAGGCCTTGAGGCGACTTGCGTTACTTCGAGCCGAGTTTCCCGACGACGTCGAGGATCGGCAGGAAGACCGACATGACCACCACGCCGACGATGACGCCCATGACCGAGATCAAGATCGGTTCGATGAGGCTCGTCAGCGACTTGACGGCGGCCTTGACCTGCGCGTCGTAGAACTCGGCGATCTTCTCGAGCAGCACTTCGAGCGAACCCGTGCGCTCGCCGATCGCGATCATCCGCGTGACCATCGGCGGGAAGACCGGCGACTTCGCCAGCGGCTCGCTGAGCATGTTGCCCGCGCGCACGCTGTCGCGGCTGTCGAGCACGACCTGCGAGATGATCTTGTTGCCGGACGTCTCGGCGACGATGTCGAGCGTGCCCATGATCGGCACGCCGGAACGGATCAGCGTCGCGAACGTGCGCGAGAAGCGGGCCAAGGCGATCTTGCGCGCCAGCGGCCCGAAGACCGGGGCGCGCAGGAGGAAGCGGTCCCACAGGATCGTGCCGCGCTCCGTGCGCTTGAACATGATGAACCCGGTGATGGAGCCGGCGAGTCCGAGGACCCACGTGATCACGTTGGCCTTCATCCACTCCGCCGTTTCGAGCACGAACTTCGTGATCGCGGGCAGTTCCGAGTCGAGGCTGTCGAACACGGCGCGGAAGCCGGGGACGACGCCGAGCATCAAGAACGCCGTGATGCCGAGCACGAGCACCATCGAGATGACCGGGTAGGTCATCGCCGCTTTGATCTCACGGCGCAGGGATTCGGAGGCTTCTTGGTAGTCGGCGAGGCGCTCCAGGATGATGTCCATCTGACCGGAGACTTCGCCGGCCTTGACCATCGCGACGTAGAGTTCGTCGAAGGCCTTGGGACACTTCGCCATCGCGGCGGAGAGGTCGCTACCGCCGCGCACTTCGGCGAGCAGCGTGTGACACGTCATCTTGAGACCGGGCGATTCGGCCTGATCTCCGAGCACTTCGAGCGATTCGAGCAGCGCGAGACCGGCGCCGAGCATCGTCGCGAGCTGGCGCGTGAAGATCACGAGCTCTTGCTTGGTGGCCTTGGGCTTCGGGGCGAAGAATCCGCCGCCGCCCTTCGTGGTCGCCGGGCGCGAGGAGAACGCGCCCGCCTCGTCGACGCGCATCGCGACGAGGTTTTTCTTGCGCAGCTCCGCCACGACCTCGTTCTTGTCGTTGGCCGTGATCGTCCCCTCGACGGTCTTCCCGGTGGTGTCCTTGGCTGCGTACTTGAAGTTCGTCACGAGGTGGTCCGTCCGAGATGGGGGTGATCAGTCTTCGAGCGTCGTGCGCAGGACTTCCTCGAGAGAGGTCCGTCCGCGCATCGCGTTGAGCAGCCCGACGCGGCGCAGGGTCAGCATTCCCTGCTTCACCGCCTCGTGCTTGAGATCGTGAACGGATCGACGCTCGACGATCATTCGCTTGAGCTGCTCGTCGAGGTACAGCGTCTCGAGGATCGCGAACCGGCCCTTGTAGCCACCGGTGCAGCGCGGACAGCCCTCGGCATGCGGCTGCCACAGCTTGATCCCGGGAATTTCCTGAGGTTCGAAACCCAAGGAAAGAAGTTCCTTCTCCGGCAATTCGAGCGGCTTGCGGCAACCCTCGCAGATCTTCCGCGCGAGGCGCTGCGCACCGATGCACAGGAGCGAGCTCGACACCATGAACGGATCGACGCCCATGTCCATGAGACGCGTGATCGTGCTGGGGGCGTCGTTCGTGTGCAGCGTCGACAACACGAGGTGACCCGTGAGCGCCGCCTTCACCGCGATGTCGGCCGTCTCCTTGTCGCGAATTTCGCCGACGAGCACGACGTCGGGGTCCTGACGCAGGATCGAGCGCAAGGCACCCGCGAACGTCAGACCGCGCTTCGGATTCACCGGCACCTGATTGATGCCGTCCATCCGGTATTCGACCGGGTCCTCGACCGTCACGACGTTCACGTCCGGCGTCGCGACCTCTTGCACGCACGAGTACAAGGTCGTCGACTTGCCCGAACCCGTCGGACCGGTCACGAGCAACATCCCGTACGCGGCATTGATCGCTTTGCGGATGTGCTCGACGGCTTGCGTCTCGTAGCCGAGCGTGTCGAGCTTCAACGCGGCCGAGCCGCCGTCGAGGATCCGCATGACGGCCTTTTCGCCGCCGACCACGGGCAGAATCGAGAGTCGGAAGTCGATCGTGCGGCCTTCGTAACGCGCCTGGAACTTGCCGTCCTGGGGCACGAAGCGCTCGGCGATGTCGAGGCTCGACATGATCTTCAAACGCGAGATCAGCGCCGGCAGAATTCCCTTCGGCGGCGTCATCACGAGGCGCATCGCGCCGTCGATCCGGTAGCGGATGCGCAGCGCCTTGTCGCCCGGCTCGACGTGGATGTCGCTGGCCTTCTCCTTCAAGGCCTTCAGGATCATCATGTTCACGAGCTTGACGGCCGGCGAGTCCTCGCCTTGGCCCTCGAGCGATTGGTCGGACAGCTCCGCGACGGTCTGACCGTCGGTCTTCATTTCGATCTGATCGGTGCTGGCGTTGACGTCGCCGAGCATCGCGTCGACTTGCTTGGCGCCCGCTTGGTAGGCGCGCTCCAGCGCTTTCACGAGCGCGGGCGGCGACGAGAGCACCTGACGGATCTGGCAACCCGTGCGCCGCTTCAGATCGTCGATCAGGAGCACGTCGAACGGATCGCTGACGGCGATCGTGAGCAGATCGCCGTTCTTCGAGAGCGGCAGGATCGAGTGCTCGAGGCACGTTTCCTGCGGGAGCGCTCCGAGAGCTTGCGCATCGGGTGACGCGTGCCCGAGATCGACCGGTGCGACACCGCTCGCGCGTGCGAGCACTTCGAGGAGCTGGTTCTCGGGAACGGTGCCCGCCGCGAGCAAACGATCGAGGACGTTGCCGCCCTTGTCGCGTGCAATGTTCCAGTCGGACTCCGTGATGAGCCCTGCGTCGACGAGGAGTCGACGGATTTTGCCGGAGACGCGGACCATGGCGGGCGTCAGGCCGCGCCGCGTGCCAGCGTGCGCAGTTCGCCGGGTTCGCCCACGTAGCGCTCTGCGGTCTGCAGCGAGACCTTGCCCGATCGCACGAGCTCCGCGAGAGAGGACGACATGGTGCGCATGCCCATGCGGCCGCCCGTCTGGATCTGCGAATAGACTTGGTGGCCCTTACCGTCGCGGATCAGCGCGCGAATGGCCGGCGTGGCGAGCATGATCTCGGCCGCCATCGCGCGGCCGCGACCCGTCTGCACGGGGAGCAACTGCTGGCAGAACACCGCTTCGAGCGTGAACGAGAGCTGCGTGCGCACCTGCGATTGCTGATGCGACGGGAAGACGTCGATGATGCGGTTCACGGTCTGGACCGCGTCGGACGTGTGCAACGTGCCGAACGTCAAGTGACCGGTTTCGGCGAGCGTCAGCGCCGCTTCGATCGTCTCGAGGTCGCGCAACTCGCCGATGAGCACGTAGTCGGGGTCCTGACGCAGCACGCTCCGCAGCGCCTTGTGCATGCTCTGCGTGTCGGCGCCCAGCTCGCGCTGGTTCACCATGCACTTCTTGTGGCGGTGGGTGAACTCGACCGGGTCCTCGATCGTGATGATGTGACCCTGCTGCGTCGTGTTGATGAAGTCGATCATCGCCGCCAGCGACGTCGACTTGCCCGAACCCGTGGCGCCCGTGACGAGCACGAGCCCGGAGTTCATGTTGCAGATCTTCTCGCAGACCGCGCGCGGCATGCCCAGACGTTCGAAGTCCGGAATCGCGTGCGGAATCGAGCGCATGACCGCCGCAACGGCGCTCTGCTGGAAGAAGACGTTGGCACGGAAACGACCGCTGCCCTCGAGACCGAACGAGCAGTCCAGCTCGAGTTCGCGGTCGAGTTTCGCGATCTGATCCGAGTTCAGGATGCTCGTTGCAAGACGACGCGTGTCGTCGGCCGTGAGGGCTGGATGCTCGACGGGCAGGAGCTCGCCATCGATACGGATCCGCGGCGGTGAGTTGACCGACACGTGCAGGTCGGAGCCGCCCTGGCGCACCATGAGCGCCAGCAATTCTTCCATCGTGATCATCGACGCGCGCCTCGTAGGGGTTCTGGCGCGGAAGGGATCGGACGGAATCGCCGAACGACTGGAGTTGGAAACGCTTTCCCGAGCGATGCAGTGCCGCCGCAGCGAGGACGAAGCGCCTCGGAGCGGTCGTGATGCGCGTCACTCGGACGAGGGATCGCGGAGATGCCCGTCGAGCCGGGCTCCAGGGCCAACACTAGCGGCCCACCGACGCGGTGGTTCCGCGTCGGTGAGCCGCTAGCGTAGGGCGTCGGGTGGCTCGCGCTCGCCGCCGTTCTGCTCGTGGCCGGTTGATTGCGGATGCACGGCAGCGAGTCGTTCCGCATCGGTCCGGACCCTTCGAGCTCGGCGCGGCACTAGAGTCGCGCGGCGCGGCACTAGAGTCGCGCGGCGCGGCACTAGAGTCGCGCGGCGCGGCACTAGAGTCGCGCGGCGCGGCACGAGAGTCGCCCGGCTCGGCGGTGGAGTCGCCTGGCTCGGTCGTGGAGTCGCCAGGCTCCGTGATCCCCTCGCCCGGCTACTCCTCTTCGTGCTTCTTCCCGTACTGCGCAAGCACCTTCTGCTGCTCGTTCGCCGGAACCTGCGCGTAGTGCGCGAGCTTCATCGTGTAGCTGCCCTCGCCGGCCGACTGCGACTTGAGGTCGCGGTGGTACGTCAGCATCGTCGAGAGCGGAACGTGCGCCTTCACGATCGTCGTGTGGCCGCCGTCCTCGTTGTCCTGGTCCACGACGTGACCGCGGCGATGACTGGTCAGGTCCGAGAAGATCGCGCCCGCGGCGTGGGTCGGGACGTGGATCGTCACCTCCATCACGGGTTCGAGAAGGATCGGACCGGCCTTCGTGAATCCGTCGCGGAACGCACGCGCGCCGGCGATTTTGAAGCTGGCTTCGTCCGAGTCCACGTCGTGGAACTTGCCGTCGTAGAGTTCGACCTCGACGTCGACGACCTCGCTGTTCGTCATCACACCCGTCGAGACGATCTCTCGAATCCCCTTCTCCACGGCGGGGATGAAGTTCCGCGGAATCGTTCCGCCGACCACCATGTCGCTGAACACGAAGCCGCTGCCGGCCGGTAGCGGTTTCACCCGCAAGTACACCTCGCCGAACTGACCCCGCCCACCCGACTGCTTCTTGTGTCGATGGTGGCCTTCGCTCGGACGGTGCACTGTTTCCTTGTAGGCGATGCGCGGCAGGTGGGTCGTGATCTCGACGCCGTAGCGCCGCTTCAACCGCGCTTCGGCGATCTGCAGGTGCAAGTCGCTCATGCCGTGAGCGACCATCTCGTGCGTCAGCGGATCATGGCGCACGCGGAACGTCGGATCTTCGGCTTCGAGCTTGTGCAGAGCCTCGCCGATCTTCTGCTCGTCCGCGCGCGATTTCGGCAGTACGGCCGCCGCGACCATGGGCTCGGGGAGCGGTGGCATCGGCACGCGCGCGGCCTTCTTGCCGGGCAGCGCGAATGCCGCACCGAACGGGACGCCGTCGATCTTCGTGAACGCGACGATCTCGCCGGGTCCCGCGTTTTCGATCGGATCGCGCTTCTTGCCGACGATGCGGAACAATCCGCCGATCTTCTCGCCCTTCTCGGGTGAGTTCGGCCCGACGATCGACGCGTGCGCGGACAGCGTGCCGCGGTGTATCCGCGCGATACACACCTTGCCGACGTGACTGTCGCTCTTCACGTTGAACACGACGCCGGTCACGTCGCCGTTCGGATCGGGTTTTACTTCCGCGCCGTCCTCGGTACGAAAATGGATCTCGTCCGCTCCCGGCGCGTAGTGCTCGAAGAACTCGACGACCTCCGTGAGCCCTGCTCCCGTCACGGGATTGCAGGCGAGGATGGGCACGATGGAACCCGCGACGAGCGCATGCGGGAGCAACTTCTTCATCGACGCATCGTCGATCTCCTGCGCTTCGAGGTAGCGGTTCATGACCTCCTCGTCCTCGCAGGCGTCCATGACCTCGTCCATGAGCTCCTGCTGCCAGGGGCTGTCCTTGTCCTCGATCGTCCGGCGCACCTTCTGGAACCCCGGGCCTGAACGATCGGGTAGGTGGTACGGCACGCAGGTCGTCCCGAAGGCACGCCGGAGCTCCTCGACGAGTTCCTCGAAGTCCGCATTGGCTTCATCGAGGTGAGTCACGACGATCGCGCGACCCCGGCCGAGCCGACGCGCGGCTTCCATCTTCTGTCGCAGATTGAACGTGACGCCGCTCGCGCAACTCACGACACCGACGACGAGGTCCGCGCCGTAGAGCGCTCCGACCGCTTCGGACTGGAAGTCCGGATAACCCGGCGAATCGAGGAACGTCCACTGCTCGTCGTGCCACACCGTCGAGACCACGGCCATATGGAGCGAGTGCTGCTTGTCCTGCTCCTCGGGCTCGGTGTCGCAGAGACTGGTCTTCTCGGCCACCGACCCCTTGCGCGGTGTGACGCCCATGTGGTGCGCCAACGCATCGATGAGGGTCGTCTTGCCGGCCGAGGGGTGGCCGACGAACGCGATGTTGCGAATCTTCGAAGCGGCGAAGGTCATGAGGGGGCCTGCTCGAATCCAGGAGAGAACGCGTCCCCCGCCGGCCGAAGCGCACGACGAGGGACGTCGGATCTTAGCGGCACGGGAAACTGACCCAGCTGGCTGTCCGTTTTTTCGATTTCCAGCGCGACCGTGGGGATGTCCGAGCGGTCACGAGGATGTCGAGGCGTGGGCCTCGCTCAGGAGTCAATCGCATGGAACTGCCGTTCAGCACGCTCCCGGTGCCTCTTCCGCACCGGGTCGATTCTGCCTTTCTGCCCCGCTACTGCCCGCGCGCACTCTGCGC
>Ga0163149_10000943_pt1 | contig 37905 bp, 52 predicted proteins | sample OliLakLV19MP5G1_FD_148604 | JGI IMG/M metagenome (GOLD analysis project Ga0163149, IMG submission 148604) | Freshwater microbial mat bacterial communities from Lake Vanda, McMurdo Dry Valleys, Antarctica - Oligotrophic Lake LV.19.MP5.G1 | ecosystem: Environmental > Aquatic > Freshwater > Lake >... | reverse complement strand
GGGCCGCCGTCGAGATCGCCTACGCCGCATGGGCCGCCGCCAAGATCGCCGAGGCCACATGGGCCGCCGCCTTGGTCGCCGCCGCCGACGCCGCATGGGCCGCCTCCAGGACCGAGTAGTCGTAGCTTTACGGTTCTGCCAGCATCTGCTCACGCGGGCGTTGGCGGGGCTGAATGGTAACCCCAGCCGCCAGTAAAACGCAGTTGTTAAGGAATCCTTAAGAACTGTTTCGTTAGATTTGTAGCCGGTCAGTGCTTCTAAGTGCTTGAAAGCACTGGCAGCACATGGGATGAATTACACAGCTAAGGCAACTGCTGCGCCTTTATCATCGTCCCGAACAGCCTGAACGGGGTGAGGCCGACCACGGCGTCGTCGTATTCGCCGCCGAGGCTGCCTGCGGTGCCGCGCGTGCGCTGGACGAACACGGGATCCAGGTCGGCGTTCTCGATCTCGTCGGCCGACGCGCCGGCCACCGACAGGTTCATGCCGCGCGAGAACACCACCGCCAGCGCCCGGCCGACCGTGCTGGGCTCGTCCGCGCAGTCGGTCGGGGTGGAGCCGACGGCGGTGTTGCACAGTTTCAGGGTCGGCATCAGCGGGACGATGGGGCCTGGCGGCTGGATGAGCGGCAGTTGCCAGGCGGCCTTGAAGCCCACGACGGTCGTGTAACTGGGCTCGACGACGTAGACCATCTCCGCCTGCCAGAAGTCTGTCGTCTGGATCCCCAGTTCGAGCGGCAGGAAGCCGCGGGTCACCGCGCAGTTCTCGGGGCCGTTGGCTGCGGTGGCCGGGCACGGCAGGCGGCCGCTGACCGCGGCAAACCCGATCAGCGCCTCCTGGGCGAGCTCCAGCCTGGCGTCGGTCAGGGCGTAGGCCCGCTGCTCCATCCTCGCCTGCAGGGGCACCAGCGCCGCCCCCAGCACCAAGGTCAGGATCAACAGGCCGATCGCTACCTCGATCAGTGTAAATCCGCGCGCGCGTTGTTTCATGGGGGATCCTCCTATGCCGGCATCCTATCCCAACAGGCGGCGCAATGGCAGGGCGACAATCGGGCGTGTCAGTGCCAGTATTTCCCGCGCCGCAGCACAATCCAGACCGTGCCGCGCTTCTCCACAATCCACTCGGCTGGCACCACGGTATCCAGGTCCACCAGGTAAGACCGCCCGAAGGATTCCCCGGTGACGATAGCGCCGACATCAATCGTCAGGTCGATCGAAGCCAGAACGCCAAACGCCTCCGCGCTGGCCAATCCAGTGGCGTCCAGTCGCAGGTTCAGCGCAGCGGTGCCAAACGCCTCCGCGGTGGCGATGCCCGCAGGCGCCAGGGTTGCGTTTGAAGCCCCGCCGCTGGACCAGAACAGCAGCAACATGGCTACGAGTACTTCAAGTGCACAAAGCTGGTGGCCGCTACACCCGTGGTGTCTGAGTCAAGTTGGCCGCCGGTGACCGCATACGCCAGCCCAGTTGAAAACGGATTGCCGTTCTGCCATGACAATTGGACCGTAGCGCCCGAGTTCACGCGGATGGTCTCAGTGGGGGTGTCCGTGCCGACCGTCGGCGCGGAAGCTTTGTTGTAGAGCTTCACAAAAATGGGGAATGACGCGTCGTTGTTAACAAGCTCCATTTCGTAGAGCATGCCAGCCGACGCTTTCACGCTGGTCGCGTTTGTCGTGGCGGCCGTAACGAGACGGTGTTTTGTGTGGGCGCCGGTAACGCTCGCCGTTGGGCGGGTGCTGACTAGCCATGCAGTCGTGTTCGCCGTATTCCCGGGCTGCGCAGTCCACGTTCCAGACTGCGTGACGGATTGGGCAGCGGCAAACGAAACGGGGAGAGGGTTTACGGCACCGTTAGCCCTTGACCCCTGAATGTAGACCGGAGTGTTGGCGAATTTCTCCACTGCCATGAACGAGATCGTCCACGTCGTGGACGTCGCCGGGTTGGTGGTCCCATTGAACGACCATACGAATGCGTAGAGTGTGAGGTTGTCGTCCGGGATGTTCTCCACGCGCGAGGCGCGCGTCGCCACGGTCGGGGTGGTGGTGCTGGCGCGCAACTGGTCGAGCAGGAACAGCTCGCGCCCGGTTAGCTCGTTGTGGACCACCACGCCGGGGGACGCGGTGGTGTTGATCGTGGCCGTGGTGTCGCCCGTTGCCCAGCCGCGGCGCTGGCCGTCGAAGGCAACTGCTGTGGCCGTGGTGCTGTTGAAGAGGTTGCGCACGTAGCTGTGGCCGAACAGCGTGAGCGTGCCAGAGCCGGAGCCGGGCCAGCTGGCGACGGTGAAGCGGATCGTGTTGGCGTCCGGGATCGACGCGATGGCGTAGCGGCCAGGCACGCCGGCGGCGCCCGTGACGCCGCCGAGATTCATGAACTGGCCGACGTTTTGCGCGGTGTAGTTGTGCGCGGTCTTGGCCACGTCGACCAGGACACTGCTGACGATGGCGTAGCTCAGGCCCTCGCCGATCAGATCAGCCAGCATCACCGCGAGGTTGTTGTTGGCGATGCGCTGCGAGGCGACGAGCGTGAACTTCAGCCGCAGCGCGCCCTGCCACGACGTGACGGAGCGCGCGAGGAATTCGGCATTCGCAGTCGTGCCAGCGACGATGGCCAGGTTGCCCGTGGCTTGCGAATACGTGACGCCCGTGCCGACGATCGGGTAGCCGCTCGGCTTCAGCTCCGAGGAGAGCACCGACGCCCCCACGTCGGCGAAGGAGACGTTCCATATGTCCTCGCCCACCGGGCGCACCGGGGGGGCGGAGACGTTGTTGAACGGGATGGTAGCCACCAGATCGGCGCTCTTGCCGAGCAGGCGCTTGAACAGGGCGATCAGGCTGAAGGTGCCTGAGTCGGTGGTTGCCGGGGTATCCGCCTGATTGCCCACGGAGGTCACCATCGGGCCGTCGCTGCTGAGAGTGACGCGCTGCGTGTTGGCGTCCACGACGCCAGCGCCGCGCGTGATGTTCGGCGACACCGGCACTACGGAGGCACGCAGTTGTGTGTCCGTCAGCGGGCCGGTCGCTGTCACGGTTCCCGACACTGGGACGTTTGCAGCCCGTAGTTGTGCGTCCGTCAGCGGGCCGCTGACGGCGGCCGTGCCAATGACGCTGACCGGCATGCCGTTGCTGCCGTCGACCAGCGTGGCGGCTCCGTCCGCCCCGAAGGCTGGCTTGATGATCTGGTAGTGGCGACCCGCTACGTCATCGGTCGCGACACTCGGATTACTGCCCCCGGCATCGGGGACTTTAATGTCGTCTGCCATGTAGTGCTCCTAATGCAACTTATTGCGTGTACCGCGCTGAAGCCACTGGGTTCCGCGCGGCTCGACGTGCCACATCACTCCGCGCCCCTCGATGATCCATTGCCGAAGGTCTGACTCCGGCACGTCGCCGACAATGGCGAATCCGAAACCCTCTGCGGAGCTGATGGCCGTCACCACCAACGTCTTGTCGTTGCTGACCGTGAGCGTGGCGGTGCCAAAAGCCTCCAGGCTGACGATCCCGCTGGCGGTAAGCGACTGCGCCAGCGCAACCGTGTGCGTTCCAAAGGCCTCGCCTGATGCCAACCCCGCCGGGAACAGCGTGAAGTGCAGCGCGGCAGTCCCAAACGCCTCCTCGCTCACCAGCCCCGTCGGCAGGATGAACAGCCCCTGCAGTAGGGTGTGGCTGCCAAAGGCCTCGGCCGTGGCGATGCCGCCAGGCGTCAGGAACAACACCAGCGCGGCAGTCCCAAACGCCTCGGAAGTCACCACCCCGGACGGCAGGAGCGTGAAGTTCAGCGCCGCCGTGCCGAACGCCTCGGTGCTGGCGATCGCCGTGGGCAGCAGGACGAAATTCAGGCTGGCGGTCCCGAAGGCCTCCGCCGTGGCAATTCCAGTCGCCGCGATGGTGTGGTTGACCAGCGCCGTGCCGAAAACCTCTGCGGTGGCGATCGCGGTCGGCGCCAGCGTGAAATGCAGGGCGGCCGTGCCGAAAGCCTCGGCGGTCGCAATGCCGGTCGGCGACAGGCTGAGAGTGTTGTTTCCCGGCTGCGAGGAGATCGGGGCCGACGAGACCGGCCCGCCGGACAGCAGCATCTACGCCTTCACTTCCGGCGGCATCCTCACGCATGGGTGGTAGTAGCAGACCAGCGCGGCGATGTAGTGGCGGCGAGCGTCGTTCGGCGCCAGATCCTCCAGTTTATGGCCTAGCCTGATCCGCTCCCCGCGCGATGGCCAGAACCACAGGCGCGCGATGCGGTAGTAGTGCCAGAACGTGACGCCGTCTCGCTCCGCAATCGAGAGATATTCGCCCTCGATTCCGTGGTAGTTGGACGGCCTGACGCCGACGTGATGCACCTTGCACTGGCTATCCTGCAGGCAGCCCACGGCCCGGCTCCAGTTGTGGCAGCGGTTCCGCATCAGTTGCGCCCAGCGGCGGCAGTAAATCGGCCAGCCTATGGTGCGCATCTGCCACGACGGATCGCCGTCGATGGTGTCGGTATCGTTCCCCCACCACCACGCCCAGGCCGGCAGCCGCTTGCCGGCGAACAGCAGCGCGATTGGCACGACGAAAATGCCCACGAACTGGAGGAGCCACGACAGCGGGACCAGGTAGAACCAGCGCATTACAGTCTCCCCCGGTTATCAATCCATCCGCGGCACTGAACCGACCACTCCGTGATAGGACTCGCTGTTCGCGTGCGTACCTGCCCGGAGAAATCCGTGAATATGTCGGTTTGCGCGGTGTTTATAACACTGGCCCCGCTCCCAGCCCATTGATTGTGGTCGAGAGTGGGTGCCGAGTCGGTGTTACGAAGGTCGGTGACCAGCGCGTACTGGCTAAGGCTGGCTTCGTACCGCCCGTAAAGCACAACCGCAGAACGAATCCCGCGCGGAGTCTTGGCATCACGGGTAACGGCTGTGGCACCGGGCGAGACGACATTCCATGCGTTGACCATCGTGTTTCGGTAGAACTTATCGTCGGTCTGCGTGATACCAATAAGCGTTGCCGACTCACGAAGTATGCTGAAAATCCGGCGCTTCTTCGTGTAGCTCGCCGGCATCACTGGGTCAGAGACCAGCGTGTGAACGCCTGACTGCGAGCCAGAAGTGTTGATCGCCGCACCACCCTGCGTTGCCGCGAATCGGAATGTGTCGGCTGTCAGCGACGTGGACAACACGTAGTAGCGCGTGCTGGCGGTCATGCCCGTGGGCAGGGCGCCGGTGGTAGTCGGCACGAAGCTCGATCCCTCCGTGAGGCCGTGGTCTACCGCGGTGGCCACCCCCGGTGATGCAATGGTGACTGTGAAGGTCATCGTTCGCCCGGGGTTGCGCGACAGCAGCACATCCACCACTGCGGTATCCAGCCGCTTGATGAGATACCCGTGGAAGCTGCTGTTGGTCAGCGTGCCCTCGTCTAGCATGCCCTGGTTGGTGCCGACAACGAACGTGGCGTCTGCGCGTTTGGTGATCGCAGCGGTCAGTTCGAGGTCACCGGTATCGTCATCCGCGCGCCAGCGGCCGACCGCGAAGTCAAGATCGTTGGTCGCATCGGTGACGTTGTTCGAGACCACGCAGCCGTAACCGTCCATCGTGCGCAGGCCCGATACGCCGACCACAGCCGCCCCGCTCTTGCGGATCACGAACACGTCGAGCTGCGTCGTGGTGTCCGCGTAGACGAAGGCCACGTCCCCCGCTGCCATAACGATGTCCGCCCCGCCCGCGTTCAGGTTCAGGTTCGCGCCCTGCGTGAGCGTCGGCGTCGAGTCGAAGATCAGCCTCATCCACTTCCCGGCCTGCGGAGCCGTGCCGAAGCTGGTGATCGGTCCCGTAGCGCCTGTGATGTGCCTCGTGTTGCCGTCACTCGCCCAGATGTCCGTCGTCGCGCCAGAAGCTACGTCAGCGCCCTCGGCCTCGATGGCACCCGCGACCACGGCGGCAATGGTAGCTTTCCGGACGAGATTGCCGTCCGACGCATCGCCGAACAGCAGTACATCGTCGGATACCGGCGTGACCGTCGTAATGTCATCCGCGTCCTGCGACAACGCCCCGAGCGCCGTGAGCGCGGTGGCCGCCGTGGTCGCGTTCGTGCCGCCCTGCGCGATCGGGACCGGGATCACGATGCTGCCGCTGCCGGCGAGGCTAATGAATTCGATGCCGTTCTCCGCAGCCTTGACCGAGAGGATCCGGCCGCCGGCGCCCACGGGCGTCGGCAGCACGCCGGAAAACCCGCTCGTGCCGATCGGCACCGTCAGCGCCCGCACAAGCGTTTCAGCGAGCTGCTGGATCTGCATTTCACGGTTATCGAAGTCAGCATCAACAACGTCCTCGCGCAGGTCGCCGTTGTACTGGTAATCCTCGGTACGCACGTACGGCACGTCGCGGTAGCGCAGCACCGATACGCCGTTCGCAGGCGCCGTAGTGAAGGTGACGTTCCCGCCGCTCACGTTGCCCACGCCGTCGACTGAATAGTCGACGCCGAGGGTGAGCGTTACGCCATTCACGACCGCCTTCAAATGGGTCGCCGCGAGGATGCGGAAGTTGTAGGGGAAAACGGTGGCGACACCGTTGCCGACTGAAAGATTCGGGGCGTATACGCCGGTGGGCATGGCTACTCTCCAGTTACTTCAAAAGTTACTTCATGGACGCCGGGGTCCGTCCTCCAAGCGCCCCCGCGGCGGTCCTCGTCCAGCTCGATCACCTTGCCGATCACCTTGCCCACGCGCATCGGCTGCTCCTTGATCGCGCCGGATCCTGCATCGAGGTGGTTGTCGGGCTGCTCTTTAACCGTGGGTTTCCAGTCACGCATTTCGTCCTCCACGGTCGCGATAACGTCCACGTGCGCCCAAAGGAAGCCCCCGCGCAGCGGCGCCTCGAAGGCCTCAAGGATGCGTTTGTTCTTGTTTTCCGTGGAAAAATCCTCGCCGACCGCGCAGCCAGTTCCTTTGAGGGCTTTGCGCAGCAGCGCCGGCGCGAACGCTCCGGGCCCGTTGGTCTCCACCGTCACGCGCGGGATCTGCAGCTCCATCGCTACCTTCTTGATCTGCTGGCACTGCTCGAACGGGCTGCCCATCAGTGCCTCGGCGACGTGCCAGTAGTAGTTGCCGACCGCATCGGTGAACATCACGCCAAAGGCGGACACGTCCCCTGTCAGGCGGCCGAGCGCGCAGTCCCAGCGGGCGCCAGCGGCCACGATCTGCACCTTGCCGAGCATCATCCGCACGCCGCCGTTCGCGTAGTGAATCTCGGGCTGCACCGCGTACGGGATCAGGTCGTCGGGATCCAGCCGCACGGCGTGCAGCGGCTTCGCTTCGAGCTGGTACTGAGAATCCCAGCCGTTCAGCGTCGGTGTGTCCTTGCGGCGGCGCTGGAGGTCGGCACGGTTGAAGCGCTCGGGCCACGCGCACCCGGCATAAATGTCGAGGACGTTGGCGGGCGGCTTCTTCAGCGACACCGCGCGGCCGTCGACCAGGTAGTCCGCACCCTCCACCAGCAGCTTCGCGAATTTCCCGATTCCCACAAACACGTAGAACCCATCAGGGCCCGGGTCGAAGTCGAAGATGTAGCGGGTGGCGGTTTGCGTTTGATCGCCCTCGTATCGCTTGGCGTCCTCGAAAAGAGGGATCTTCAGCAATGGCGCACCTCCGGCGGTCTGCTCGTCGTAGATCGAGTCGTGAGTGTGCGGCGTGCCGATGTAGGTTTTCTGGCCACCCGGGACGAGGACGTGCGTGGACTCGGAGATCCGTTCCCGCAGCCTCTCCCGGCCCTCAGCCGACCATATATTTTTGGGAACCTCCACGTCATCAAAGTCAACGTCATCCGCGCGGCCACCAGTGACGTTCGACAGCACGCCGTAGGCCGCCATGGTCGGATTTCGCGCGTCAGTAGCGCCGGCCGCCCAGAATTCCTCAATACCAGGCGCTTCCGGCAGGATGCCTTTGCACAGGGGGTGCCGTCGCAGGACCGAGAGAACATCGCGGGTCATTTTCTTGGCAAGCTTCGCGTCGGCGGACCACACCAGAGAGCGGTGCGTTGGGTCGCAGTAGATGCGCCACGCTTTGTAGATTCCGTAGAGGGTGGACTTCGCCGCCCCCCGGAACACTTCCAGCACGCGCACCTGGTCGCGGCATTCTTCCATCCACAGGCAAATGCGAACATGCAGGTCCGGCACCTGCCAGCGCATGATTCCCGCCCACATGAGGAAGAAAGCCACGAATCCGACCTTTCGCATCATGCGTCCGCCCGATGCTTCCGCACGCGGGCGATAAGCGACACGGCGTCACGCTCGGCCTTTTTCGCCAGCGCCTCGGTTTCCTCAGCCGGCTGTTCCCCGGGCACCACCTGCAATGCGAGGTTCATCACCGACTGAATCCGCACCACCAGCCCGATGGTCTGGGCGGCGTTCTTTTTCAGCCAGTAGACGTCGCCCCGCTTGTCAGCGGTGGACAGGTCGCGCCATGGCTCGGTGTCGGTTTCGGCCAGGAACAGTTCCGCCAGTTCCTGCTGGCGGGCTTCGAGCTTCTTCAAGGTGTCGTCTTTCAGCATGTCATTGCCCCATCGCCTTTTCGAGGTTCGGCTGTCGCGCATCCGCCAAGTCACCGCCCGGCTGCCACCAGTAGGTCTGCCCGAATTCGCGCCGCGCGCGGGCTTCCATCGTCGCCAGGTAGCCGGGCGAGAAGTACTCCTGCAGTTGGTGGAATATCATGTGGTCGAGGCCGGCCTTCGCGTACCAGAGATTCGCGCCTGGGGTCAGTCCGCGAAGCATCCGGACGAACTCGGCACCCGCCTTCGTGTCCTCGCCCATCGCGAGCTGCACGAGGTTGCCCTGCGTAAGATTGATGGCCTGTTCGGCCAAGCCCGCCACGGGGCCCAGCATTGACGCCAGGGACCCTTGGCCGTGCTTGGACTGCTGGGAGTAGAGGAAGTCGCCATAGAGGCCGAGCGAGCCGCCCTTGAGCAACGCCTGCACCCAGAAGCGCCCGCCCTTATCGCCTTCCAGCGGGTTCATGTTCTGCGGGTCGCGGCCGGCCAGCAGCTCTCCCACCTGCACGGACAGCGCCCCCATGACGGTCGTGCCAGCGATCAGAGCTGCGGAGTAAGCAGCCGTACCGCCCTTGGTCTCCATCCCGAGCGCGCGATGCCAGTGGCGGTTTATCATCGTGATCGGGAAGGACTTAAAGAGGAAAAACGACCGCGCAAGCTCGCCCTTCCAGGTTCCGCGCTGCATGTTTCCGTGCATCATCGCGCCCTCGCGCGCGCCGGGCGTGATGACCGCAACATCTACTTCCTCCTGCACGGCGGCCAGCAGCTTGATGGCGGCTTCCTGCCGAACCTTTCCAGCGGAACTGGCGTCCGTGGCAAGCCCGGCCTGCATGATGGCCGAGTCTGGAATCTGCATGATTGAGGCCGGCGTCAGCAGGTCTCCCCGCCCGTTCCAGTCTTCGAGCTTGGCCGTTTTCCACACCCCCCAATCCGTGGCAGTGATGCCCTTGGAAAGCAGGATTCTGTTGTCGGACGGGTCGAGCTTGGCAAAGTCAGACTTCCGGGTTAGGTGCCCGAGCGCGTCCATCATCGTCGCGCCGAAGGCTTGCTTCCTCGCGTCGGTCACGTAGTTCAGACCCGAGGCCCGCATCGTGAAGGTCGCGACCCGCTGGGTGACGCCGTTGACAAGGTATTCCTGGCCGGCGCGGTTGAAGGCATTGGTGAGGGTTTCCAGACCGAGCCCCGCGCGGCGCAGGAGCCTGCGATCGCCCACGTTCTTCGGGTTCATGGTCGCCAGTTCGTTCAGCAGCAGGCGCGACTCGGGCAGGTTGTTCACGTGCGCCGTCAGGTGCATCGTCGCCTCGTCGGCGAAGCTCGTGATAACAGCAGACCCGAGGCGGGTGGACACCAGCCAGTTGCGGACAGCGTCGAACCTGCGCGCGAGCGCTGCGTCCGCGATCGGCGGGGTGTTGCCGGACACGTGCGCGTAGAGGGTGTCGAGCGAGGCGCCCTGCTTTACGAGTTTCCCGGCGTCGGTCGGCTTCGCGAGCACGCCCTCCTTCATCGCCTTGTCCTTGAACAGCCGGAAGGCCAAGTTCGGGTGCGGGCCGAAGGTCTCGACGAGCGCGATGTCCTTGGCGATGCCGTCGATGTGGCCGACGAGCGTGCCCATCAGGTTCTTGTCGCCGAATCGCGCGTGGTATTCGAGGTAGCCGTCCGCATCCGCGAAGTGAATCTGCCGGGATTCGCTGCCGCGGTTCGCGCGCATGCCGCCGCCCGCGAACTGGCCGGGCGTGAGCTTATTCAGCCCGCCGGTGGCGATCGTGTCCCATGCGTTCCCGAGAAAGTCGGCCACCTCGCCGTCTTTCATCAGGGAACCGTCCTCGCGCAGGTATTTCTGGCGGTCGAGCTTCGGCAGCACCGTATCTACCCATGCCTGCTTGCCGACCTTGGCGACCAGATACTGCGAGTGCTGCTGCGGGTGCGCCCAGTCGTCAAGCTTGCCCACGTTCCCGCCGGCGGCATTGAACTGCTTGCGCAGGCGCTCGGAGATGTCCGAGAACACCTTCGCCGCCGCCTTCGCTTCGGGGACGCCGGAGTCCTTCCCGCGCAGTTCCTGAAACAGCGCCTTCGCGCCTTCGGCGTTCTTCGTCAGGCCCAGCCATTTCGGCCCGAGCTGCTCTAGCGCCTGCGAGAATTCGCCCATCGCGATGTTCCGGATGGCATTCGCCCGACTCTCCACCGAGATCGTGCCGTCCTTACCGTCCAAACGCGCGGCGAGCGTGCGATCGAGCGCCGACATGCGCCCGGCGGGGTGCGCCGCGGAGAAACTTTCCAGCCGGTCATGCGCGATGATGGTCAGGGCCGTGCGCACCTTCGCGAGCTGCGCCTCGTGCACCAGTTCCTGGGCGGCGAGCTTCCCGGCCTCCTGCATGCGCTGGACGGCGGACAGGGACTGAAACGCCGCCGGGTCCGCGCGCGCCGCCGTGCGCATGTTCTTGGAGATCCGGGCCTCGATGCCCTTGATTTCGGCCACGGTAAGGCTGCGGCCGATGGCCTGCTGCGCTGCGTCGATGCACTGTTTCTTCACGTCACCCCCGAAGGAAGCAATTCACTGCCGCCTCGAAGCCCTTGGCGTCGGTTTCGGCCTGCCGGATGGCTTCGTCGGCCCTGGCCATCAGGTCGCTGGCCTTGGCCGTGACCGGGTTGCCGTCCGAATCCACCCCGGTCATGACTTCCAGCCCCGGATTGGCGGCAATTGCGGCGTCAGCGGCCTGAATCTCGCCTTGTGCTAAAATCTCCCCGGAGGTGTCACTTATGGACCGTGCCTCACCAGCAGTTGAGTTGGCTTCAGTGGTGTTCCCGCCCCGCGCTGAGTTCTTCGACGTGGAGGGGATCCCCGTATCCCGCAATGCCGGCGTGCCTGGACTGTTCTGCGCCGCCTGGGATACTTCGCCCCCGCGCAAATTCCCCTCAGAATCGGCCGACCGCAACGGCGCGCCGATCTCGGAAGCCGCGTTCCGCGACATGATCGACTCCCACACCGGGTCGTAAATCGCGCGCATTTTCGCGTTGAGCCGGTCGACGGCTGCCTGTTCCTTGGCGGTCAGATCTCGGCCAGCTTCCTCAGCCTTCCGTTTGATCGCCTCGCGCTTCTCATAGGGCTTGTGGGCGATTTTCTTCGCCGCCAGCATCTCGGGTAGGTTGACCTGCACCTCGGCCACGTGCCCGTCGATCAGCACGTTCATCTTGGCGTCGCGGTAGCCGTCCTCCGGCTGGATTGACGGGTCGAGCAGGTTGCGCCGGCCGCGCTCCATCACGTTGAACCGGTCGATCAGGGCATCCACCGCCAGCATTGCCGAGCGGCCATCGTTCCCCTCGACGGTGGCCCGCAGAATGTCCTTCATCTGGTTCGGGTCGCCCTTGTAGTCGACCCTCACCTTGCCGACCGTGCGCTCCCCGCCTGTCAGTTCCGCCAGCTTCGCCACGCCACCGACGGCATCAGCCACGTCTGCCACAGTCCGGTCGAATTCTGGCTTGCGCGCCGCAGCTTCGTCGTAGAGTTCGTGCAACCTGGCTTTCGCTTCCGGAGCCAAGTCGCTCGCGTCGATGAACTCCCGGGTTTTCGGGTGGACTGGCGGGTCGAACGGTGCGCCACGCTCGACGTCCAGCGCCTTGCCCACAGCTTCCCGCACCACCTCCCGGCGCGGCACCGGATCAAACCCGGCAGGGTCCACCTTGGCCGTCACCGTCTTGGCCTCGTCCAGCTCCGCGATCGCCTGCTCGAAGGCGTCCACGTTCTCGTTCTTGGCGTCCGTCGTGCGGGCGCGGCCGGGGGCTACTGACTCGTCGACGTGCCGCGCGTTGTTCACCCCGAGTACGGCGTCGCGCTGGGTTGGCAGCAGTTCGGCGAAGAATTTGGAAATCGGGTGATCCGCCGGCGCGGGCTCGATCAGGCGCTCGCCCTTCGGATTGAAGCGGTGCGCCACCCCGCCGAATACCGCGCCGATGAGGGCTTCCGTCAGACGGGCCTCCGCGTCCATCGCGTCGAACTGCCCGGCCTCCTTCGTGTAGCCGGCGTCAGCCAGCAGCTTCGCGCTGAATCCCGCAGCGCCGGCACCGAGCGCGGGGTTGGATGTCGCGCCGAACAGCACCTTCTTCGCCAGCGTGTTGCCGAGGAACGGAATCTTGAAGCCCGCGGCGGTCGCCGCGCCATGCGTCAGGCCCACTGCCTGGGCGATCTCGGCATCGACACCCTGCCGCACCAGGTCCTGACCGGTGCCGAGTTGCGCGTTGGCGATCAGGAGCGACGGGTTGCCGCCGCCCGCCATCAGCGGCAGCACCATCTCAGCCAGGCCGCCCACGATCCGCCCCGCAGCGCCGACCTCGTGCGGTTTCGGGGTCCATGCCTCGACCGCGTTCTGGTATACCTCGTTGTCCCGGAAATACCGGTCCTGCAGTTCCGTTCCACCGGACATTTTGTCCGCAGCGATAAATGGAACCGCGCCCGCCAGACTGAAACTGCGCGCCGCCATCGCGCCGCCGCGGTTGACCCCGTAGGCGATTGCCTTGCCAAAGCCATCGAACACACCGGGCGACAGGTCCGTCGCCGGCTTGGCAGTGGTCAGCGCCGTGTCGAACACGTTGGCGCCGCCCTGGGTGGCAAGCTGGAAACCTACGCTCATGGCGCGCCCAACACGTTGACGGTGAGCGGCCGGCCGTCCTTGCCCGACATGAACGTCGTGCCGTCCATCACGTAGTACTGTCCCTCTGCGGGTCCGTTGCGCAGGCGGATGCGCGCGTCCTTCAGTTGCACAGGCAGTCCCTGCGCCTGCACAGTGGTTTGCCAGGCCTTCTGCACCGAGTCGCGGAACCGGTCTTCCGGCCAGCCGTACGGGCGCACCACGCGTCCGTAGCGGTCAGAGATACCGCCGAGCACCCCCGTCACCGCCTCGCGCACGATGCCGCTGTCGATCGTGCCGTCGAACTTCCCGCTGTCGGACGCCTTGCCGGCGTAGTAGGCGCGCACAGCCTGCTGGTCGATCGAGCGAGCTTCCGCGTTGCCGGCGTAGATCCCGCGCGTGGCCGATTCGAACTCGGCCTCGAAATGCGCGTCCGGCGGCATCTTGAACAGCCCCTTCCGGTTGCCGTCCTGGTCCTTCTCGCCCTTGGTGGGGGCCAGCAAGCGGCGGCCGTCGAGGATGGTCTTGGCGACCGTCTGCGGGTCCGGCGCGCGGGCGTCGGAGAACCAGCCCTCCTTGACCGCCGACTGCTTCTTGCCGGTCAGCGTGCCCGCGTAGGCGGTCACCGGGTCGTCCGGGGAGATTTGCGCGATGGTGTCGCGGTACGCCTTGTCGTCGCGGATCATTTTGCGCAGGTTCCCGAACATCTGTGCCGCCTGCACGCTGCTGCCCGCTTGCAGGATCTGCGCGAGGTTCTTCGCCTCCTCCGGCATCAGCAGCTTTTTGCCGACGCCGTGCTGCTTCGAGAGCGGATCCACCGCATCCAGGCGGTTCGCGAGTATGTCGCCCCAGTTCGTCATGTTCGAAACGTCGAGCGGCGTGCCGTCAGCACCCTGCCGCTGCACCGCGTAGGCGAGCGGCGACTGCTGCAACATAGTCACGTTCGTCTGCACGGTCTTGGCCAGGCGGTCGGCGTAGGCCTTCTCCTTGAGTCCGCCGCCGTTGGTCGCCGCCGCCTGCGCTGCCGTCACCGTGGCGATCTGCTCGGGAATCGGTTTCGAGAGGAGGACCTGCGTGTCGGACTCGGCCTTCATCAGGCCGTCGACCAGCCCCGCGTAGGGCGTGCCTCGGGTTTTGGTCTGCAAGTCCATCCACGCCTTCGGATCCAGCGCGATGCCCGCGGCGGTCGCCTTTTGCACGGTGTCGATCGCGCGCTCAGCGCCCGCAAGCCGGCGGGTCTCGGCGGCCTGCGCGACGTTTTGCAGGTGCAGCATCTGCGACTGGCCGGCGTTCAGCAGCGCGTTCTTCTTCGCGGGGTCGAGGTCCTGATTCTCCTGCACTTGCGTCATCCAGCTCTGCAGACCCTTGTAGCTCGTGCGGGTGCCGTTCAACCCGGCGGTGAGCGAGTTGAAGATGGCCGCTTCCTTGAACGTCTGCTTACCCTTGCCGATCTGCTCCGGGTTCATGCCGGACTGCGGTCCCAGCGAGTTGAAAGCCGCGTCCGCGAGCCGGGTGGCGCCCGCCGGGTCGGTAACCGCGGATCTCCCGAGCTGCTCGATCGTGGCGTTCAACTGCGTGCCGATGTCGGACTGCGCGCGCTTGAGCACCCCCATGTTCACCTGCCGGCCGAGCTGCCCGACGGGGCCGATCAGCGCCGCCTTCACGTGCTCAACATTCGCCTTATCGACGGCGGCCAGGCGCTGCTCGGTGATCTCCTTCGACTTCTCTGCCCACAGGTTCGGCGCGTCCTCCTTCTTTATCGACCCGTCCTGCAAGCCGGTCAGGATCCCCTCGTGCGCGGTCTGCAAGTCGTTTACGGCCGTCGCGTGGATGGTCAACGACTCCGCGCGCTTTGACTCGGTCCAGATCCGCTTGGCCTCGGCCTGCTGCTCGCGGCGAAGAAGCTCTGCTTCCTGCGCCTGGTCGCCCGCCACGCGCGCGTTCGACTGCGCGAGGTTGCCGAAACCCTCGGCCGCCTGTGACACGTTCGTGTTCACGAAGGCGTTCGGCCGCACTTCTGGCGCCGGCGCGAGCCCAGCCTGGCGGAATCCAAAGTCTCCGGTGCTGATTTTCATGTCAGAAATCCGCGTAGCTGGTCTGCGGCTCGAAGATGCTCAACGCGCGGGTCGTTTCCGCCTCGCGCCGTCGCAGCCACTTGTCGCTGGACTCCTTCACCTCGGCCGCCTTGCCTGCGGCGCCAAGGAGCGAGGATGCACCTGCCGAGGCACCGCTCGCGAAGGCCCGACCTGCCTGCGTCTTGTAGTTTGCCGCGTTGGCGTCGAGCACCCTCCCGCGCGCGGCGCCCGCGTAGAGTTCGGTCAGCGCGTCGTGCGCAACCCCCTCGTTGATGCGCGACTGCACGGCCATGGCGCTGCCGGAGTACACGCTAGAACCCGATGCCCCCTGCTGCGCGGTCGCCTCGTTGCTGACCTGGCGGCCGGCCTTGCGGATGAGATTGGCGCGTACCGCCCCCATCTGGCGTTCCGCTTCCGCGTCGGATGCCGCCTGCCTCGACTGGTAGCGGTAATAGCTGGCAGCACCGCTCCCCTCGACAACCGCGCCGATGGACTTCAACGCGCCCGCCGCGAGCAATTGATTCTCGGGCTTCGAGAACAGGTCCCAGATACCGCCCATGTTTTCAAACATCGCAGCCATTAGTCATTGACGGTCACCTTGTAGATCGCGGCCAGTACCTGGCTTGGAAGCGGCTGGTTTTGCACTATGTCGATGTTCGTTCCCTCGTCCCAGCCGAGTAGGTTCACCTTCTTGTCGCCGGTGAAGGGTGATACCGGCTTGTCCAGCACGGCTACGCCGAATCTGCGGAACGGGATGTCCTCCTCCGATTTCAGGTTGCCGGCCTTGTCGTAGACGCGGATCGCGCCGCCCACGGTCTGGTAGAAGCGCACGCTAAACTCGCTGACCGACACCGCGCGCCCCTGCGTGGTGCCGTCTGGCGAGCCCGCGAGTTCTGGGTTCAACAACTTGATGCGGCTCTCGTAGTGCAGCCCCGCCTCGATCGACGCGACAGCGCGCGGTAGGGTCACCACCCCGCCGGACACGGTCACCGAGGGGAACACGATGCCGCCGTCCGCAACGACGTCGAGTTGCTCAGCTTCGAGGTGTCCGAATCCTGCCCAGGCTATGGCGAGCGGGGTGGCCTCACCCAGCACTGTTGCGACGCCTGGATCGGTTCCCAGGCTGTACTTGATCGTGCTGCCGGCGGTTCCCGCGGTGCACAGCTTGTCGCCGTTGTAGCCCGTGGGGGTGACGCCCGAGATGCGCCCGTAGCTGCCGGCGCCCAGCCCGTGCGGGGCTACGGTCGTGACCGTTACCACGCCGGCCAGCCAGCCGATCGCGTTAATCGTGATCGGCAACAGTTTTCCCGTCACCGCCGAGTCGGTATTGATCGTCGAGTCGCACAGCTCCATGTTGCGCACGGTCGCGCTGTTGATCGTGCGCTTGACGATCGCCCACACCTGGTCGGCGTCGTTGTAGGGGATGACCGCGAAACACCGGAATTCCCCATCGGTCGGCCGGCGCGACCAGCCCAGCACCTGCGCATCCTCTTCCATGTTGATCGAGAGCGTCACGGCCTGGCCATCGGCGCGCACCATCCACACGATGGAGTCCGGTTCCTGCGCGTACGCCATTTGCTCGATGCCGCCGACGGTGATGTGCTCCGAGAGCTTCGTGCGGTCGGGCGAGGCGAAGGCGTCGCTGTCCACCCGGTAGCCGATCGAACGGATCTTCCGGCCGGAGCGCTGCACGTAGAGGATCTCCGGGCCCACGCGCACCGGGCGCACGTTCTTGATGCCGTACTGGGACTCGGGCTTTGTTTGGTTGTTAGACGAGGTCAGCGGCTTCTCCACCCCGCCGCGCACGGAAAACTCGCCACCATAGGTCAACGGCAGCAGAGCTTTCAGGGCCGCCAGGTGCTGAACCGGATTCTGCTGGTCGCTCACCATGTCCAGATCCAGCCCGTCGTTGTCCTGCCCGCCGGTCGTGAAATCGTTGTAGCGGGCCGTGCGGGTGCCCCATACGCGATTCGGGTAGGCGGTCGACCCGGCAACGACCAGGCGCTGCTCGAACAGCGTCACGGCGCGCGGGTAGCCGTTGGTCGCGTTCCAGATACGGGTTTCCATCGACCACGAGGCGGCGGGCGCCGGGGTGGTCCCCGTGAGCGCCGAACGCACCTTGCCCGCGACCACCGTGGTGCTGGTAAACCCCGTGATCTCGACCACCCCGCCGTTGATGTGGACGTAGCGGGCGATGTCTGTCGTGGGCGCGCTCTTCCAGCCTGCGGCGGAGAGCGTCAGGTTGATTGCAGCGCCCTCGGGGCCGGCCACGGACGGCGTAAGCGTGGCCTTTGGGCTCTCGGTTAGGGTCCAGTTGCCCGATGTGAGCAGGACGGCGGTGAAGGCGTCGCTGATGTCCACGGTGACCACGGTTGTGCTGGTGTAGCCCACGATGGTCGCAACACCGTTTCCGGAGGTGATCTGGCGGCCCACGTCAGCCGCTTCGAACACGGTGGCGGCACCCGTTGCTGTCACGCCGCTGCCGCTCACGGCTCCGAGGGTCACGTTCGCGGCGGGCTTCGTGCCGATTTCTTCGTGCGGTTCAACCACGAAGGTGTAGACCGCGAGCTTCCACGCAGCATGACCGGACCGGGTCAGCCGTTGGATCGGGTAGCGCGGGTGCACCAGAAACATCGTGTCGGCCGACTGCACCCAGTTCAGCTCCTCGAGGTCGGCCTCCGCGTAGGGCGTGACGATCTCGTAGGGGACGCCAGGGGAGGATTCGACCTGCCCGCCATCCTTGAACACCCGCATGTAGAGATCGCCGAACTCTAGGACGTAGGCCTGCGTCGCGGAGAACACGAACGCCACCGCGATCGACTCCTTGGTGCCGTACTTCGTGGCGGCAACAAAGCGCAGCCCCGGGTGACGGTTGGCTCCACCGTAGACCAGCGGGTAGTAGCCCTCCATGATCGCGGCCGCGTTCTGGTAGCGCGCGATGTCGACCCGCCCCAGCAGCCGCGGGGAAAGCTCCCCGGCCGTGAAGTTGGTTTGGATCTTCTGGGAGCGGGCCATCCTAGCCCCGCACGGCGATGAGCGGGCTGTCCCCGAAGTCTTCCGGGGTGTCTTCCATTCCGTTGACCGAGCGGGCCTGCTTCAGGTGAAACTGGTACAGCTTCACCATCGCGTCCTGCTGGGACTGCGACTTCGTGATCGGGTAAGCCATATTGGCCGCCATGCCGGCGACCATGGCCATCGTGAGCAGCGACTCGTAGCGGGTCACGTCCACCAGGCTGTAGACGTAGCGCAGGTAGCAGATCGGCGAGTCCATGAGGATGTAGCCGTCGCTCATTTCATACTCGGGGGTGTCCCCCGCAAGACCCACCGACATCGTGCGCAGCCAGCCACCAGGCAGCAGGAACTGGTAGGCCCAGTCAAAGGCCGGGCCGGGTGTTGCCGGCGCGAGCGCCACACGTTTCGTTGCACAGTTCCATGGATGCGAACGCAGCACAGTGTCCCGCACGAGCGCCCAGAGGTTGGCCGAGAGCCTCGCGCCGGCGCCGTCCTCGTCGAAGGACGCGATCGGGTTCGCCCCGAGGAGGAGCAGCGCATTACTGCAAATTTGAACGTCTGAGGTGGCGGCCATTGTCTGCGCTCAAAAAGGTGCCGCCGGGTTGTTCCAGCCAACAGAGGGAGGAGGTCTCTATCGGCCGGCCCGGCGGCATAAGCCTTGGGCTTAGTTTTCGACGAACTGACCCTTCAGGCTGACGGTGCCCGCAGCGGTCGCCGCCGCAGTCAGGGTGCCCACCACGTCGTAGTACTTGCCCGGGTCGGCAGCCAGGCCGAGCAACAGCCATAGCGGCTGTTCGATCTTCGCCACGTCGGCAGGGCCGGTTGCGGCCTCATACGTGATGTCGGCGCCCAGCACGTCAGCCGTAGCGATCGACACGGCCGACGCGAAGAAGTCCACATCGACCGCGGCGCCGCCGTTGGCCAGGGTGTCGTATAGGCCCACGTCCATCGCCGCGGAGGTGACCGCATCCGAGTACTTCCGGATCGCGTTCGGTCGCCAGGACGAGATCACCCGGAAGAAACGCAGGGTGGATCCGATCGAGTCGCCGTTCGCGACCTCGACCGTGCCAACGAACTCTCGCACCTTGCCTTGCGCGATCAGTGCCGAGGTTTTGACGGGCGGACCGGCATCCGCATTGGTAACGCCCGTCGCTTTGGTGTTGACTACTGCCATGTTTGCTTACTCCTTAGAAGTTTGGTTGGCGCCAGCGGCCTGCGCCGCCGGCGTCCGCGGTTACTCGTAGCAGCCGATCTCGACGACACCCTCGTCCTCGACCCGCACCGCGCCGAGGGCCATGCGCGCGAATACCTGCACGCTCATGTTTTTCTGCGGGAGCTTGTCGATGGAGGTGACGATGTCCTTGCCGATGCCGAGCTTGATGCAGGGCTTGCACCACGCCAGCGCGTACCGGGTGGTGCTGGACTTCGCCAGCCGTTCCGAGCGGATGAACTTGAATCCGAGGAACGTGTCAATCGCGCCGTTCGCCAGGGCCTTCACGCTGTTGTAGTCGACCGACTTGATCTCCGTCGTGCCGTAGAGATTGGTCAACTGCTTCGACGAGCAGGTCAGGAAGCGCGTGGCGATATTGGCTTGCTGGCCGCTCATCGCGGGGTCGTGATCCTCGATCACTTCGGCAGAGTCAAGCAGCTCCTTCACGCTCAGCAGCTTCGCGAGAGTCAGCCCGGTGCCGCCTTCCGCGATCTTCTGCCCGGCCGGAAGCGCGGTCGTGCCGGTGTTGGTGCGGGCGCTGCCACGGCCTGCGGCGTAGAGCACGTCGTCTTTGGCGCGGTTCATCGCCGAAACGGCCATGCGGGTGTAGGCAGAGGCCGGGTCTATGAGCAGACGGATCTCGTCCAACTCGTCGACCAGATCGGCCCAACCCTTGTCTTGAAGGTCGATCCACCGACGGCTGTGCGGGGTGTTAACGTACTGGGTATCGCCGTGCCGCGTGTTGATGTCGTACGCCTCGGTTTTGCCCACCCGCTCGACGGACTTCGACTGGCCGATGATGCCGGTCACCACTTCCACGCAGGACTCGAACCGCGATTGCAGTTGCTGCGCGAGCGTGTAGAAGTTGGCTTCGTACTGGTTGACGAACGCTTCGGTAATCTGTGTGGAATACAGACACCAGGTGCGCTCGTAGAAGGTCTGCACCAGCGCCAGGGGCGCGGCGATGCAGGGGATGACGACGAGAGACAGGAACGCCGCGAGGATCGCGGCAGTGGTCTGACGAATGCGTTTCATCTGAAGGACTCCTAATTGAGTTGAAAAAGTTCTTTCAGCTCGGTCAGGGTGTCCGCCAGTGAAAGCCGGGCCTGCCTATAGCCGCTCGTGGTGCACCTGCTATTTCGCGGGCCCTTGCGGGGTATCCGCCCTGCTGTTGACCTTGCGCGCGCTCTGGGCCGTTTCCGGGTATCCTGCGCTTACGGGTCGGTTAGAGTTTGGCCGACGGCCGCGATCGATTCGCTGCCGTTGTTTCGCCTTTCGAAAATAATTTCTGGGCTTCCTTAATCAGTTCCCCATGCTTCGGATCCCGCGGGTTCCAGTAGGCGGGGTCAGCGAAGATCTGATCGAGCCTGCCGGTTGTGGCACCTCCATCGCCGCTGTTGGGCGCCACGTCCTCTTTCAGATCGCGGCCCACGGCTTCGAGCAGCTGCATCACCACCGGGTGATTGCCGATCGCGTCCCGGGTCTCGGCGTTGCGCAGGGTCTCGGGCACATACTTCATGAACGCCCGGTGCGCGGATTGCATGCGCGGGGACTTCGGGTTGGCAGCATCCGGCCCCCACACCTTCGTGAGGGCCTCGCGGCCGGTCGCCATCGCGTGTTCGAAGCCGGAGGACACCATATTCTTCGTCATGCCAAGCATGCCGGTCAGGGCCTTATCGTACTGGCCCTGCGAGAGCTTGGCGTCGTGGGCGAACTGGTTGAACGACGAGAGGAACTCATCCGGCAGCTTGAACTCGCCGCCGCCGGCGGTTTTCAGCGCCTCGTAGACAGTCTCCGGCTTGTAGCCCTCGGGCGTCTCGGGCGGCAGTCCACCCGCGCCCATGCGGCCTTCGAGCGCCGCGCGCGCCGCGTCGACCTTGGCCAGCGTTGCCGCGGCGTCGAGCTTCCCGTCGGCACCCTTTACCTGGTATTTCTCGGGGACGCCAGCGAGTGGATCGGCAGCCACAGCCGCCACGCCGTCACCAGCAGCTGCCGCAGCGGCCGAAAGGAGCGTGCCTTTACCTGCCCCCGACGCTGCTGCACCGCCAGTTCCACTGTTGACGCCCGATGCGGCCCCACCTGCATCTTCACCTGATCCAGGTCCACCAGCCGCGCCACTCGCCCCGGATACAACCCCATCAGCAGCGCCGCCTGTTCCGTCTCCCGCTGCCTCAGCATAGACATGCTTAATCCCCAACATCGTTGCCATCCTCAGGAGTCATTGCCATGCGTTTCAAAATGAAGCTCACCACGCGCGCCTCGCCGACACGCACCAGCGTTTCCCGCTCACCCTCGATGCCGCCGGCGACGAAAGGGTCGCGGTAGTAACGCCGGCACAGGTCTTGGAGAACGAGCTGCCCGTCAGGCGTTCCCTCGAACACGCGCGAGTAGGTCGCTGGACTGATCTCCAACGCTGACGCGGACGGCGCTGGCTTTCGAGGGTTTGCATCGATCACGATTCGCAAGTCAGCTTGTAGTCGATCTGCTTGATCGCCTGCGCCGCGACGGAAACAATCCGCCAGTGCTCGCCGGCCGCAACCGTCACACCCACCGCGGCCTGCGCCGAGTTGTAGGTCGACTGGTCCGCCCAGGTCAGGCCGTTATTCGTGGACTTCTGCGTCTTGCAGGTGTTGCTCGCGTCGATCGCGCCGCCGAGCGTGAGCTTCGCGCTGATCGTATTGGTGGGCACGACCATCGGCGCGGTTGCGATGCCGACATTCGCGCTCCGGCCTGATACGAGGGTGCCTGCGATGGTTGCGCTCATGGTCCGCTCCTAGTTAAAAATCTCGACGATACCGAGCGAATAGGTGAAGCTGGTGCCTGCGGAGTGGACCACCCGGGCGCGGTACACGTCCGGCAGCACGTCGGATGCGCTGACGTTGGCGGCGACCGTGATGCCGTGGTGCACCGTGAGGACATCGCGCCCGACGCCGGAGCGAGCAACCGCCGCCAGGATCGTGTAGTAGGCCCCGCTCTGCGAATCCTTGCCCTCGATCACGAGCTGCACCGTGTCGACGCCAGGCACCGCCGTCACGTCGAGGACGGCCTTGAGCCCGACGCTGCCCGGCACCTTCCGGTTGTCGTCACCGACGAAGGTCGCCACGCTGGCGGCGGAGATGAAATTCTGATTAGACATTGCGGCTCCTTAAGTTCTGATTGCCTGGCCGCCGATGGCTTGCGCGGCCATGGCCTGCTGTTGCTGCTCGGCCTGCTTGGCCGCACGCTCCTCGCGCATCTTCTCCACCTTGCGGGCCGCCGGAATGAGCTTCATTGGCACGCCCAGCAGCTCCGCGCGCTCGCGTGCAGCGCCGTCGAAGTCGTAGTTGTCGAGCAGCTCGGTCTTCCCGGTCGCGGCCACCTCCTGCGCCAGCGTGCTCTCGAAGCGGTCCATCGCGGCGACGTCGACCATCTTCTGCGCGCGGGCGAGCGGCGAGTTGTAGCGAACGGACAGGGTCTTGCCGAGCAGCCACTCGGGCGGCTGGCCCAGCACCCCGGCGCGCAGCGCGATCCCGAAACAGCGTTCGAGCAGCGGCTTCATGTACTCGGACTGCATGCGGCCATACACCGGGCCTAGCAGCTGGCGGATGATCTCGACCCGCACCTGCACCTCGGTCGCGGTCATCTGCGGCTTGTCCTGAGGAGTCAGCTGGTCGGCCATCAGCAGGCGGCGAACCTCGCGCTGCATCTGCTCGATCTTCAGCTCCCCAAGCTCGAACTTGCCTGCCGGAGACAGCGGGAAGAACGAGTTTTTGTCGTTCATCACGATCACTTTGCGCGGGCCGACACGGACCGTGCGGGGGTTGAGCACCCCATCGTCGACCGCACCCCACATGCCGGCGACCGCCATGTCGAGGTTCTGCAAGGTGAACTCGACCGTCTTATTGAGGGTCTTGATCGTCGGCAGCGCGTCCCAGACCGGGCCCTGCGTGTAGACCGAGTCCGGCAGCACCATCCAGCGCGGCAGGATCAGCGGCATCTCGTGATACCCGGACTCCCGCACTAGTTTCTTGCTGGCAAGCTCGATGTGCGTTGACGAGTAAGGCATCGTCTGTGCGAGCTTGCCATCGGCGCCAGGCCTCGGCTCGATCACCCACAGGTATCCGATTCGCTCGTCCGGCTTATCCTTGGACTGCTTAAGCACTCGCGGGCTGACCATGGTCTCGCCGTAGAAGTTGACCGCCTGCTCGGCCGTCGGCCAGTACTCCCGGTGCACGACATCAAGCGGCCCGCCCGCCTTCGACGCTCCCACCCACAGCTGCGCGAGCGGCCACTGCTCGAACGTGAAGCCGCCCTCCAGGTCCTCGTCCACGAACATCGCGAACAGGCCGGGGATGCACAGATCCACCGCGCACTCGAAGGCGACCTGGTCGAAGTTCGCGTTGTGGATGTTTCGCCAGATCAGTTCCGCCCCGTCGTCTAGGTACTGCTTCACCTCCCCGGGGATGTCGTCTTCCTCATAGCCCGCTACCCCGTAGGCTGGCCAGCGGGAGTTGGCGGGCGTCGTGCCGGCCACGATCGCGGAGGCGAGGATGCGCACGCCGTCGGTTGCCGTGGTGTCGTAGATCGCAGCGGTGACGGCCTTTGCCGTAGAGGTCAGGCTCGCCTCATCGTGCGGGATAGAGGAGCCCCCGGTCTGCTGCATCAGCTTGGCGCCGCGCAGCGGGTAGGTGTAGGCGTACGACTCGCGCCAGGGCTGCTCGACCAGCGTCCGCTTTTGCTTCAACTGCGCATGCCGGCGCAGTAGGGCGTCGACGTCAGGCATCAGGAATCACCATATCGGCTTGCTCGGCCAGCACGCGATTCGGTTCCATCAACCCGGGCCTAAGACCCGAGCGCTTCGGCGCCGCCCTTGACGGTCAGCGGGTCGCTCACGTCGCCAACCCCGCCCGCCTCGGACAGCAGCGAGTTCGCCCTGGCCGCGCGCCGCTGCGCGATCTGCTTCTTCTGCGCCTCCTGGGCGGCCTCGTCGTTCACCTTGGCCGCGTCCACCAGCGGCTGCTGCGCCGTTGGTGAGGATTTCCGCTGTGATGCGGAGAAGATCGTCGCGGCGGCCGACACCGCAGAGGCCGCGACCGTTGCAATGGTTGTTGCGCTGACGCCACCCGTCATGATTCACCTGTAATGTTGACCACGTTTTCCCGTTGGCGAGAGAACAAAAGACCCGCCTCCTCCGTGAATTCGTCTTCGATTCCGGCGACGTCCTTGGACGCAGTAGGAAACAGCATCGTCATGTGCGTGTCCGCCAGCGCCAGAAAGGCCTGCTTGCGGCCTGCACTGGCTGGCAGGACGTGGTATCCCGTCAGCCTACGCACATGCTCCCCGATCGTCACGATCACGTCACCGCTCACGATGAGCGTCGTGGCCAGCCGGATCAGGGCGCCGGTCAGCGCTACCCCGGCGGGGATGGTGATGGTCCGCGCGTACATGCCCGCGTGGATCAAGTGATGCGTCGTGATCGGCACCTGCTCGCGCTCAAGGCTTCGCGCCTCGAACGCGCGCACACGCGCAATGGCGCGGCGGCTCATGGCCGGGACTGCCGGCAGGTGGTTCACGCCAGCGCCTTTACAAATACGTTGTTGCTGTGCCGGAACCCGCGGCGCGGAAGCACCTTGTCCAACGCCCCCCCAGTGGGCGCGCTCAGCAGCAGCGACTTGGCACCCAGACCAAGCACAAGCCGCTCCGCAGCATCGAGCAACCGCAGGCCGAGGCCCTTCTTGCGCTCAGCAGCGCACACGAAAAACGACTCGACCGTCGCTGTGACCACGCCATAATGCGGCAGCGCGATCACGAGCGGCAAAATGAAACCGACCATCCGCTCGCCGGCGAAGGCTCCGACCGAATGAATGACACCGGCCGCTTCCATCGCGCGGTAGGTGTCGTATTGCGGGCAGGGCGAGCCAATCTCCGGCATGGCGCTCTCGCGCGCGTATTCGGCGATCATCTCGCCAGCGGCTTCAATCTCCGAAACTGAGCATGGCCTGACGTTCACGGATCAGGCCCCCTTTTCCGTCTCGATGGGGATGATGCGATTGACGAGGATGCCCTCCGTCGTCTCGTAGTCGCCGATCACGCCGTACGCTTCCTCATCGCCCTCGCAGGCCTTGCCGTCCTGCCTGACCTGCGTGCCTTTCGGGTGGCGCGATTCAGGACCGAACTTCGCGGCCAGACCATCGCGCGGCTTGGATGGGATGCGCACCCTCACCCGCACGCCGTTGATGACGCGATCTTCGAGCGCGGGGCCCGGATCCAGGTCAGGCAGCGGCGCGTAGTCGCCCTCTCCACCGGTGGCAGCGACTGCCATCGCCTGCACCAAACGCTCGCGATCCCGCGCGACCTTGTTCGGGTCGTCTGCCGAGTTGTTGAGTTCCGTAATGCCGGGCCGTAGCGCTGCACCCGGGACGGTCACATCCTTTTTGTCTTTCATGGTCGAAGCACGTGGCCGTCCTGGGACAGGACGGAGGTGCGGGCGGGGTTGGCGGCGAGCTCTTCGAGGGCCTCGGCCTGGGTGATGCCGGTAGCTGCCGGCACCACGGTCGTCGACTCGTCGGCGGGCAGCGAGGGCGTTGCGTCCGGGCCACCTGGCGCGTCGGCGGGCAGCGATTCGGACGACGCCTCGGGTTCCGCCTGGGAGCCAGGCAGCACAGCCTTCTGCTTCGGTTTCATGAGTCCTCCGTTGGTTCTGGTGTCAGCGCATTCCTACGCTGTTTTAGCGCGAAAATAGTTGTCAGTGGTGAACTCGGGCGACAGAAATCGAAATGCAGGCACAGCAGCGGCCAGCCGAAGTCGATGCCGGGGCGCTTGTCGCCCGCGTGCCACAGGCTGACGGTGCTGCGTCTGGCGCCCAGCCTGGCGGCGATCTCGGAGTCTGGCAGTCCTGCTGCGTTCAGCTCATCGAGGAGGTGCGGGATGTTGAGCCGGGTCAAAACGGCTTGGCCGGCAGTTCCGCGACCTCGATCTCCGGCGGCTTCAGTTTGTACAGCCGCCGCAGTGCTTTTTCGATCATCACCGGCCCGCTTTCGTCGCGGCTCGGCTCCGTCAGCCAGTCTCGCAGCCACTGCGGAAGTTTGGTGTTGTAGGGCACCTTTTTCAGGCGCTCCGGGGCAGGCTTCCGCCCAGCCCCTTCCCGTGCTCCTCCACTCATGCGAACATCGCGAGGTCGGTTCCCGGCAGCGCGATCCGAACATCCCCGAGATCCACGATGCTCATGCTTTGGCGCGGCTGACCCTTCGTGGTCTGCACGCTCTTCCATGCGCGGAACGGGAAGCCTGCGATTTCGCAGCTCTTCATTGCGGTGCGCTCGTTATAGCCCTTGCTGCTCTCTTCCCACTGCGCCAGTGTTTCCTGCGTCTCGACGTTTTCGCACATCCACTCACCCCCCCTGTAGTCTGCGTCGAAAAGTTCGTTGTTCGTGGCTGCTGCGAACTTCTTGAGGTTTTCGGTTATGGTCATGTTCATCTCCTGATTTGTGCGGTTTGGGCCTTTCCCTCACCGTTGATGCTAGTCTAGTCTGCAATCAAAAAGATGTCAAGACATTTTTCAAACTATTTTTTCGCGCCACGGCATAACACGTCAGTCCACGCCGGCTCGTCGGCAACGCGCGCGCGCGCGAGGAATACTCGCAAGTAGCTTATTACGCAAGCTTTATCTGAAGGAGGGAACATGCCTTCGGCATGCGCCTGAGCTTTGGCGTTAGGTTTCACAACAGCCCCGCCTGCACAGGCTGGGGCGCTTGCTCGGGCAGTAGTAGCGTGCCCTGTGCCTGGGCCTGCTCGATGCGCCGGCACGCGATGTCGAAGTAAGCGCGCTCGCGTTCAATCCCGATGAAGCGCAAGCCGCGCTGCATGCAGGCAACTCCGGTGGTTCCTGTGCCCATGAACGGGTCGCATACGGTCTGCGCCTTCGGGTGCTTCTCAAGGCACCAAACCATCAGCCGCACGGGCTTCTGCGTCGGGTGTTCCTTGCCATCCTTCAGAGCCTCACTTCGCGGCAGCATCAAGCGGCGGGCGGCGCCTTGCTGGCTGCTCCAGGCAAACTCGCAGTCGGCCAGCGAGAAGTCGGTCTGCCCCTTGTCCCATACCAGCCAGCGCATGCTTGGCGGCAGCAAGTCAGTAAAGTAGTTCCCCCCCCACACCACGCATTCGCTGGCCTTCTCACGCATCAACCCGAAAAGCCAAGGCGAAGGGCGTTCTTTGTCCCAGCCGCCAACACCGTATTGCTTCCACCTATTTTTAACCTTGCCTTGGTGGCTGTCGGCCCCAATGCCGTAGGGCGGGTCCGTCAGTATCAGGTCGCACTTCGGCAGCAGCGGCAGCACCTCGCGGCAGTCGCCGTGGATCAACCGGGCGTTCCCAATGATTACTTCTTCAAACGCCACGACGCTTCCCTTCGCTGCGTTAGGCCGCACGCGGCGGGGCCGGCAATGGCATCCAGTGCGTCGGTTGCACGGTCTGCGGCCACCCGACCCACGAGCTGAACTTCGGCGACCAAAACGAGGTTTGAAACCAAGGCCCACTTGTGCCGCGAAACGCCGGGTAGCTTTCTTCCAGTCCGCCACAGTCGCGGAACGTCAATATCTGCCCTGCCAGCTCAGATCGTGGCGCCGTGGCTATCGGCAACCACGCGCCCAACACGCCAGAAGTCAACAACTATTTATCCTTCAGCGCCGCGCGCTCAAGCCTTTTCCGTTCCCTCGCGGCGCTGGCCATCTTAGCGATCTCTACCCGGCGCTCGGGGGAGAGCGCCAGCGCCCGCGCGGGTCCGCCAGCCAATCCGCCCACCCTGGCTATCTTGCGCATCCAGTTACGGGCTGCTACGGGGATCTTCAGGTTTTCGCTCATGAGCTTATATTAAGCCTTTTCCGGGTCAAATGAACACCAGCCGACGAACGGTCGGATATATGCTTGACCGGGACAAGATGGCGTGAGACTATCTGCTCTCACCAACCAAGGAAAGACAGGAGAAGCAAAAATGTACACACTCCAGGTAAATGCGCAAGGCAATCGCATCGTGTGCAAAGGTTCGGTTGTTCGCAACACCTACCGCATCATCTTCACTGGCAGCTATGCGGCTTGCCAGAATTATCAGTCCATCTAGGAGAAGCGAACATGAACACCCAGACCTACTTCGTGATTTACAGCAACAGCAGCCGCTGCAGCACGATCGGCTTGAAGCCGCGCGCCACGTGGAATTTTGGAAAGACCATCATCAGCTGCGCCGCCGAAGAACTGGCGCGCAGCGGTGAAGCCCTGGCGGAAGGCCTGACACCCGCCGAAGAGCTGGCCTTAAGCGTCGAAAAGCTGGCCGACGACGGCCGGATGCATGACATCTTTCCGACCGACGCGGCGGGCGCTGCGGATTTTATGGAAGCCGCGAAAGCTCATTACCTCGACGACAAGGCGCGCGCCATCGTCGAAGATTTCAATTCGTAGCCGGTTCTGTCAGCATCATCTTACTAGGAGAATCAAAAATGAATACCGCAGCGCAAGACCGGCAAGACCTGCAAGACCTGCAAGACCTGCAAGACCTGATGGCCGCCAAGGCCTATGCAGCCAAGGCCTGGGCCGCCTACGCCTACGCCTTGGCCCAGGCGCGCGCCATCGTCGAGGATTCCAAGTCGTAGCCGGTTCTGTGGCCACCCTCTCACTAGGAGAAGCAAAATGAACAAGCCACACGACGACATCCTCATCAAAATTCTTAATCTGATCTCAAACGCCGATTCGTCGCTCAACGACTGCGAAAATGAACGGGCAACCTCTATGCGCATGGTTCACGCCATGCTTGCCAAAAACGGCACGCCGTCATCCGAGGCTTTAACGGACGAAGAGCGCGACGAGCAGTTGGGTGCCATGGGGCGATCGGAGCACACGATGGAAACGCGGTTCGTGTGGGAACTTGGCGTGTGGAATGAGATGGCGCGCCTAAATGGCTGTTACGCCGTCAAGAGTCGCGAAAGCAAGCGCATCTGGATCATCGGCCGCGCCGTTCAGGCGGAGGTGGTGAAGTCTATTGCCGCGTGGGTTGTAAGCTCGATCCGGCGTGAGTCGGTGACTAATGGGTACGACGAACATGAGCGCGTCCGATTCGGCAACGGTGCGTGGCACGGGGTGATCGACCAAGTGCGCGACACCCTTGCGCGGAGGATGATGGTGGCAGGTGATAATATGGACGACGAGAAGTTGTCGACCGGAGCCGCGTTAGTGCTTGTGGGTCAACACCGCGCGTCGCTGGTTGAGGCCAAAAACGCGGCCCGCGACATGTTTGGCGGGCTGGGCAAAGGAGACAACCACAGCTCGCGCCAGGATGGTGTATATGAGCACGGGCACACATACGGCCGCGGCATGGGACTCAGCACACAGATCGAAGTTTCATTGATCCCTGTGAAATGAAAAAAGAATGGCGACCAAACTCTTTGTAAGGAAAGGATTTTCCAGAACCCAGGGGTGTGAAAATTTCACACCCGGTCATGCGCAAGCCACGCCTCGATCTCGCGGCATGCGTTTCCGTTTTTGACCCCCCCAGGGCTAAATCTCAGGACGGCCCAGCCCAAGACCGTCGCCCGGTTGTATTTCTCCATGTCGCTTTCCATCCCGGCGCCGCGCCCGTGGCGTCCGTGGACCCAGATCCCGCCCTCCACTTCGACCGCGAGCTTGCGGCTCGGCCAGGCGAAGTCGAAGCGCCACCGCCGCGGGGGATCAAATCGGTATTCGCTGACCGGCACGTTCAGAGGCCCCAGGACGGCGCGCAGCTGCATGTATAGCGTCCGCTCAAGCACTGACCCTGCGGACACGCCCACGGCCTTCGTGGCGCGTTTGGTGGGCTTCCTGCGGACGACCTTGGATTGCCAGCCGGTCATGCCGGAAAACCGTAGTCACGCGCCGTTACGAGTTCGAGTTTTTCGTGGTAACGCCCGGTCACTCGGTCGTAGCGCAGCGTCACCAGGCCCGGGCGGCCGATGTGCTTGAATCTGACCTTTTGGACGTGGATCTCCACGTCGCGCGAGTCCGGCTTTTCGAGGTCCCGGTAGACCGTGATGGCGCAATCGGCTTTGTTCCACCAGTGCTGACTGCCCGAAATCATGTCCGGCCGTGGGATCGGGAGCTTCCCGTCCTCCTTCCGCGCTCCACGAGGATGCGCGACGATCCAGACGTGAACCTGATTGGCTCGCGCCCAATTGCGCACCATCGACAAGGTTTGTGACACGTATTCAGTTTCGCTCATGCCCGCCGGACGCCAGTGGGACAGCTCGTTCCACGGGTCTATCACAAGCCCCCGGTTGCAGTCGCCAAAGCGCTCCAGAAAAGGCTTCGCGGCGGCGATCACGTCTTTCGGAAAATGCTCGCCGTTCGCGGTAGAAATAAAACCGAAAGCCTGGTCGAGCTGGTCGCTGACTTCCAGCAGCTCATCCTCAGTAATCCGATCGGTCTGGCCGTGGGCAAAAGGTTTGCCGGCGATCTTTTCCATCAGCTTCGATAAATGCAATTCTACGGGCTGGTTCTCAGCGGAGAACACGGCGAATTTCCACCCTTGCGAGGAGAGATTCACCAGCAGGGCGTCTAACCACTCACTTTTGCCGCTGGACGGCCATCCGGTAAGGATGGTCAGCTGCCCCGGCGACACGGTGTAGTGTACATCCAGGGATGGCCAGCCGGTCTTGTCGCCTGCAGGTAAGCCGTCCCGCCACAGCCTGCGCAAGGCATCGCGGTACGCACTAGGCGCGAGGATTGCGGGCTTTTTCTCCGTCTCCGCGTCAAGCCAAGATGCGCCTTTTTTTGCGTCAGCCATTCGTCAAATCCCTCCCTTCCTGGATCCTGCTATTCGCGGCGATCAGGCGATCGCGTTCGGCGACCGGCAGTTCGCGCCCTCTGGCCATGTCGAGCGCCGCGAGGCTGACGATGAGCGACTCCCGCGACAGCGCTTCGAGGACATCGGCCGCAGGAAACGGCCGGCGCTCGGGCCTCTTGCGATGCCACAGGGGCGAGTCCGAGAACAGGTCGCTCAGGGTCAGCCCGACCGCCGCCGTCACGTCATCCGCGCCGCACCCAGCGAAGCAGTGGATCAGCACCCTGCCGTCCTCCGTTTCGCGCAGGGACAAGGACGGGCTTTTGTCGGCGTGCGCCGGGCAGCACGCGAGCCACGTTCCGCGCCCCGTCGGTCGCACTTTTTCCAGCCGAGAAAGCAGCGCATCGGCCTTCAAACCGCGAGCCTCCGCGCCTCTGGTGCGACGCCCTCGTCTTGCCAGCCGCAAGCATTCAACCACGAAGCCGGGTAGGGGATAAATCGCCCGGCGTCGCGTTGCCAATCTTCCGAGGTCTTGGCCGTCTCCACCGCGGCCAAAATCTCCGCGATGAGATGCTCGCTCGGGTTGAGCTTTGCCCACGTTTTTTCTGCATGGCCGCGCGATTTTTTTCGCGGGTATGCAGCCCAAAATTTATCAAAGCCCGCGCCGAAAGGCAAGCCCGCGCCGAAAGGCGCAAGGGGTTTACTTCTCTTCTCTTCTCTTCTCTTCTGCCGACTTGGGACAGACTCAGGACCGACTTGAGACAGACTTAAGTCTGACTTTGCTTTAATCAAGTCTTTGATTTCCTTGCATTCGAGTGCAGCAGGCGGGCGCGGATTCTTGCTTTTTAGGTAGCGCAAGCGCTGTCTAAATCTAGGAACGTGCGCGTACGCTTTTTGCTCGCTTGCGTACATCCGGATCAGGTCAACATCGGCCAATTCTGACAAAATCTTATTGATCGCGTAATCCTCCATCGCGGCCGGCAAAAGTCGCCGCCGGATGAACAGCGGAGTCGCTTCGGTGTTGCCGAGGTCATCAGCCACCAGCAGGAGGTGCAGGTACAGCATCCGCGCCGTGTCGCTCGTGAGAGACAGGTAGCGATCGCTGTCAAGGATCTCGTCGCGCACAATCCGATCCGGCATCACAGCAGCCTTTTTTTTTCGAGCATGACTAGCGTGCGCCTGTGAGCACGGTGGCAGGTTGGGCAGCGCGTCATCGGCGCGCAGCCCTATTGGCCACAGCGTATTTCTTGGCCGCGGCGCCCCGCTCAGCCTTGCTCAGCACCACCATGTCACGGACCAGGACACCTCTCGGACCGCTGGCGCCTGGCAACGTCTGCCCGTAGACCACTCCATCCGCAGGCGCGCTGGCGCAGGCCTCGTTCACATCAGAGGTCGGGAGGCTGTCCACGGCCTGCGGCGGAGTGATGGGTTCAACCGCTGGCTTGACCGCCAGGTCGCGTTGCGCGGAATTAAGCACGAGAGGGTGTTTCCCCGCCACGGCGGGCAGCTCGCGTAGAGCGCCGGCGTGCAGCAGCTCGTGCACCCTGCCGCAGACCGTCTGTAGTGGCATGTCTTGCCGGCGCGCGATCTCGTGCCGGGTCAGGCTGGCGCCGTCGCGGAAGGCGCCGAGTACGCGCCTCTGCCCTGCCGTCAGGTCTTGCTGGCGGTAGGCGGCGCGGCTGGTGTCTGCGACGGTCATCACGCGGCCTGCTCGACCGGGTAGATGTCAGGCCGCAGGTCTTGGCGCGGCACCCCGGTTGCCTTCTCGCACACGATGGCCATGTCCGGAGGAGAGATGCGACACGAGCGGTGCAGCCACGACCAGACGTTGCCCTGTCGCAGCTTCCTCCCGTCTGGAAGAAAGGCATTCATCGCTTCTGCCAGCGCGACCTGCCCGCCGGCCTTTTCGATGGCCAATCTGAGAGCGACCAGCTCAGGATTTGATTTTGACATGCCGGCACAATACTACTTGAGTAGTGATTGTGCAACTACTCCCGTTTTAGAGTTGGAGCGCCGCCGACCTCTGGGAAGCGACCAAGGGCGAAGCTGAACTGAAAGGAATCCGAGGTAACCGCTAACGATGGTAGGATTCGCCATGCGCAGCCCCATCGTCGGTTTCATTCTGGGCAACCTGTTCCTGCTGGCCATCGCTTGCGCCGGCGCCGGAACGTTCTACGTTCTCTACTCCGCCCTCGTGTGGTGGGACCTACCTGACGTTCCGCATGGCATCGTGGCGGTCGTGATCGTCGCCGCGTCTGTGACGGCCTCCGCAAAGGTTGCGATATGGCTAGATCGTCGATTCCTCAATCCGCCCTATCGGTCGCCCTCCTCGCGCTAGCAGGCTGCGCGAGCCTTCCTCCGCCTTCCCTGTCCGTCGCCAGCGTCCACGACGGTGACACCCTGACCCTGTCCACCGGCGCCCGCGTGCGGATAGCCGAGATTGACGCCCCCGAGTCCTGCCAGCCTGCTGGTGATGGCTCAACGGCCTCCCTACGCGCGCTGTGCCTGGGCCGGCCTGCGGAGGTCACACCTACCGCCCGCGACCGCTACGGACGCACCGTGGCGCGTGTGGCGTGCGCTGGGGTGGATGTTTCGACCCACCAGGTAACGGCAGGCTGGGCATGGGTGTACGTGGCCTATGCTCCCAAGGATTCCCCGCTCTACCCCATCGAAGCCGCCGCCCGCGGCGCCCAGCGTGGCCTGTGGGCGCAACCGGCCGTCCCGCCCTGGGATTTCCGGCGCCAGCATCAGCCCTGCGGCCCAAAAAAACAGGGTAATTAAATTACTACGAATGTAGTTGACAGACTACTACCGGGGTTGTATCTTGTCTCCATCGTCACCAAGGAGGCAGCCATGCAACAGCAAGCCGCAGTCCCCGCAGTCCCCGCAGTCCCCGATTGCTCCGGCCGCGCCCTGCTGGCCCGCGCCGCTGAAATCCGCGCCGCCCGCGAAGAGCTCGCCGCCAGCAACGCCCGCGCCGCAGCCAAAGCCGAAATGGATTTTCAGCGCGCATTAATTGCTTACATCGACAATTCGCCCCGTGTGTATCACGGCGGCCTTGTCAACCTGCTGGCGTCTTTGCAGAACATCTGCGAGAACCGGGAAGGCAAGGATTACGAGACGGCGGCGGCAGCGCTGGAAGCGTGTGCGGCGGCGTGTGATCTTGAATACCCAAGGAGGGTAAAATGACAAAGAAAAAACTCGAAACCCAAACCTTCAGGGGCGACTACCTGACGGTGCGCGAGGCCCTGCGGGTAGTGGAGCTCCAGCACGGATTCTGCGCCGTCGGGATCCGGCTGACTGCCAACCGCTGTGTCGGGACCATCACATATCGAAAGGATGAAGCATGAACGCGAAACCGCACATCCGCCTGACCGTGGTCAGCCAGAGCGAGTCCCCTATAGATGCAGCCCGCCGGCGCTACGGGAAGCCGTTCGCGACGGAGCGCGGAAACACGCACCGGCCGAGGGAGACGCCGCTGCTGACGGAGTGGCTTTCACAACAGTGGCTTTCACAACGGGTGAAGGATCAATCATGAGCCGCGCCGCGGATCCGGCTGCCCAGCCGCTCGCCGTGGTGGAGGCCAAGCCGGACGCCGGCACGCTCTTGCGGGCGATCGCGCAGGCCGCGGCGAACCCGGCCGTGGACATCGAGAAGATGGAGCGCCTGTTCGCCATGCAGCAGAAGATCGTCGCGCAGGACGCCGAGGCCGCGTTCAACGCCGCGATGGCGCGCGCCCAGGCGCAGATCGTGCCGGTCGCCAACAACGCCTACAACGACCAGACCTCCAGCGGCTACGCCAAGCTCTCGCAAATCAACAAGGCGATCATGCCGGTCTACACGGCCGAGGGGCTTTCGGTGTCCTTCGACACCGAGGACTCCCCGGTCAAGGATCACATGCGCACGGTCGCCATCGTCTCGCACGCCGCCGGCCACAGCCGCCGGTATCACCTGGATATGCCGTTCGACGCCGTCGGCATCAAGGGCAGCACCAACAAGACGATGGTGCATGCCACCGGTTCTACCGCCAGCTACAGCCGCCGGTATCTCGTGTGCATGATCTTCAACGTCGCCACCGAGGACGACAACGACGGAAACAACGGTGCGGGCAAAACCGGCGCTCAAGCGCAAGTCCAGCAGCCGCTTGCCCCCGACGCGAAGGCCGGCTTTGAGTCAGCCATCGAAACCTGCGCCGAGTCTGCGGCACTGCGGGACATTTGGCAAAAGATCGTTGTCGCGTGCAAAGAGGCGAAGGACAAACCGGCCTATGACGCCCTCAAGGTCAAGGTGACGGCCCGCGCTACTGCCATCAAGAGTGCGCAATGATTCAGGGATCGGAAGAGTGGCGCGCGGCACGCTGCGGGCTTGCAACGGCCAGCCGTTTTAAGGACGTGTTGGCCAAAATCAAGACGGGTGAAGCGGCCACCCGTCGTAACTATCGCGTCCAACTCGTCGCCGAACGCATGACCGGTAAGCCTATGGAGTCATTCACGAACGCCGACATGCGGTGGGGCACGGAGCAAGAGCCGTTCGCCAGGATGCAATACGAGTCGCTTAGTGGGTCTGTCGTGGCGGAAGTTGGGTTCGTGCGGCACCCGGAAATAGTTGACTGCGGTGCATCGCCTGATGGCCTTCTCGGGGACGACGGAATGACGGAATACAAGTGCCCGCAAACGGCAACGCACATCGACACCCTCCTATGCGGCATGCCCAAAGAACACATGCCGCAGGTGCAGGGACTGCTGTGGGTTACCGGGCGTGCGTGGTGCGACTTCGTGTCCTACGATCCGCGCCTGCCTGAGCACCTAAGCCTCTACGTTCAGCGGGTCTTCCGCGACGAACAATACATTGCCGAACTCGCGGCGGAAGTAACCACGTTCCTGAATGAAGTATCCGAACTCATCGATCAACTCGAAAGGAAGGCAGCATCATGGCATTCGAACAAAGAGAACTCTCCGGCGCACTTTTCCGCAACGAGCGTCGCGAAAAGGACACCCACCCAAACGCGACCGGCTCCGCCATGATTGACGGGGTTGAATACTGGGTCAGCGCCTGGACGAAAGATGGCGCAAAAGGGAAGTGGCAATCGCTGGCCTTTAAGCGCAAGGAGGCCGCCGCGCCGAACGCGAAGCCGGGCGGCGGCGGGAGCTTCGACGATATGGACGATGACATCCCGTATTAGTCGCGCAATCGACGCCGCCATCGCTCAGGAGACCAGCACATGACCGACGCCGACACCGCCGCCCGCGCAGCAGCTGACGAAGCCGCCGAGGCCGAGGCCGCCAAGGCATGGGCCGTCGTCAAGATCGCCGACGCCGCATGGGCCGCCGCATTGGACGCCGCATTGGCCGCCGCCAGGGCAGACTACGACGCCGCCGAAGACGCGAAGGCAAAAGCCCGCCGCGACGAGGGGGAGGGGAAATGAGCACCGTCACTTATGAAGCAGGCAGCACATTATCTCACGCCGAGGCATGGGCCGAGGCCGAGGCCAAGGCCAAGGCCGCATGGGCCGCCGTCAAGATCGCCGACGCCGCATGGGCCGCCGCCAAGGCCGAGGCAAGGGCCGACGCCGAGACCCACGCCGCCTGGGCCGTCTGGGCCGAGGCCGATGCCGAGGCCGCCAAGGCATGGGCCGAGGCCGCCTGGGCCAAGACCAATGCCGCATGGGCCGTCTGGGCCGAGGCCGATGCCGAGGCCGCCAAGGCATGGGCCGAGGCCGCCTGGGCCAAGACCAATGCCGCATGGGACACCTGGGCCGCCGACGCCGCCTGGGCCGATGCCGAGGCTGAGGAAGAGGCCGAGGCCAAGGCCGAGGCCGCCTGGGCCGCCTACGCCAAGGCTCGCGCCGCCAAGGCCAGGGCCGAGACCGAGACCGCCGTTCGGCAGATTGACCCTTTAGCGGGCATCTGACAATGCGAATCCTGATCGCTTGCGAGTTTTCTGGCACCGTCCGCCGCGCCTTCCGCGAGCGCGGACATGACGCCTGGAGCTGCGACATCCTGCCCGCCGAGGACGGTAGCCCCTTCCACCTCCAGGGCGACGTAAGACCGTGGCTCCGGGCCGAATGGGATCTGATCGTGGCGCATCCGCCATGCACGGACCTGGCCGTTTCAGGAGCCCGCTGGTTCAAGGAAAAGGGAAAGGCGCAGCAGGAAGCGGCGCTGCGGTTCGTGCGGGAAATGATGATGGCCCCGGCTCCCATGGTGGCAGTCGAAAACCCGATCAGCGTGATTTCCTCGCGCATCCGCAAGCCCGATCAGGTGTTTCAGCCATGGCAATTCGGACATTCCGAGTTCAAAGCGACATGCCTATGGCTGCGGGGTCTATCGCCGCTGGCCGACAGGAACCCGCTGACGCCCCCAACGCGCGGCACGCCGGAATACAAGGCATGGAGCAAGGTTCACAACGCGCCGCCCTCTGCGGACCGATGGGCGATTCGCAGCCGTACCTACGCAGGGGTTGCCGCAGCGATGGCCGAACAGTGGGGCCAAAGCCAGATCATCAACAACGGAGGAAACCAATGACCACGGACACGACCGCCGAAGACGCGAAGGCCAAAGGCCGCAGCGGCGAGGAGGAGGGGAAATGAAGAACGCTTTTCGGCCATGTGGCCATGCGCCGCCGCAATCTGTGACGCAACTGCACGGCGTGTGTATCTTTTGCTACCGTGATCGGTTGGGGACGGAGACTGCGC
>Ga0163149_10000937_pt1 | contig 37976 bp, 28 predicted proteins | sample OliLakLV19MP5G1_FD_148604 | JGI IMG/M metagenome (GOLD analysis project Ga0163149, IMG submission 148604) | Freshwater microbial mat bacterial communities from Lake Vanda, McMurdo Dry Valleys, Antarctica - Oligotrophic Lake LV.19.MP5.G1 | ecosystem: Environmental > Aquatic > Freshwater > Lake >... | reverse complement strand
CATTGCCGTCCTGAGTATTCGGGATGGCTTTTTTCTTATCTTAGTACTATGAAAAAACTACTACTTTCCAAATTCATTTTATTAAGCAGCATTTCTTTTGCTCAAACAACTGTAATTGATAGTATCATTTCTGGTGGTATCTATCGAAATTATAGAGTATACATTCCTGCAGCATATACAGGAACAACTCCTCGTCCATTGGTGTTTGATTTGCACGGTTATACTTCCAGCGCAATTGCGGAACAAGCGTATTCCAACTTTGCACCCATTGCAGATACAGCTAACGTGATTTTTGTCTACCCAAACGGAACATTGGATGGTAGCTCTCAACCTTATTGGAATGCAGGATTTGGGACTGCGGTGAATGATATTGGTTTTATTTCTAATTTAATTGATACTCTTTTGACTCAATATAATATTGATGCTAATTGTGTTTATTCTTGCGGAATGAGTAATGGTGGCTACATGAGTCATACTTTAGCATGTGAATTAAGTAATAAAATTGCAGCAATTGCTTCTGTAACCGGTAGCATGACAACCTTCCAAAATGCAACATGTAGTTCTGGTCGTCCAGTTCCAATAATGCAAATTTCTGGTAATGCCGATGGCACGGTTTCCTATACAGGAGGTGGAGGCTCAATGGGAATTGATGCTTTGGTAAATTATTGGGTGACAAATAATAATTGTAATCCAACTCCGGTTTTCACAAACGTTCCGAATACTAGCACTTCTGATGGTTGCACTGCAGAGCACTATGTGTATAATGGAGGAACAAACGGGTCAACATGCGAGAAATATAAAATTATTGGAGGAGGACATACATGGCCAGGTTCTCCTTTTGTTATTGGAGTTACCAACCAGGATTTTAATGCATCCGAAAAAATTTGGTTGTTTTTTAGAAAATATAAATTGAATGAGTTAACAGGAATCAATGATTTGCAAAATGCAGATAAGCTGAACTTGTATCCGAATCCAGCTACAGATATAGTAAACATAGAAGTAGAGAATGTTTCTTCTGTAATGATTTTAGATGTTACCGGGAAAGTGGTTCTGCAATCCAATCAAAAACAGATTAATATTTCTGAATTAGCGAAAGGTGTTTATTCTGTAGTGATTGTTTCTGAAAAGAACAGAGCGGTGAAGAAAATGGTGAAGATATAGATAAGGTGAGATTGCCACATCCCGCAAAGGCGCGGGACTCGCAATGACGCTCCGTAAAGAACATCCTCGGAAATCCCCCTAGCCCTCCTTCGACTCCGCTCTGGACAGGCTTTTTTACAAAGGGGGAATGCATCCTGCTAAAAAATTAATTGTAGTATTAAAAAAACTCCGCGGTTCTCAGCGTCTTCTCCTTTTTCTCAGCGGTTAAAAGCTAAAGCATCTTAAGGATCTCATCGCTCATTGGATTAACAGCGGAAGAATAATATTTTACCAACTCTCCTTTTTCATTGATAAGGTATTTGCAGAAATTCCAAGTTGGTGCTTCTGAATTCCAGCCGTTTTGATTTTCATCGCTCAGCCATTTATATAATTCATTGTCTGTAACATCTACTTTTCCAAATAACTGAAAGGTCACACCAAAATTCTTTCTGCAAAAAGCTCCGATTTCAGTATTCGTGCCAGGTTCTTGTCCTCCAAAGTTATTTGCCGGAAAACCAAGTAAGGTCACTTTGCTGCCATGTGCTTCATGTAAATGCTGCAGCTCATCATATTGAGGTGTATAACCACATTCGGATGCAGTATTTACTATTAATACTTTCTTTCCTGTGTAAATGGAAAAATCAATTTCTTTTCCTTCAATGGATTTTAATTTGAAATCATAAAATGATCTTGCATTTGCAGGAATTGTTGTGTTTTTTGGTCTTGTTGAAACTCCTTTTGGAGAAAATGATTTTAGTAAAAGGTATTTTAGTTTTTTCATAAATTTTTTTTAAAGGAAATGTACTGTCATTGGCGACTTTTGAGAATAGCCATTTATCATTTTATAGCTTACTTTTTCTGTATTTACAACATCAACTATTTCTGGTCTTTTGTTTGTATTATTAAATCTAATATAATCTTTTGCTTTGGCAGACTTATCCCAAATGAGCCCAAGTTGATTGCCTAAATACACCCATTTTCCATTCTTGTAGCCGTTTTTATACTTTCCTTTAGCGAGGATTCTCCCGTCATTTAGGTAGTATGTCCAAATTCCAGTTTTTGCCGAGTCTAAAGTGTTTCCAATACCAATCACATAGTTGTTCTTAATTGTGTCATTGCCTTTATAATCAAAATAAGGATAATAAATAATTGTATTAAAATGTTTGCCATTAATTGTTGTGTCTTGTTGCGAAAAGCAAGTGTTGATATGCAAACTAAATAATATAAATAATGTAGTTTTCATTTCCTTTTATAACGAACATTCTTTAAAAAGATACTCTGCGTCTTCTCTTTTTTCTCTGCGGTTAATCCACAATCCTCAGCTTCGCTTGCAATTACGCTCCGTAATATTATTTTATCCAATCGCCACAGGCGAAAAATCATTTATACCCCAAAATAAAAATCATTTTTTATCATGACAATCATAAAAAATCTGCGTTCCCATTTCTTTCAAAAGGCAAACATAGGATAATCTCACTCTCTATTCCACAATTCTCAGCTTAGCAAACTTTATTAATAGCTGTTTTTGTCCTATCCCATCAAAAAAGATAGTTGCTTTATTGTTAGGAAAATCTCCATCCATGCTAACTACTTTTCCACTACCAAATCTATCGTGTTGAACTTGCATTCCTACATTTAGGTCGCGCAAACTCTCTGTATCAAAGTCGGATGTGTTTTTGGATGCTTTGTTGACTTTCACCAATTTCTTGCCCATTACCGGTCGCTGCACAAATGTTTCTTTAGCTTTTGGTTTTGCTGTTTGCAATTTTGGTTTTACAGAATATTCTTCATCGCCAAAGATGCGACCATTGTTTTCTGCTGGTAACTCAATGTATTTTGAATCCAATTCTTCAATGAATCTGCTTGGTTCGCTGTAAATTAAATTTCCCCAACGGTAACGTGAAGTGGAGTAGGAGAGTGTGACTCTCTTTTCTGCTCTTGTTAATGCTACATAAAATAATCTTCTCTCTTCTTCCAAGTCTGCTCTTTCGGTGAGCGACATTTGTGAAGGGAATAAATTTTCTTCCAAACCAACAATATATACATAAGGAAACTCTAATCCTTTAGCAGAGTGGATAGTCATCAATACTACTTTGTTTTTATCCTCTTCTGTTTCGTTTTTCTTGTCTGTGTCCGTCATCAATGCAATGTCTTTCATGAAAACATCGAGTGTCGAATTGGGAGCCAGCTCTTGATCGGTTGTTGCAGTGTCTTCTGAAAATAACAATTCATTTTCTTTTTCCTGCTTCTTAATACTTGCTTCTTGATTCTGTTTTTCCCTTTCTAATTGATTTTCAATTTCCGTTTCATCCAGCACCAATTCAATTTCAGTTTCTGTAAATTCTTTCAATCCGTTTAATAATTCCTGGATGTTCTCGTGTCGGCTTACTCCTTCGGGAGATTTATCAGCATACAAGTCTCTTAATATTCCAGAATGAATAGCAATGTGTTGTCCAATATCATAAGCATTTTGTGTTTTTAATTGTGCCGAAAAACTTTTTATCATGGTAGTAAACTCATCCACTTTATTTTTGGCACCGGCATTTAATCCGATTTCAAATTCGTTGATATTGTCTATCACTTTCCACAAGCTGACATCGTGATCATTGGCAGCAATAATTATTTTTTCTAGAGTAGTGTCGCCAATTCCACGGGCAGGATAATTGATGATTCTTTTTAAAGCTTCTTCATCATTGTTGTTTATTGTCAAGCGATAATAAGCCAATAAATCTTTTATTTCTTTTCGTTGATAAAACGATAATCCACCATAAATTCGATAAGCAATATTTTGTCTGCGCAAAGCTTCCTCCATAGCTCTCGACTGAGCATTGGTTCGATATAAAATAGCAAAGTCGCGGTTGTGTGCTTGCTCATTCATCTTTGTTTCGAAAATAGAACTAGCAACAAAAGTTCCTTCAGAATTATCGCTTTCTGTTTTTTGAACTTTAATTATATCGCCTTCAACATTATCAGTAAAAATATTTTTTTTGAGTTGATCTTTATTTTTTGCGATAACAGAATTGGCAGCACCAACAATATTTTTTGTAGAACGATAATTTTGTTCGAGTTTAAAAATTTTTAATTCAGGATAATCCTTTTCAAAATTTAAAATGTTTTGAATGGTTGCTCCTCGGAAAGCATAAATACTTTGAGCATCATCTCCTACCACACAAATGTTGCGAAATGCAGCGGCTAATTGTTTTACAATTAAATATTGAGAAAAATTGGTATCCTGGTACTCATCTACCAGAATATACTTGAATTTGTGCTGGTATTTATGAAGAACAGCAGGGAAATCGCGCAAAAGTACATTGGTATTGAATAGCAAATCATCAAAATCCATTGCACCTGCTTTAAAACAGCGGTTGCGATAAATTTCATAGATAATTCCCATTTTAGGTTTAGCCGATTGGCGGTCTTCTTCCTGAATTTGAGGATTATTTAAATAAGATTGAGCCGAAATGAGGTTATTTTTGGCGGATGAAATACGGGATAAAACCATGCCTGGCTTATAAATTTTATCGTCTAGCCCTTGTTCTTTGAGAATGGTTTTGATTAAGCTTTTCGAATCATCCGTATCATAAATGGTAAAACTGGTCGGATAACCTATTTTTTCGGCTTCACTGCGTAAAATTCTTGCAAAAACGGAGTGAAATGTTCCCATCCAAAGGTTTTTAGCCTCCGATTGCCCTACAATTTTGGCAATCCGCTCTTTCATCTCTTTTGCAGCCTTGTTGGTAAAGGTTAAGGACAAAATATTGAAAGGATCGGCCCCTTTTTTCAGCAAATGGGCAATTCTATAAGTTAAAACACGGGTTTTCCCTGATCCGGCTCCCGCTATAATCATTACTGGGCCTTCTGTACACTCAACTGCTTCTCTTTGAACCGGATTTAGCTCCTCTAAATACGTTTTTGACATAATATTCTTCAATTTTGCTCAAAAATAAGCTAAAATTTAAGCTAAAAAGCAGATTTTAACGTGTGTTGAAAAGTAATAAGTACTATTTTTTTTGTCCATGCAACTTTTGACTTTAAATAGGCATCTACTAAATAGAATTGATTGAATTTTTTTTTCAAAATCAATATAATTAGTAAATTAGTCGAATATTAAACATAAATAAAATTTAAAAAAATGAAAAAACTTGTCTATTCACTAGTAGTAACATTTTTAATGGGATTATCAGTAAACGCATTTGCGCAAAAAGCTGCACCTCCGGCTACAATGGCTTATCTGAATACAAAAACCGCTAAAAAGGTTGTGGATGAAAAAACGGCTATTGTTACTTTTCAGTTAAACAATATCACTTCTCAGGCAATTGTAGATCAATATAAAGCGGCTTTTGCTAAAAATCAACAAGTAGAAGTTGTTTCCACAAAAATGGAGAAAGGCAACATGGCTACTTTTTCTCTGAAAATGGAAAAAGTTGGAACCATCGAGAGATTACAAAAAATGTTTGCTAAAATTCAAGTTGCTTCAGTAACTGTTGACGGTGTTGTAGTGCCAACAAAAGATCTTTTGACTCAAAAGAAAAACGCAGCAAACGCTACAAAAAAATAAAGATTTTTTTATAAATTTATAAAATGGGCATTACAGTTTTGTAATCCCATTTTATTTTTTTACTCATTCCAGATTGTGGTCGATCCAAGTAAAAAACAATTGCATTTTATTATTGGTATTGGACGTTCGGGAACAACCATTCTTAACAAAATATTAAATTCACATCCTTCCATTCATAGTTTACCTGAAGCTAATTTTCTTGTTTTTTTTCTCAATGGCTTTAAAGATGTAACGCAATTTACTCCTGAACATATTGAATTGATCTTTGAACAAATAAGTATTTTTTCATTGTCGCAGCCATTGGTTGGCTACGAATTCGACATCAACGCGTGTAAAAGCAAACTTGTTGATATTGTTTGTAAAACAACATTGTCATACGAGCAGCTTTGTAAAACTATTTATTCGGAGTTTAAAGTGAGCGGAAATGATAAAACATCTGCAACGATATTGGTCGATAAAAACCCTTCATACACAATTTTTGTGGAAGAAATAGCGACCAGTATGCCCGAAGCGAAATTCATATTTCTAGTAAGAGATTATCGTGCTAATGCATTATCGCGTAAACAAAGTGTTTATTTGATATCACCTGAAGTTGCTTTTAATGCTTATCGATGGAAGTTGTTCAATCAAACGGCACTAAACTTTGCTAAAAAAAATAAAGACAAAGTATTGCTATTGAAGTATGAGGATTTGGTGGTTGACAGCGAAAAGGAAATAAAAAGAATTTGTGATTTTTTAGGCGTAAAAAGTGAGGATATCAATACCGGAATTACTCAAGAATATAAAATAGATTTTTCTAACTATAACATAGATTCAAAATACGAGGAGCGGTTTAAAAAAAAATATTCTGACCTAAATAGGCCGCTGAATAGTGCCAGGTTAAATTCTTGGGAAACACAGCTGAGTTCTGCTGAAATTAAAATTTGTGATGTGATGTGTTCCGACTTCTCTATGGATCTTGGTTATAAGCCTTTTTTTAAGCTAAACTGGTTGGATAAATTAATGATAAAAACAGCCTATGTTTTCTCAATTATAAAAGCAGTGATAGATGTAAAAAAGGAGTTCGTTATTTACTATTTACCTGTAAAATTTAAGTTGAAACGATTGAAAAAGCACTATACTGAAATAGACTTTATTAAAAAGTAGTTTTTAAAAAAAATTATTTTGAATGGGGAGCCTTATATTTAAGGCCAAGGAGAATCCCATAAGCTGTTGTTTTTAGATATGAAAAGGCATAGGCTAGTTTAGAAGTAAATGGAACATCCAAAGATGGTTGATGTTTTTGGTACCCAAACTGAAGAGCTAATTTCTCACAGGCAAAATCCAGAAACGCAATTTCGTCTGCTTTTAACTCCTTCACAAAAGCATTTACTCTTTCTGTATTTACCTTCTTTTCAAGGTTTCCATGCATCCGCTGAATTTTTTCATTCTTCTCCTTGGAAACACTTGTTACAGCATGTTTCTTCATCTCCTTAGAAAGTTCCTGAAAATTCAGCATCTCATCTGAATAGTTTACGCCTAAATAGACACAAAGCGATTGCAAGGAACCTGTAGGATTGTTTGCAAGATCCTCGTACTTGATCAAATGGTGTTGGATATTGTTTTTCGCAAAACTCTTGAAAATCCTTTCATAATAATAATTCCAGTCGGCTGCCAATTTATGTAAGGGAACATTTTGATCGGAATATTTTTTTCTGGAAATGATGTTGTCTCTGTAATCTCTGACAATAACGATGAACTTCGCTTCCGGAAAAATGACTTTTAGTGTGTCAATGTGCAAAGAATAAAAAGGATTTTTATCGATTACCCAGGATACATTTTTTTTATCTTTTTGTGAAAACGGATAATTGAGATAGCTAAGTTTACAAACATTTTCAAAGCTTTTATCTTTCAGCTGAAGAATGTCATTTTTCAGTTCATCGCCTGGTTTCCAGATACTGATTACTCGATTGAAATTGTGATTAAACATATCAATATAGGAGTCGACTACTTCCACATCATTAAAATCTTTATTGTAGAAAGTGCGGTAAGAGTGGATGATGAACTCGTTTTCAGGGGAAGCAATAACTTCGGGATTAGAATTAAGCATGTTGGTTAAAAGGGTCGTGCCCGATCTTCCCATTCCAACAATAAATGCAATTTGGGGTGAACCTGATGTAAATTTTAAGTTGCTCATTCTTCTGCTAAAGTAACAATAATTCGTTTATTTTAGTATATTTGAAATATTAGTATTGGGTACAAAATTGGCGCAAAGAAATGAAAATAATTGACAAATATTTCCCTTTAATTTCTTCCATTCCTGAACAACAGAAGAGTTTATTTAGTGGTACTCGTTTAGCTTCATTTTTCCTCGCATTCATTCAGTTTTTAGCTATATTATACATTGTTAATCAATTTCAATTCGAGAAATCTTCCGGAATAATTGATTATTCCCCTCACATTATAGTAGCCTTTGTTGTTTATAATTTTTTTTCAGTCAGATACCGCCCGACTTTATTATTCGTGTTTTGTTTGGTGATTATCTATTCAGCATTCGGGATGCTGGCAGGAAGTTTTATAACAGTTTTGGGTTTAGGATTAATTGCTATTTGTCACCTTCCAATTAGGTTCAATTTTCGTTTGTTCTTGATTTTATTGGGTACAGTAGCACTTATTGTTTTTCGAACTGAAATTATTTTTATTCCATGGATGACCATGTCCGCTATGTATTTGGCACCTATGTTCATGTTTCGCTTGATCATTTATCTGTATGAAATTAAGCATGGACTTTTGCCTGTATCAAAGTGGCAAAGTGTTGTTTATTTCTTTATGTTTCCGAATATTTTCTTCCTGTTTTTTCCTATCATCGATTACAAAACATACCTTAAAACCTATCATAATGTTGCTGATAGTGAAGTTTGGCAAAAAGGAATCCGCTGGATGTTGCGCGGATTGATACATGTTTTTTGTTATCGTTTGCTTTGTTTCAATCTCTTAATTGAACCTGCCGATGTTCAGGATTTGACAACCTTACTTCAATACATGCTTGTCAATTATGCTTTAATACTGAGAATTTCTGGAATATTTCATTTTATCATCGGTTTGTTGTGCATGTTTGGCTTTAACCTTCCGCAGGTGTTCGATAATTATTTTTTAGCAACCGGTTTTGTCGATTTATGGAGAAGAATAAATATTTATTGGAGAGATTTTATACTCAAGATATTTTTCTATCCCATTATGTTCAAGTATAAAAAAAGAATCAAAAATAATTTACTTCCTATTACAATGATCACTGTTTTTGTGATTACTTGGTTGCTGCACAGTTACCAGTTGTTTTGGATCTCAGGAGTTGTTTATTTCAAATGGATAGATGTTATTTTTTGGATGACTATTGGTATTTGCATAACCATTGAGTCTGTTATTGTTGAGAAAAGAGCATTGCTAGGAAAGAACAAGGAAGAAAGAAGTATCATAAAAAAGTATTGTATTACCATTTTCAGAATAATAGGGATGCTCGTGTTTATGTCCGTTATCTGGTCGTTGTGGAATAGTAAAACAATAGAAGATTGGTTGTTTGTGGTTTCAAAAAGCAAAAATGTTTCTCCTAAGGAATTGCTTGTTATTGGCATTTGGTTGTTGTTGGTCGTTATTGCTGGGGTAGTTGTGCAAATAGCATTAAAAAATTCAATGGTGAAGAAATGGTTTTCACTAAAACCTCATCAAACAAAAGGGTTGACCTTAGTATCCCTTTCGGTGATCGTTTTGTTTTCATTTAAAAGTGCCGAGCAGAAAATGCCATTTCGCCTACAACAGATAATACAAAACATGCACAACAGCTCGCCCAACATAATTGAAAAAAGAAATTCGGAAGTTGGTTATTATGATATGCTGATTGAAGGAGATGAGGAAATCACTATTGGAATTGGTGGTAAGTCTTTTAAAACCCTCATGATAAAGCGACCATACATTAATGCTTACTACCTCACCAACGACATTATGTATCGCAGGATGAAGGCAAATTTAAAAATTGAAGGCATTGATCATGATTTTCAAAGTAATTCTTTTGGAATAAGAGATAAAAATTATTCAGTCAAAAAACCTTCTGGTACTCACCGCATTGCCTTGTTGGGCGGTTCCTATCAAATGGGTACCGGAGTAAATAATGATCAGGTGTTTGAAGCCATTGTTGAAGAACGAATAAACAAAGAAGGAATAGATAGTAATTATAAGCAGGTAGAAATATTCAATTTTGCGGCAGGCGGTTATTATTTGTTGCAGCAAGTGGAACTTACAAATACCAGCGTTTTTCAATACGATATGAATGCTTTAATTTATTTTGCTCATACCGATGAAAGAACCAAAGTCGTTCACTTTTTTGCGAATAGTATTAAAAGAAATCTTCCGTTAAAGTATCCGTTTTTAGAAAAAATAAAAGCAGAAAGTGGTGCGAAATTATATATGAGCATTATGCATATAAGAGAATTGCTCTTGCCTTATGGGGATGAAATCATGAAATGGGGCTATAAAGAAATAGCAGATAAGTGCAAAGCAAATGGTGTTATCCCAGTGTGGGCATACATAGAAACCACAACGGAATTTGTTGACAATAAAGAATATTCTGAATTAAAAGCTTACGCTGAATCGTTAGGTTTTGTAACTTTGGATTTGCGTAATACTTATGGGAAAATAGACAGGAAAGAAATTCAAATTTCGGAGTGGAATACACATCCAAATGTTTTAGGACAACGAATTATTGCAGAAAAATTTTACAATGAACTGAAAAAGAATAAAACCCTTATTTTTAAAATTAAAAAATAGTCTTATCGTTAAATCAAGGTTTTCAACTATGAGCTTAGAACTAAATCAAGTTAAAGAAACAGTGAAAGCGTTTGTGAAAGAACGTTTCCTTAAAAATTCAGATGACAAGGAATTAACCGATTCCACTCCGCTGATTAGTGGCGGATTAATAGATTCTATTCTTACCATGCAATTGGTTGTTTTTTTAGAAGAGCAATTCAAATTCGAATTTCAGGCACATGAAGTAGATGTGGATAACCTCGATAGCATTGATCGTATAGCTGCATTTGTGCTTAAAAAAGTGAATGGATAACATAAAAAAGTTATATGAACTTTTAGAAAATTCCGCAAATTTATACCCGGACAATACCGCATTGATTTATTTGGAGAATACTTGCACGTATGCTCAGTTGAACTTTTTTTCGAATACTATAAAATCACAATTAACCAATATTCATATTGCAGAAGGTAGTCGTGTTGCAATATGTTGTCCCAAATCTATTCATTATGTTTCATCTATTTTTGGAATTTTAAAATCGGGTGCTGCTTATCTGCCGATTGATTATGCTTCTCCAATCGATCGGAATAAATACATTGTTGAAAATGGTGAAGCGGAAGCAATCATTCTTTCTAAAGACTTGTATCCGGAATTTTCTGGCAATTTTTCTTTTGTCTGTGATATTGCTGAGGACTTGATTTTGATAAAAAATACTAAGTCATCCTTACGGAAATCACCACCGGATCTTGCTTATGTTCTTTACACTTCTGGTTCCACAGGAAATCCCAAAGGTGTAATGTATTCTAATGCAGGAGCGCTTGAATTTATTAACTGGAGTTCCAAAATATTTTCCCCTTCTTTTTCTGATTGTTTTTCATCACATGCTCCTTTTCATTTCGATTTATCAATTTTTGATTTGTATGTTTCTATCAAACACGGAGCAACACTGGTACTGATTAAAGAAGAAGTTGCAAAGCAGCCCCTGTTGTTGTCTGAATTAATATCAAAGCAAAAAATTAGCATTTGGTATTCCACGCCTTCTGTTTTGACAATGCTTTCGGAGTATGGAAAAATGGAGAAATATAATTTTGATAATTTACGATTAATACTTTTTGCAGGAGAAATTTTTCCTCTTTCTAAATTCAGTGGTCTGAAGAAAAAATTGCCACAGGTGACTTATTACAATCTTTACGGGCCAACTGAAACAAATGTTTGTACTTACTATCAGTTGCCTGAAAGGATAGAAAATGCCATCCCAATCGGGAAAGTTTGTGAGCATTATAAAAGTATTGTGCAGGAAGCCGAATTACTGATTGCCGGAGTTGGAGTGATGTTGGGTTATTGGGACGAAAAATCAGAAAACAACCACTGGAAGCTAATAGATGATGTCAAATATTATGCAACAGGTGATTTGGTTGATATAAATGAAGAAGGAGATTATATTTTTAAAGGAAGAAGGGATAGAATGGTTAAACGCAATGGCTATCGAATCGAACTGGATGAAATAGAGACTGGTTTGAACAAACACCCATATATTTTTGTTAGTGCTGTAGCCGGAGAAAACAACACCGATGAACAAATGGTGATTACCGCTTTTGTGGTCTTGAGAGAAGAACAGGAAAAATCAGTCATAAAAATGAAGGAATTTTGTATGAATAACTTACCTTCGTATATGATTCCAAATGACTTTGTTTTTCTTTCGGAATTGCCTTATACCTCTAGTAATAAAGTTGATTATCAGAAATTAAAACAATTAATATAATGGAACTTTCCTTCACTACAGAGCAAAAGCTTATTCAGGAAAACATTATTCGTTTTGCTCAAAAAGAGCTGAATCAAAATATTTTAGAACGGGATCGTAATCAACAATTTTTACCGGAATTGTGGAAAAAATGCGCTGAGCAAAAATTGACAGGTTTACCTGTGGAAGAAAAGTTGGGGGGCGCGGAATTAGATCCAATTACAACCATATTAGCGCTTGAAGCCCTTGGTTATGGATCTGATGATGGAGGATTGAATTTTTCTATCTGTGCTCATCTTTTAGCTTGTGTTGTTCCTGTTTGGAAATATGGAAGTGAAAATCAAAAGAAAAAATACTTGCCTGATTTATGTGGCGGAAAAAAAATTGCTGTAAATGCAATGACGGAAAGCGAATCGGGTTCTGATGTTTTTAATATTAAAACAACTGCAAAAAAGCAGGAGAATGGTTATGTAATTAATGGTACAAAAACATTTTGTTCAAACGGACCGGTTGGAGATTTAATTTTAGTCTATGCACTTACAGATGAAAGCAAAGGCTATTACGGAGGTATCACAGCATTCATTGTAGATAAAAATGCAAAAGGTTTTAAAGTCGGGCAGAAATATGAAAAGATGGGCTTGCGAACGTCCGCGATTTCAGAAATGATTTTTGAAAATGTATTTGTTTCAGAAGAAGATATACTTGGAGGTGTTGGAGGTGGAGCAATAGTTTTCAGTCATTCGATGGAGTGGGAGCGGACAGGTATTGCAGCCTGCCATGTTGGAACGATGCGTAAATTATTGGAGAAATCGATTGAGTACGCACAAACACGTAAATCGGGTCAGGAGCCAATTGGTAAAAAGCAAGTTGTTGCCCATCGCATTGCAAATATGAAAGTACAATTAGAGGCCGCTTCTTTGCTTACTTACAAAGCAGCATTAGGCTTGGAAAAAAATAAAGAGAATATGATTCATGCTGCTTCTGCAAAACTTTTTGTAAGCGAAGCATTCGTTGCTTCTGCAATGGATACGCTACAAATTTTTGGCGGCAACGGATATATGACCGAATATGGAATAGAAAGAATTGTGAGAGATGCGCTTGGAAGTACAATATATTCAGGCACATCTGATATACAACGTAACATCATTTCACGTTTGCTTGGATTATAATTATTTAGTAAATAGAATACTTTAAATTTTATTTTTATGAAACAGTATGATGTAATAATTATTGGTGGCGGACCTGCAGGTTCAACAGCAGCTTCTTTTTTAGCGATGCAAGGAGTAAATGTTTTAGTTTTAGAAAAAGAAAAATTTCCCAGAGAACACATTGGTGAATCATTAATTCCTGCCTCGTATTTTGTATTGCAAAAATTGGGTGTGTTTGAAGAATTAAAAAAAATATCTCCTCGCAAGCCGGGTGTAAACTTTATTTCCAATGATGGGAAAAGTCAATCCTTATGGTGTTTTAAAAATGTTGTAAAAAACGATAGCTATTTGTCTTTTCATGTTAAACGTTCGTTGTTTGATAAAATGTTGCTTGACAATGCCAGAAAAAAAGGTGCAGAAGTACTGGAAGAGCACACCGTTAAAAATGTTGAATTGGAAAGAGAAGATGGTGGAGTAGAAGTGCAGGCTGTTGATTCGAAAGGCGAAACAAAAACATTTACAGCAAAATTTTTGCTCGATGCAAGTGGACTAAATACCTTTTTAGGGAAAAAATTAGGGGTAAAAAAATCCATTAAAAATTTAGATAGAGTGGCACTTTGGACGCATTATACAGGAGCAGATTATGATATTCCTCTTAGTCAAGGTGCAATTAAACTTGTTTATTTAACCGGAGTTGAAAAAAGAGGCTGGATTTGGGGTATTCCTATAAGTAAAGATAATATCAGCATTGGAGTTGTGATTAACAACAGCTTTATGAAATCCGAAAAAGCTAAATATGCTGATTCTGATGATTGGAAGCGCGATATTTTCATGAATGAAATTAACGGTTCAGAGTCCATCAGAAAAATGCTTGAGAATGCCAAGATGGATCACAAAGTTCAGGTGAATGGTGATTATTCTTATTTCTGTGAAAAAAAATACGGATCAAATTTCGCTATGATTGGTGATGCCGGTGCATTTTTAGATCCTATATTTTCAAGTGGGATTTTTGTAGGAATGCACAGCGCAGAAATGGTAGCGAATGCATTAATTGATAAGTTTCAAACAGGTAGTTCAAAAAAATTAGATGAAACGTTCGTGAGCATTAATGGAGCTGTAATGTTAATTGAGAAATTTATCAAATTATTTTATAGTCCAGAGAATATTAATTTTGCTGAAATGGGTAATCCGGATGAACATGTTCAGTCGAAGGATACAGAAGGAATTTATTCCATCTTTCATTTTTTATTGTCAGGAGATTTTTTCGAGCATTATGAAAAGTATTCAGCATTTATTGATACGATTCAAGATCCTAAAATGCTTTCCAGTTTCAAAAATTTAATTCGCCATAAAAAATATCACGAAGCTACATCTACATGTGACGAAGAGCCTGAAGCAATGTATGGGGAAATGACTCACAAAATCGAATTTGATTTAAAGGCTTTTCTTTAAATTATCTAATTTCCCTTCGATGTGTCTGCTTCAACGCAGAATGCTCTGGGTGACGCGCTCAGTGTTGCGCTACCGTCAATCTGAGCGGAGTCGAAGACTTCATGAATGCAATTCGATTTGTTTTCTAGAAAAACCAAGATGTTGCTTTCATCAATAATTTTCTGCTCCAGGCCGGCAGGTGTTTTATGAAATAAAAATTCTGAAATTTCACCTGCCACCAAAGTGTTGCATTTACTTCTGCACAAATTTTAACTTTATCATTTTCAAATTCTTCTCTCAAAATGTCAATAATTAAAATCCATCGTTCGTTTTCTGTTTTGTTCCAAACCTCGTGTTCATAAGCATCACAGAAGGCGAAAACCTTTCCGTTTTCCCAGGTTGTTTGCTCCTTACCCACTCTCATTCCTATTTCAGGCAGTCCGTTTTTACAATTCAATGTAAAGTGACAACGGTACATCACATTGCTGTCGCCATGATGTGGTTTTATGGAAGTGTTCGCATTTAAAATAGAAAAGGATGCATATGTCATTGCAGGAATGCTTTCAATTATTCGGGTGGTCTCAGGACATTTTTCGCAATTTTCTTTTCTTTTTTTGCCCCAAACATATAAAGGAAAAACAGTCCAGTTGTCAGCTTTGCTGGCAAGGGTTTTATTCATGTATGGAATAATGTTTTTATCCTTTGCTTCAACCAATGCAGTAAATTCTTTTAAAATAATTGCATAATTTTTTTCGAAAAATGCCACCCATTTTTTATTCTGAATATCAAAAAAAGAAGGCTCAGGCCCCTTGTAAGCAACATTCTCTGCAAACGAATACCATTTTTTTATTTTTTTCATTAGTAACGTTTAATCAGATTTGAAAGCGTTATGGAAAGTTGTACCAAGGGGCGTAAACATGTTGCTGTTAATTTAATTGAAGACGGAGAAAGCTTTTTTAAGAATGCATATTTCTGCCATCTCTTTTGTAAAAAAAGAGAGGTAACTACTGTTGCGCAAATTTTTTTTCTTTCTGATTTAAATTCATCGCGAACAACATCCAGCACAAAAATAAAACGGTCTTTCGAAGAGTTGTTGTAAGCTTCGTGCTGATAAGCATCCATAAAGATTAACCATTTCCCATTTTCCCAGGGACGTATTTCTTCTTTTACTTTAAAGGCGCATTCAGGTAAGCCTGCCGGTATCTCTAATCCTAAATGACATCTGTAAATAGTATTCGTGTCGCCACAGTGTAAATGAATTTTACTGTTTGCCTCCAGTAAGTTAAAAGAACATGAAGTGATTTCAGGATATTTTTTTATGATTGAATATGTAATCGGAAAATGTTTTTGATTTTTAAATTGTTGTATCCCCCATGTTCTTAAAGGGATTGTTTTCCAGCTGTTTTCTCGGGAAACCATCGACTTAATAAAATAGCCTATAAGGTTGTGGCTTTTCAGATATTCTATTAACTCCGCATAGATGGCTTCATAGTTTTTTTCAAACTCTTTTGTCCATCGGAATTGGCTAGGTTCAGCGAACGGAGGCTCGTTTCCGTTGTATTCAATGTCCACATTGTGTATATTATACCAAGCCTTTTGCATAAACCCTTTATTTATTATATTTGTTAAAGATAAAACTATCTGAAATGTCCGAATTCGAATTTACAAATAAAAACCCTAAGTTCTTTTATGATACTGCTCAGTTTTCATTTTTGAAGCCTTTAGTCGATAATTTTTCTGTTATTAGAAAAGAGTTGTTGGATATCATTGAAGCAGGAAAGGAAAATCAATGGATGAATACTTTCCCACATTATGTAAAATCGGATAAGCATAAAGCCTGGAAAGTATTCTCTTTTCTTTTTTTTAATATGAAACTTCCAAACAATGCAAAGTTATGTCCAAAAACAGCTGAGCTGGTTTATTCAATTTCCGAAATTCTTTCCTGTGATTATTCCTATATGAATCCCGGTACACATGTGCTTCCTCATAAAGGTTATTCACGTATGGTTTTGCGTTGTCACCTTCCTTTGATTGTTCCGGATGAAGAGCTTTGTGCTTTACGTGTTGGAAACGAAGTGAAGCATTGGAAAGAAGGTGAATTAATGATCTTTGACGATTCTTTTGAACATGAAGCATGGAACAGATCAGAGAAGAGAAGAGTTGTTTTGATGTTTGATATTCCAAATCCGCTTTGGGGTTATACTGCCCACGAAATTTCCAAATATAAGATCGATAACATTGACGACCCTTTTCTTTTGGCGATGGCGCCAAAAGAAGAATGGATTAAAGCTTTTGAAAAAGGAGTTTTTCCTTTGGAAAGTTTTAAGGATTAAGCAACTGATTTATTGCATCCATATTTTCTGCACAAACTTTACCACTGAATTTTAATTCGGAATTTCCATCGCTTAGCAAAGCTGCAGCTTTGTTTAATTTGGCGCCTAAAGTTTTGTAATCATCTACATGCAATTCATACAATTGATTTTCTACATTTTCCTGCCCGGGCATTAATTTGTAACCAAGCAATTTATTGTAATGTATCGCGCGTTCATTATCACGGAGTATTCGGATTCGGGAAGATGTAAAGATGCCCAATGTCAAAAACATAAAATTTAAAAGACATAAAGTTGCAAATACAGCGGCAAAGGAGTTGTTGTATTCTTTATCACTAATAAAAATGCCTCCTTCACCAAATCCAACAGTCGGATCATAATTTTTTGAGTTGATCAGTCCAACTTGTTTGCCTTCAAATTCGATAATGAAATAGTAATTATATTGATTATTGACAGATGGGAACCAGATTTTTTGAGCTTCAGGAGTAATGTAATTTCTGTATTCCATATAATTGGCAATATCACTCTGATTTCGCCAATTACGAACCATTTCAATGTCTTTTTCTTGTACTCGTACAAGCCGAACGCCATATTGTTCAAGAATTAACATATTTCATCTTCATTATAAGAAGGTGCATTGTTAAGTGCTCGTAGCATTTGACTGATGTATTGAGCTACAATTCCTATGCAGAAAATAATAATGCCTGTTGAAAAAAGAATACTCACAATTAATGATGTATAACCTTCCACATCTATTTTTAATAAAAACTTTTTAATAAGAAAAATAGTTCCAATTATAAAATTTGTTCCGGCTAATAACATCCCAATATAAGTAACCAACTTCAATGGTAGTGTTGAAGAAAACATAATAATGGTAGAAGTGAGTTTAAAGAGTCCTGCAACTTTGTAGCGTTGTTTTAAAATGAATTCAGGATTAGCATTTACATCTACAAAAGCTAATTTTTTTGTATACCATAAACAGAGTTCATCAATAAAAACAAATTGTTTGTGATTCTCTACAAGTTTTTTGGTAAGAGAACTTTTTAATAATCGGAAGCTGCTGCCTTTGCCTTGTTGCGGCCCTTCCAGTTTAGCAAGCAATTTATAGGCACTTGAGAAGATTCCGCGAAAAAAAGGTTGATTTTGTTTTTTATACAAACCGTAAACCAAATCAGCATTGCTGATTTTTTGATTGTCAATCAGCTTTTGTATTTCTGCTGGATGAACTTCTAAATCATCATCAATAGTAATTACAAAATCGCCTTTGGCGTGTTTAAAGCCGCAAACGGTGGCACCATGCTGGCCAAAATTTTTGCTTAAGCGGATGATAGTTGTGTGTGATGCTTTGGCTTTTATTTTTTTTAATACTTCCCAACTATTGTCGGTGCTATAATCGTCAACAAAAAGTATTTCATAAGTATACTTGTTTTCAAAAAATGAAACTAGGCTTTGATGCACTTTTTCAAGTGCATTTTCGGAGCCATAAACAGGAATAACTATGCTATAGTTTACGTTCATATTTTATTATTTAAAAGTAATCCTCCATCCATTTTAATAATACTTCCTGTGATCCATTTTGAAGCCGCACTTAGTAAAAATGCAGCTGTATTAGCAACATCAATTGGTTCGCCAATACCAAGCGGGTAGCGACTTTCTATTTCACTCACTTTTTCTTTAGAATAAATTTGTTCGGCCTGATCCCAGATTTTTGTTCTTACCAATGCAGGAGAAATAGTATTTACGCGTATTTTTTTTGAAGAAGTTTCCAATGCTAATCCTTTGGCAAATGATTCTAAGGCAGCTTTTGAAGATGTGTAGAGCGAGCCGCCTGTATACGGATGTTCGGCTGATACCGATGATATAAAAACAACAGATGCTCCTTCGGTCAATTTTTTTGCAGAAAGTAATCCGCTTGAAATTAAAACGGCAGATGAAAAATTTATTTTAAAAATTTCATCAATGTGTTTAGCTTTTAAAAACTTAATAGGCAAAGGACTGATGATGCCGGCACAATGGACAAAGCCGTTAATTATAGGAAGTTTTGTTATCAGTTGATTGATCTCCTCTTCATTGGATAAATCGGCAGTATGTGCTTCTGTTTTGTTTTTTAATACTGCTTTTGTTTTGTTTAATTCTTCTACACTTCTTCCTGTGATAATTACATTTGCTCCGAGCTGATCGCACAGAATGGCAGTTGCTCTTCCTATCCCGGAAGTTGCTCCTGTCACCAATATTGTTTTATTTTTAAGCTCGATCATATTCTAACAAATTTGTATAGATATTTTCTGTATTTAAAATTACACTTCCCCAGGAAAATCCTACACCAAAACCGCTCATAAGCAAAGTTAGTTTTTTTGTTTGAAGTTCTTCTTTCATTTTATAACACATGGTAAGCGGAATAGAAGCGGAGCTGGTATTGCCAAATACATCTATGGAATAAGGGACTTTCTCTATTTCCACTTTTAATTTTTTTCTTACACTTTCGTTGATTAGTTTGTTGGCTTGGTGTAATACAAAGTAATCTGTATTGTCTTTTGATAGATTACTTTTTTCATAAAGTGTATTAATATTTGTAGCAACTTCTTTTAACGCGAAATTAAATATATCCATTCCGTTTAAAATCAAATTCCTTTTTGATCTGCTGATGCCAGGTTCAAAATCAACCATGTCATCCAATGTTTTGTCAAACGGATTTCTAGATTGTCCGTGTTCTATAATGATGGAATTTTTTCCGGAACCATCGCTTTGTAAATTGAAATGCCAGTCGTTTGAGTCTTTTGTGTAATCTATCAATGTTGCTGTTCCTGCATCACCAAATAGAGGGTATGAACTTTTGTCTTTATAATTTGTAGAGGTTGTGGATTTGTCTCCCACTAATAATAATCCTTTTTTGAGTTGTCCACTTTGAAGTAAATTGCTCATCACCGACAATCCATAAACATAACCAGAGCAGCCAAGATTGATGTCAAATGCAATGCAATCCTTTTTTAATTTTAAACGATTTTGTAATAGAATAGAAGTTGCAGGTAAATAGTAGTCGGGTGATTGAGAAACAAAAATCACTATATCAATTTCGTCAGCACAATTGTATTTATCTATGAGCGATTTCGCTGAAGCAAAACACAAATCGGAACAAGCAACATCATCATCAGCTACCCGTCTTTCCTTTATGCCAACAGTTTTTATAAATAGCTCTTGTTCGTTTGAACTAATATGATGATAGTCCGTTGTTTTTTCAATTCGTTTAGGAACACAACTGGAGATGGCAATAATCTTTGAATGAGATGTTTTTAAATATGCCACTACTTTGATTTTTCTAGAATGATGGAATATAAATCACGAATAGTTTCAGAGGATTTAATATCTGATCCGTTTAAAATAACATTAAAATTCACATCTACAAAAGCGATGATAATCAACGAGTGCATACTACTCCAGCCATTCACTTTTTTGTAATTGGTATCAGGAGTTATAGTTCCTGGCTCCACATCTTCAAACTCGGATTCTAGTTGCGTTGCAAATTCTTCTATGCTCATAAAATTAATTTGTTTTTTGTTAAAAGTAAATATAAGTTAAAAAAGTTGAATTGTATTATTAGATGCTTATAATCTTATAATGGTTGCAGACCAGGACAGACCTACACCAAATCCTGCAAGCAAAATTTTCTGACCAGGTTTTGCCTTTCCTGCTTTTATTGCTTCGTAAAGGGCAATTGGAATGGTAGCGGATACAGTATTTCCAACCAGCTCCATGTAGTTAAAAACTTTTTCTTCAGAAATTTTTAATTTTGTTCGAATTGTATTGATTAAAAATAAATTTGCCTGATGAAAAACAAAAAGGTCGATTTCATCAATATTCAGTTGTTCCTTTAACAGCAAATCATTTACCATGGCAGGAACTGTTTTTAAACCGAAATGAAAAACACCAACTCCTTCCATATAAAAATTAGCGTTCGTGCTTATGTTTCCATTTTCAGTTTCATTTTCTAAATATGAAGTCTCCGAAATTGGATTTCTGGCTCCGCCATCTTTAATAATAATTTTTTCCGCCATTTTTCCGTCCGTTCCAAAAACAAAGGAACTGATACCTTCATCTGTTTCTCTATTGGAGATCAAGGTAGCTGCCGCTCCGTCTCCAAAAACAAATCTTGAGCTTCTGTCCTTGTCATGAATCGTTTTTGTTAAAGTGGAAGAAGTTATCAATAAAACGTTCTTCAGCCCTAAGGATTCTATCATCCCTTTTGCCATTCCTAGCCCGTAAACAAAGCCACTGCAGCCAAGATTGTAATCTGTAGCTCCGCATGTTGTGGGGATATTTAGTTTTTCCTGAATAATGGAGGCAGAAGTAGGGAAGGGATAATCGAATTCAAGAGCACAAAATAACAAGAAATCAATTTCTTCCGGTTTTATATCGTGTTCTTTAAACAAGGCTTTTCCCGCTTCAATTCCTAAGTCAGATGCTGTAATATTTTTTTCAACTATACGTCTTTCTTTGACTCCGATTTTCATATAATTGTCTCTATGTAAAATAGATTCCGGAAATGCTTTGAAAAAATCATCATTGCTGAATACATTTTCGGGAAGATGGTAACTGATTGCTTTTATGTATGCAGGCATCTTAAATTAAAGTTTTGAACATTTATTTGTTTTAAAAGTACAAAAATCTCCATTGATTATGCTAAATTCTTAATTATATTTGAAATGGAAAGAATCTCTAGATATTATAATGAAAAACAATAAAGACAAAGAAAAACCAAAACCGGAAAAAAAAGTTATTGAGGATGTATTCAGTGAAAAAAAACTGAATAAACGTATCGTATTATTTCTTTCGATTTTGTGTTTCTTGATTTATGGGAAGAGTATAAAAAATGATTACTCGATGGATGATGAATTTGTGGTAAGAAACAATCAGCAAGTTCAAAGAGGAATTGAAGCTATTCCTGAAATTTTTCAATCAACATATGTAATAAATAGCCAAAAATCAAACTACGAATACCGCCCGATTGTTAAAGCTTCATTTGCCTTGGAGTGTGAGCTTTTTGGGGTGAATCCACATATCAGTCATTTTTTTAATATACTCTTATACACCCTTTCAATTCTTTTGCTTTTTTATGTATTAAAAAGAATTTTGTCGAACTATAACCTTCTTCTTCCTTTTGTTATCACCTTGCTTTTTTTGATTCATCCTTTGCATTCGGAAGTGGTTATTAGTATAAAAAATAGAGACGTCATTCTGAGTTTTATCGGATGTTTATTATCCCTTTTTTTCTATCTTAAATTTATTGAAACTAAAAAATACATTCATCTGCTTTTCGGTGCATTTTTTATGCTTTTTGCTGTAATGTCGAAAAAAGATGCGATGACGTTTTTTGCAATAATTCCTTTTACAATGTGGTTTTTTAAGGAAGCGTCATTTAAAAACGTAGGTCTGATTGTAGCTTCGTTCATAGCTCCGATACTTACGTTTAGGATGGCTGCAAAGAGTGTTCATCAGGAAGTTGTCAGGAATTTTTTGGATTGGGAAAATCCATTGTTTCTGGATACAACCATTTTCGAAAGAATTCCAACCGGACTTTACAGTATTTATTTTTATACCAAATTATTTCTTATACCACATCCACTTATTTCTTATTATGGATACAATCAAGTGCCCATTTCCACATGGAAAGATCCAATTGTGTGGATTGTTTTGATTGGGCTTTTGGCAGTAGCATATTATATATTCAAGAATTTCAAAACCAAAGGCATTGAGCTGTTTGGAATAATTTATTTTCTGGTAACAATTTCAATGTTTACGAATATAGTGGTTCCAGTAGTTGGAATTGTAGGAGAACGTTTCGCATATATTCCATCATTGGGTTTGTGTTTTGTTGCAACATGGGCTTTGTTTAAAGTGTTTAAAATTTCGTACTACAATAAAGAATTGAAATTTCCTAATGTATCTAGTCCTATTGGAATTGCACTCGGAGTAATAATTCTGCTTTTCGGAGGACGCTCTTTCGCAAGGATAAAAGACTGGAAGGATACTTACACGCTTTATGCAACAGATGTTAAAAATGCTCCAGAATCGGCTCATGGGAACTCTTTGATAGCTGCTGCATCCATTCAGAAAATAAAAGAAAGCCCTAAAATGAGCATAGAAGATAAGCGATTTCATGTTCAAAATGCTGAGAAATATTATTTGGAATCGATAAGAATTATTCCTGATTATATTTCCTCTTTAAATAATTTAGGAATGATTTATTATACCTATTATAATAGACCAGACAAGTCTATGAGCTATCTAAAAAAGGCGATTTTACTGGATACAAATTATGTGGAAGCATATTTTAATTTAGCCACCTGTGAAGCAAAGTCAAAAGATTATGTTTCAGCAGAAAAACATTATCTGAAATCAATAGAAATTGACCCAAATTTTATAAGCACTTATTTATCTCTAAGTGCCATGTATGCAGAAGAAAAAAAATACGATGAAATTTTAAAATTAAATCAAACAGCTATTGATAAGGGGGTTGAAGCGGATGTGTTGTATGTTAATATTGGGAATGTTTACTTTGTGAAAAACGATACTGCTAGTGCTATTCCATACTTTGAAGAGTGCATTCGTTTAAATCCAAACAATAAAAAATTAAATATTTTTTTAGCTAATTATTTTAAAGAAAAGGGAGATTTGGAGAAAGCAAACAAATATTATGATTTATTAAGGTTAGAGGATGGCAAATAATTAGGTTTTGGATGCAACCATTATTGGCTTATTTGCATCTAAATTTGTGCATAACAATTTGGTAATCTTGTATATTTATGCTTTAATTGCTTACATTTATCATTAAATTTGACTCGTTTGTCTATTTAAAAGTCATAAAACAGGTAATTTGAATACTGAAAAATGCTTTATTTCTCATTAAAAGAGATTAGTAACTGCTATTGTTACTAGTCTTTTTGTGTTTATTTATTTTACTAAATACTACTAAACAGTCATAAAAATCAAAATATCACTCATGAAAAAATTATTATTCGTCTTGCTTGTAAGTGCCAGTTCAACTGCTTTTGCTCAAGAAAAAACAGCTGTAAATACTACTAATTCACAGGAGCAGCCCGTTCAAAAACGAACAGCTAGTAGTTCTGTAAAAGGTGAATCTAGTCCTTCACCTTATGACGTGAACGATAAGTATATGGGTAGGAAAGAGGAATTTCTTAATAATCTTGTTGTTTCAACTCTTCCTATTGATTTTCCGCTATATGATAAAAAAATGAGCTTGAAAGAATACAATCAGGCGGTAGATAATTTTTACAGAACTCATACTGGAATTTTAAAAGAAACTGTTAAGCAAAAACTTATTCAGAAGTAACATATTAAACGATACCCAATTTTAAACATAAAAAATAGAATTTATGAAAAGATTTCTACTCCTAGCTGCCTTTTGTCTACTTGTATCTCAAGGTTTATTCTCTCAAGGCAATAACTGTGCTAGCGCAACTCCTTTTTGTACAGCGGTTGGAACACCATTTTCGTTTCCCAACAACACGACTACTACTGCACAAGTCGGTCCGAACTACGGGTGTTTATTTACACAACCAAATCCTGCGTGGTTTCTTTTGAATACCACAGCGGCTGGAACTATGAATTTTAATTTGAGTCAAGTAAATGCTGGTGGCGTAGGAATTGATGTTGATTTTATTGTTTGGGGTCCATTTACTACTACCACTAACATCTGTAATAATTTGACAGCGGGAAATATTGAAGACTGCAGCTATAGTCCATCTGCAATTGAGAACATGACATTGGTTGCAACTGCGCCTGATCAATATTTTATGGTGCTTATTACCAACTTTAGTGGTGTTGCAGGTACAATTACTTTTACACAAACCTCTGGTCCTCCCTTAGATTGTTCTATTACTTGCCCAACCGTTACTGCGGGTAATGGTTTTCTTCTTTCCGCAGGAGGCAATATGCCAGCTACTGTTCCTTGTACAAATGCCAACTTTGGTTTGATTGCTTCGGGAAACAGTCCCTTTGGAAACCCAATCACACCTGGGATTATGATTTCTTTTAACGCGAATAATAATAGTTCAAACCAAATTAATTGGTATGAAAACGGAACGTTTATATTGTGTTCTGGGCCTGCTGTAAGTGGTTGTGGTACAGCCATAGCGCCTGGAGCAAATAACGACATTCAGTTTTCAACCATGTCTCCCTCAGCTACAAATCTAATTCAACTCTGTGAAAATAATACGCTTCAACCCAATATGTTGTATACAATTATTGATGTGTCAAGTGGAGCTGTGTTATCTACGGGAACGTGGGTCGATGACGGAGCCTGTTTGAATCTTTCTTTTCCTCCCGGCACATTGAGTGGAGTTGCGTCTTGGTCTATTTCACCTGCTTGTCCAGGTTGTTTAGTGAATACAACCGATTGGGGATATACTGAATTTAGTCCTTCTGCTGCAGGAGCAGGAACATATAACATTTGTTATTCATTTGACCCTCCGGGAACTTGTCCTACTTATACTTATTGTCAGAGCATAACTGTTACTAATCCTTATAATGCTGCTTGGACATCACCAGCAGCACTTTGTACTAATTCAGCATCTATTAATTTAAATGCTTTAGTAACTGGAACTGCAGGTGGAACATGGTCAGGAACAGGTGTTTCAGGAAGTACTTTCAATCCTGCTACTTCTGGTGCAGGTACATTTAATGTTACTTATACTTTAGGTTCAGGAGCATGTTCTGCTACTCAAGTACAAAGTATTACAGTAAATCCAGTTCCTTCAATGACTAGCACAACAACTGCTACAATCTGTAGTGGTGCAACTGTAAGCATTCCATTAACAAGTAGTACTGGTTCAACTTTTACTTGGATAGCTGCAAATAACCCGAATACAACAGGTGAAAGTACAACAACACAAACAACCAGTACAATTAATAATACAATAACAAATACAACAGGAGTTGTTCAAGTTGTAAATTATACTGTAGTTCCAACATCGTCTGTTGGAGGCTGTGTTGGCGCTTCGCAAGCTGTTTCTGTAACAGTAAATCCTGTTCCTGCAATGACGAGTGCAACAACTGCCACGATATGCAGTGGGGGAACTGTAAATATTCCTTTAACAAGTTCAGCAACATCAACCTATACTTGGATTGCATCCGATAATCCGAATACAGCAGGTGAAAGTACTACCCTTCAAAGTACTTCTTCCATTATTAACACAATTACAAATTCAACGGGTGTTGCTCAAACAGTAACATATACGGTTACCCCAACAGCAACAACGGGTGGTTGTTCTGGAGCTACCCAAACAGTTACAGTTACAGTGAATCCTGTTCCGGCAATGACAAGTGCGACTTCAGCCACAATTTGTAGTGGTGGTACAGTTAGTATTCCATTAACGAGTTCGGCTACGGCTACTTATACTTGGATAGCAACAGATAACGCAAATACATCAGGCGAAAGCACAACTTTACAAAGTACGGGAACAATTTCTAATACGATAACGAATTTAACAGGTTCAACACAAACAGTTACTTACACTGTTACACCTACATCCACTGTTGGAGGTTGTGTTGGTTCACCTCAAACCATAACGGTTACCGTGAATCCAGTTCCTTCAATGACAAACGCGAATACCGCTACAATTTGTAGTGGTGGAACTGTTAATATTCCGCTTACAAGTTCTGCTGCATCAACCTATACTTGGATTGCAACCAATAATCCAAATACAACAGGCGAAAGCACAACTTTACAAGGAACAAACACAATCAATAATACAATTACCAATACAACAGGGGCTGTGCAAATCGTTACGTATACTGTAACTCCCACAGCTACTAGTGGAGGTTGTGCTGGACCTACTCAAATAGTAACTGTTACAGTGAATCCTGTTCCAGCAATGACAAGTGCTACTACAGCAACTATTTGTAGTGGTGGAACGGTAAATATCCCTCTCACAAGTTCATCTGGTGCAACTTATACATGGATAGCTGCAAATAACCCTAATACAACAGGAGAAAGTTTTACTCTTCAGTCTACTTCAAGTATAGTTAATACAATTACAAATATTTCGGGTGCAGTACAAATAGTAAGTTATACTGTAACACCAACAGCTACAACTGGTGGCTGCGTAGGTGCTCCTCAAACGGTTAACGTAACTGTTAATCCAATGGATAATGCAGCATTTACATACGGTTCATCAACCTATTGTCAAACTGGTATTGACCCAACAGCTACAATTACAGGTTTACCTGGAGGTACTTTTTCGTCAACAGCTGGTCTTGTGTTTTTAAATACAGGAACTGGATTGATAGATTTAAGTGCAAGTACACTTGGAACATACAGTGTTACTTATACTACTACAGGACCTTGTCCTAATACAAGTTCAGTTAACATCACTATTTCTAGTGCGCCTTCTGCTAATTTTACTTATGCAGGTTCACCATTTTGTCAAAATGCTGCTAACCCATCCCCAATTTTTGGTCCGGGCGCTAGTGCTGGAACATTCTCTGCAACGGGAGGTCCTGGTGTTTTGAATTTTGTGAATGTGAATACAGGACAAATTAATTTAGCTACTAGTACCCCAGGGACATATACTATAACAAATACGATTGTTGCCAGCGGAGGTTGTGCTGCAGCAACGGCTACTTTTTCTGTTACTATCAATGGTGCTCCATCTATTTCTGCAACACCAACATCTCAAACAATTTGTTCTGGAGTTACTACTTCAATTGCATTAAGTAGTTCAATGGGTGCAACAACTTATAGTTGGACAGTTACTCAAACAGGAGTAACAGGCGCTACAGCTGCTTCAGGCGGAACAATTGCACAAACATTAACAACAACAGGTAGCGTTTCAGGAACAGCTACTTACACTGTAACTTCAATTTCTGGTGCATGTGCCGGAAATACATTGATTATTCCAATCACTGTTAATCCTGTTCCTAACGTTGTGGCAACACCAATTGCAACTACAATTTGCTCTGGAACTTCAACGTCAATTGCTCTTACAAGTGGCGTTTCAGGAACAACTTTCGCTTGGACTGTTTCACAAACTGGTGCTTCAGGAGGTTCAGCAGGTTCAGGTTCTAGTATCAGTCAAGTGTTGAACGCTACTGGCGTTACTTCTGGAACTGTTACTTATACAATCACACCAACTGCAAATGGTTGTGCTGGTACTCCAGTTGTAATTACGATTACTATTAACCCTGTACCATTTGCTTCAGCAACGCCTAGCCCATCTACTATTTGTTCGGGTGCTACCACATCAATCGCGCTTTCTAGTTTTACTGCTGGAACTACTTATACTTGGACAGCTAGTAATGGACCTGGTATAGCAGGTGCATCAGCAGGTTCTGGAACACCTATCTCACAAACACTTACAAACTCTGGAACGGTAGTTAGTACTGCTACTTATACAGTTACACCTTCTGCTGCAGGATGTTTAGGAACAACATTTACTGTGATAGTAAACGTTAATCCTGTTCCAACTGCTATTGCAACTCCTGCTTCACAAAGTATTTGTTCAGGTTCAACTACTGGAATTACAATATCTGGCGCTGTAGCAGGTACAACATTCAGTTGGGCTGCCCCAGTTGCAACGGGTGCTGCAGGTGGAAGTGCAGGAAGTGGAACTAGCATAGCTCAAACATTAACAGCAACAGGTGTTACTGCCGGTACAATGGTTTATACTGTTACACCACTAGCGAATGGTTGTTCTGGAACTCCAATTTCAATAACCATTACAGTTAATCCAAACCCTCTTGGTACTGCAACTCCTGCATTGTCAACAATCTGTTCAGGATCTACTACATCTATTCCACTTACTAGTAACGTAGCGGGTAGTACTTTTAGCTGGACAGCCGTTTCCTCAGGAGTATCTGGAGGAAGTGGTGGATCTGGAACTAACATTTCTCAAACATTAACAACAACAGGTACCGTTCCAGGGACGGTTACTTATAACGTAACAGTAACTACAGCAGCAGGATGTACTTCAACTATTCCTGCATTCACAATTACAGTTAATCCGATTCCTAACGTAATAGCAACACCAGTTACAACAATAATTTGTTCTGGAACAGCTACTTCAATTCCATTGACAAGTAACGTTGCTGGTACAACATTCTCTTGGACCGTTGTTCAGTCAGGAGTAACAGGAGCTAGTGCAGGTAGTGGTTCAACAATTACTCAAACACTTACTGCAACAGGTATTACTCCTGGAACAGCAACTTATACTATTTCTTCATCCGCAAGTGGATGTGCAACATCTAGTCCAGTTACTGTTGTTATTACAGTAAATCCATTACCAGTTGCAACGGCAACACCTACTACTCAAACGTTATGTACAGGTAGTGCAACTTCAATAAATCTAACAAGTAATTTAGGTGCAACAACTTTTTCGTGGACTGTAGTTCAAACCAATGTTACAGGTGGAGTAGCAGGTAGTGGATCTTCGATTTCTCAATTGTTGAATTTAACGGGAACAGTTGCTGGAACAGTAGTTTACACGATCACACCGACTGAAAATGGATGTTCTGGAACACCAATTACTGTAACAATTAACGTAAACCCAATTGACAATCCAGCGTTTACTTATACATCTTCAACTTATTGTCAGACCGGAACAGATCCTTCTGCAAGTATTACTGGTATGGCTGGCGGTACATTTACAGCAACACCTGCAGGTTTGGTGTTCCTTAATATAAATACTGGTTTAATAGATTTGAGTGCAAGTACACTTGGAACTTATACCATTACTTATCTAACAAATGGTCCTTGTCCTAACAACTCTTCTATTAACATTACTGTTACAAATGCACCCAGCTCAGTGTTTTCTTATACAACTCCTGTATGTTCATCAGATTCTAACCCATTACCAATTTTTGGGTCGGGTGCAAGTGCTGGACAGTTTACATCTACCGCGGGTCTTGTAGTAAATATTAATACAGGTGAAGTTGATTTAGCACTTTCAACACCAGGAACTTATACTGTTACAAACACAATTGTAGCGGCAGGTGGATGTGCAGCTACAAATGCTTCTTCTACTATTACAATTAGTCCTGCTGCATTAGTTGATGCAGGTTTAGCAGCTAGTGTTTGTGAAGGAAATGTATTTACATTAGGTGGTACAATGGGAGGAAGTGCCTCTTCAATTGTTTGGTCTACTTCAAGTACGGGAGTGTTTAGTGATACAACAAGTGTAACATCAACATATACACCTTCTGCTGCAGATATCTCTTCAGGTTCCGTAGTAATTAATATTATTACAAATGATCCAGCTGGGGCATGTCCTTCAGTAAATGATTTTATGGTGTTAACTATAACTCCATTGGATAATGCAACTTTCAGTTATTCTGGTTCAACTTTCTGTCAATCTGGAACGGATCCAGTTGCTACAGTAACAGGAATTCCAGGTGGTACATTTAGTGCAATTCCTGCTGGAGTTGTTTTTATCAGTACATTAACCGGTGAAATCGACTTGAGTGCAAGTGTTTTAGGAACGTATAATATTATCTATACCACTAATGGCGTTTGTCCTAGTTCAGATACTGTTTTACTTACAATCACAACCGCTCCGTCATCAACATTTAGTTTTACAGCTGGTGCAATAGCATTCTGTCAAACAGATTCTGATCCAACTCCAGTGTTCCCTCTTGGTGCAAGTGCTGGTGTTTTTACTGCTAGCCCAGCAGGGTTAACATTCATTAATCCCGCTACAGGTGAAATTGATTTGAGTGCATCAACTCCAGGAGCTTATACACTTACCAACACAATTGTAGCGGCTGGTGGATGTGTATCTTCTGTTGATTCTATGACAATAACCGTAGAATTGCCAGCTTCAGCAAATGCTGGAAATGATACAGTAATTTGTGCAGGTTCAACTTATACTATTATTGGCGCATCTATTGGAGGTAGTGCAAGTAACCTAACATGGACAACCAGTGGAACGGGTGCTTTTGATAACACTGCTTTGTTAGGTGCAACTTACACTCCTTCTGCTGCTGATACAACTGCAGGTGTTGTAACATTATACTTAACTACAGATAATCCGTCAGGTGTGTGTGGTTCAGTAGTAGATAGTTTAATATTAACTATTAATCCTACTCCGGGAGCTCCGGCAGTTGCAAGCACATCAATCACTTCTTGTTCTGGAACTCTTGTAGGACCAATTACTGCTTCAAGCACAGGAGGAGGAATTGTTTGGTTCTCTGATGTAACATTAACAACTGTTGTTGGTGCTAATCCATTGAACCCAGGCTCTCCAACATCTACAGTTTCTTATTGGGTAACCGAAAGCTACGGCTTATGCCAAGGTACTGCGACACAAGTGACAATTACTATTAATCCTCTTCCTTTAATCGATACGGTTATAGTGGCTATTGTACCAGCAAATTGTGGTGATACAACAGGTTCGGTTAGCGGGATCGTTATTACTTCTGGCTCTGCTCCTTATACTTATCAATGGCAAGATGGCAGTGGTAGTAATGTTGGAAACGGCAGTATTAATTTGTCGAATGTTGGTCCAGGTGCATATTCATTAACGGTAACAGATTCGAATGGATGTGTTGTTGTTGTTGGTCCTTTCAACATATTGTCAACAGTTGGTGTTACCGCATCGTTTACAGCCACTCCAATAACGGGAGAAACTCCTTTAAACGTTGCGTTTACAAATACAAGTGTTGGTGCTGTAACTTACCTTTGGAATTTTGGAACAGGGGATACTTCCACTGTGTTTAGTCCTAACTATATTTATACGCCTCTCGGACAGTTCTCTGCTTGTTTGATTGCGACAACTGCTACTGGTTGTTCGGATACTGCGTGTACAACAATTGATGTGTTTATTAATTCGGTTTTTTTAATTCCCAATATTTTTACTCCGAATGATGATAACAGCAACGATGTATTTACCGTTCAAGCAATTGGGCTAGAAACGATGGATGCGGAAATTTTTAACCGTTGGGGACAAAAAGAATACGAGTGGCATACAACAAACGGTGGTTGGGATGGACGTACCGCTAGCGGTGTTTCTGCTCCTGATGGAACTTACTATTTCATCATAAAAGCAAAAGGTTTTGACGGGAAAGAGTATTTCGAAAAAGGATATTTTATGCTATCGCGATAAGAATATAAAAAATGAAAAATAAAAAAGGAGTTCTGTTCTACAGGACTCCTTTTTTATTTCGCTTTTTTCAGTACTACACTCGCAAACGAAACATTTTCAATTTTACTTTCTAGCCAGGAAATAAAATCAAAATATTTAAACACTTTGTTCTCATATGGATTGTTTTCTAGCACTAGCAATTGTTTTCTTAGTTTTTCAAAAGAGGCCAATACTTCTTTGGGAGAATTATTTATTGGTAATTCACGTAAAAAAAGTAAAATTGTTTTTTCGAATTCATACAAACGTTTCATTTTTAATAAGGCGCGATAAGTTGATTTAACAATGTAATCCATGTGGTCAAGATTTTTTAGTTCAAAATGAACAATCAAATTCATTAGTAAAACAACAGAACCAATATCCGGCCGCGCTTCCAGTTTCTTACTGTTTAAAATGGTGTTGATCCATTTCAATGATGACTTGAAATTGCTTGTCATGAAATGAGAAAGAGAAAATAAGTAATAGAACAAAATGACATAATCAGCCCTTAATTTATTTTCAAACTGCTGAAATGCATCTTCGGCTTCCTTAATGATATAAGTATCTTTCGGTCTAGGTGTGTTTACGTAGTAGGTAAGTTTCCCTGGATAATATGCTAAAAAAAGTAATAGTTTATCGGCTTCGGATGTAGGTTGTAAGTTTTTTAATTTATCACTTGTAATGTTAAATGCATCATACATTCTTTTATCCAATTGTACGTTCATTAAGTTCTGTACAATTGGAATATAAACTCCAGGGTTTTCTTTTATGAAATGCGGATAATCTTCCCATAATTTTAAAAGTGTTTCTCTGTAAGTATTACTCTTTTCATTGTCTTCCATCAATCGGTAATAGTAGGATTGAATTTGATAGAAAAATGTTTTAGAATCGAATGTTATAGCTTGATTTATGTTTTTTAATAATGGATGTAGAAGTAATTTTTGTACTTCGCTTTTTTGTTTTTCTGTTCTCAAATGAGCTTGTGACGATACAATTAATGCGATTTCCTTGTGAAGCAATGCGTATTGAGAAGCATTGTTTAATTTATTAATTGTGTGTTGCTCCTGTTCAAATATTTTTTTTGCTTCTTGAAAATTATTCTTTTTACTATTGCTTACATTCATTAATTTTTTTTCCCATTTTAAGATCCGCAAGAGCAATTCGTACTTCTCATAAATTGTTGCCAATTCTTTTGCTTTGCCAAGAGATTTATTAGCTCCTTCATACAATGTTTTTTCAAATTGAAATTCAACAGCGAACAACAGTTCCTTTAGCCGAATTTCAACCGAATGTTCTGCATGGTATTGATTCATGCTTTTTAATATGGCTTTGTAAAGATTGTGTTTCGCAACGGGCAATTGTTCAATAAATTTTTCAAAGCGAAAGCGCTTTTTTATTGCGGTTTCATCGTAAGTAGCCTGTTTGTTAATTGCCTCAAAAAGTAAAGTGTGGGTGCTTTCTTCGCGATGTGTGGCTGAAAAAAGCTGAAAATATCTCTTTTCTTGCTTGTTTAAGGATTTTATCAACTTAAATAACTGCTCGGAAGCTATCATGGAATTTTAATAATAAAATACTGTAATATCTATAAATATTAAATAAATATACAAAAAATAGTATCTGGAACTTTAATAATGTTGGAATATAAGTTTGCCCTTTGAGGATTATCGCCATAAGTTTGATTCAATAAAACAACTTTAAAACGTTCCAATATGAAAACATACCAAAAATTTTCAGCAATAAGTGGTGATTTCGACTCATTACAAAGAAGCAAAACAGTTTATGCTATTGCTACAAAGGAAGAAGAAGTGGCTATTTCTGTCTTTTCTAAATTCACCTTCTTAATTATGATTGTGATTTTCTTTCTTTCTGCATTTGCATTTTAAAAACAAATCAATGAAAACGATTCTCTCTCTTTGTATTGCATGTCTCGTGTTTTTGTCAGAAACACTGGCGCAGGATCCATTCCAAGTGAATGGTTTAAATACAAATACTGTTGAAGCAACAGAACCTGTGCTCCGAAATGGTAGCGGTTCTTTGGGACAAACCTATAATAAAACATTGTGCGGCTTAAATTATGCGCAATCTACAAAAATGATTACGCAACGTTACACACCAAGCCCAGGAACGGGCTTCCCTTGCCCATTGCCAATTACAGGAATCCCATCATGCTATGTAGTTGATACCGCATTTTTATATTGGACGGTTAGTTATAATGCTGGATCTTCCACAACTCCCAGTGCGAGTCTAACCAATCCGTTGGGAGTAACAAATAGTTATCCAGCTGTAATGACAGGACAAGATGTTTCGAAATGCTGGTCGGAGCTTGGTTCACGTGGTTTTAGAGCAAATGTGACTGCTGCAGTCGCAGGTAATGGAACTTATACTATAAACAGTATTGCTGGAAATCCAGCATGGGAAGTAGATGGTGCTACATTAATAATAATATATAGAAATACTTCTGCATCATGGAAAGGAAGTTTGATTTTGGATGATGGAATTACAACTCAAAATGCAATGACTAGCAATTTTGGTCATACCATGACAGGGTTCAGTGCTTGTGGTGCAGGCTCTGCGGCTAAAGCATTTTTGGTTTGTTCGGATCTTCAGAATAACATTGGTACTGTTTTTACCGCACACATGAATGGCGACAGTGCAATTTACCCCAGAAGTTTTTACAATTTTGCAGAAATGAATACCAATGTAACAACAGGTCAAAGCTCTGCTGCTTATGCATTCAGCCAATCGGTTGGAGAATGTTATTCGTTTACAGTGGCTGGTTTGTATTTTCAAACAACTTCTTGTGGTTCTTGTTCCTCAAGCACACTATCGGCTACAGCAACTGAAACTCCTGCAACTTGTTCTTCTTGTAATGGAACAGCAACAGTTACTCCAGTTGGAGGAGCATTGCCTTATTCTTATTCATGGAATACAACACCTGTTCAAACTACAGCAACAGCAATCGGTTTATGTGCGGGAACGTATACTGCAACAGTTACAGATGCAACAGGTTGCTTAACTACAACAGTGGTAAGTACAATTACAACGTCTGCAGGGGCTGTAATTACAGTTAATTCACCAACAATTTGTGCCGGACAAACAGCAAATTTAACAGCTTCTGGTGCTACAAGCTATAGTTGGAGTGCAGGAACAAATCCAACAGGTGTAAATACGGCTGATGTTTCACCAAGTACTTCTACATCCTATACGGTTAGCGGAACTACAGCAGGTTGTACTGGAACAGCAGTAGCCACTGTTACCATAAATCCCTTACCAATAATTGTTGTTAATTCCCCAAGTATATGTAATGGAATTACTACAAGTTTAACAGCCATAGGTGCTGCAGGCTATGTTTGGTCAACCGGTGCTATTACAAGTTCTATATCTGTAAATCCGATTGTTACAACTACTTATTCGGTAACAGGAACTTCGAGTGTAGGATGTAGCTCCTCTGCAACTGCAACAGTAAGCATTTTGCCGAGTCCAGTTGTTAATTTTAGTTCAGATTTAATTTCAGGATGTGCTCCTTTGTGTGTAAATTTTGAAGACGCATCAACCGTTTCTAGTGGTTCAATTGTATCCTGGGATTGGAATTTCAACAATGGCGGTGCCACAATTCAAGACCCTAAACATTGTTTTCAAACTCCTGGAATATATTCGATTAGTTTAACAGTTGTTTCATCCAATGGTTGTTCAGCTTCGTTTACAAATAACAATATGATTACTGTTTTTTCCAATCCTGTAGCTGAGTTTACCACAAATCCAAATCCTGCTACAACACTGGATGCAAGTATTACATTTAACAATCAATCATCTCCAGATGTAAATTATTGGTTTTGGGATTTTGGTGATGGGAATACCTTGTCGCCTTCAACCTCAAGTCCGGTGCATAATTACCCTAGCGAACAACCAGGCGTTTATACTACAACTTTAATTGTGCAGAATGTAAATGGTTGCTACGATACCGTTTCGCATGATATTAGAATAACATCTGAATTTGCTTTTTTCATTCCGAATGCATTTACACCTAATGATGATGGAAGCAATGACTTTTTTAACGGTGCTGGAGTGGGTATCTCTGTCTACGATTTATGGATATACGACCGCTGGGGGAATATGATTTTTCATACCGAAGATTTAAATAATCATTGGGATGGAAGAGCAAAAAATGGGTCGGAAATCGCACAGCAAGATGTGTATGTTTGGAAAGTAAAATTGACCGATGTTTTTGAAAAAACACACGATTATATGGGTACGGTTACGCTGGTAAAATAAAGATCTTTTTCCTTCTCCCTTTGGAGAAGGTGTCTCGCTCTTAATGAGACGGATGAGGTGAATAGTGTTAATAATTTTTCAGAGTCGGAATTCCTTAACTATTAAGAGATTCCGACTTTTTTATGCCTGAAACATTAAATCTTTCGTATAAATCACGTTTTTTTTTGAACTGACTATTGTTTATAATAAATATTTATTACCTTTGCCCTCCCCAAAAAAGCGGGGGTGTATTTAATTTACACTGAAAAACGATAAAAATTTAACAACAGAAAAATGCCTACAATATCACAATTAGTGCGTAAAGGGAGATTAAAAGCAGTTAACAAAAGTAAGTCTGCAGCTCTTGATTCTTGTCCTCAAAAACGTGGAGTTTGTACTCGTGTTTATACGACAACTCCTAAGAAACCGAATTCGGCTATGAGAAAAGTAGCTCGTGTGCGTTTAACCAACAAAAAAGAGGTGAATGCTTACATCCCGGGAGAAGGTCATAACCTTCAAGAACACTCGATTGTATTGATTCGTGGTGGTAGAGTTAAAGATTTACCCGGAGTTCGTTACCACATCGTTCGTGGTGCTTTAGATACTTCTGGAGTTGATGGTCGTAACCAAAGACGTTCAAAATACGGAACTAAAAAACCAAAAGCAGGTGCAAAACCAGCTGCTAAAAAATAATTGAGAACCGAGTGAGGAGTTGAGTAAGGGAAACCTGAAGCAACAACTACAAGCTCTAAAAAAACAAAAATGAGAAAGACCAAAGCAAAAAAGAGAATTCTTTTACCTGATCCAAAATTCAATGATATTTTGGTAACACGTTTCGTTAACAATTTAATGTATGATGGTAAGAAAAGTACATCTTATGATGTATTTTATGATGCAATCGAAATCGTTCAGAAAAGAACTCCGGATGTTGATGGATTAGAAACATTCAAAAAAGCATTGAGCAACATCACTCCTGCTGTTGAAGTTCGTAGTCGTAGAGTTGGTGGAGCTACTTTCCAAATTCCTTCTGAGATTCGTCCAGAAAGAAAATTGTCAATGGGAATTAAGTGGATGATTCTTTATGCTCGTAAACGTAACGAAAAATCAATGGCTCAGAAATTGGCCGGAGAAATTGTTGCAGCAGCAAAAGAAGAAGGTGCAGCTTACAAAAAGAAAGAAGATGTTCATAAAATGGCAGAAGCTAATAAAGCATTCTCTCATTTTAGATTTTAATAGCCCATCCCCAGCCCTTCCCAAAGGGAAGGGAGCAAAAAACAAATAGAATAGTAAAAAATATAATTTAACTAAAAACAAAAAGTCCTTATCCTTTGGAAAGGATTTAGGATAGGATAAAATGGCAGATTTAAGATTTACAAGAAACATTGGGATTGCAGCTCACATCGATGCAGGTAAAACAACCTGTACCGAGCGTATTCTATATTATACAGGAGTGAATCACAAAATTGGTGAAGTAC
>Ga0163149_10000934_pt1 | contig 38013 bp, 48 predicted proteins | sample OliLakLV19MP5G1_FD_148604 | JGI IMG/M metagenome (GOLD analysis project Ga0163149, IMG submission 148604) | Freshwater microbial mat bacterial communities from Lake Vanda, McMurdo Dry Valleys, Antarctica - Oligotrophic Lake LV.19.MP5.G1 | ecosystem: Environmental > Aquatic > Freshwater > Lake >... | reverse complement strand
TTAGCGACTGGCTTACCTTTGACTACGACTTTGTACATGTGACCGCCGAGGAGGCGGTAATGACCGGCAGACAAGGGTGGGGCGCATTAGCATTAGCCCATCTTATACCATACGGGGGGTCGACGGCCATCTAAGGTCCGGTCGAGAAAATATTAAGCCCGGGGCGTCATTTTGCCGATGTGCGTTGCCGATGTTGCGCGAACCTAAACGTATCCATAAACGGCCGTAATGAGTACATATGGGTACTCATATGCCGATGGAAGCTGCGGGGTAATGCATCGGTAATGCGCGAAAGCTGCCGATTTTGCGGTCCATCGAGATAGTGTCCGTCAGAATCATGCCGCAATGCGTCAATTTAGCGGGACCGAGCCGGTTTATGGTGCATTGGGGGTAGAAACACCCGCCGTAGCCCATTACAGCGCCTTGGCGGCCCACCAGCGCTTTACGACCACCAGCGTGACCCCATCTTCGAATTTCGTGGGAGGCCACCGTGTGGCCGACTTAGGGACCCAGACAGGCAATCCATGCATTCGGATGCAATAAGCTTTATTCGTGGTCCGAATTAGCGTTTCTGGGCTGAATTCAATCCAGTCTGATGGATTCATGGGGTGTATTGTATAGAAACTGATGGATTCATGGGGTGTATTGTATAGAAAACCAGTAAAACTATACACATGGGGGCAGGTATGTAAAGAAACGTTGACTTATTCCGCAGGTATGTAAAGAAACGTTGACTTATTCCTGAAAATTTTTAATGTATGCCCCCCACTCTCATACCCCACCCCCCGAGGTGTCATACCCCACCCCCACACCCCCCACCTGTCGGGGTAGGGCGCTTGCCCACATACCACTGGTAGTGTTCGTGGACGAGTTACGGTACAATTGCCAGTCCAGTACAGTAAGTCGCGGGAACTGCTGTGGTTCCGGTCGAGGTAAATATTATGCGCGGGGTGCTGATGACCCGTCTCACAAACGAGACTGTTTGTTTTTGGTGTGCGGCCGGTTTCCAGGTGCGTAAACATTTACGCAGTCGGTCCAGGTGCGTAAACATTTACGCGGGTCGATAATCACCCGTCTCACAAACGAGACTGGATGTGGACTGGTGTCCTACCTTTCGCGGGTGATCCTACCTGAGCGATTGGTGGCTAAAAACACCCCATTCTGAGGTCACCTGTATTTTTGGACCCAAGTGCCTGGAATTACTGGGGCCAAATAACACCTGATATCTAGACCCCTGTTTCCTAACCCTGGCTCAGTGCATGTGCTGCTGTACTGCTATAGCTATATTTATATATATATATATATATATAATAGTTATCTATAGTATCTAGTATGGTTCTTAATGCATGAAATCATTAAGGAAAGTGCCAAGACATCACAAAAAAAAGGTAGCCTGTAAGTAGTCGGTAGTATCAGGTAAAACCTACATGAACAGCTGTTCAGGGTATCCCTGGGTTGTGTGCGTATAGATCCGACTCGAGCCTCGCACATAATATTCTTCGACCGGACTTGGCCAGTTCGTTCCGCCGCCCCAGCAGCGCACCCCTCCCAGGTAACGCTACTTCAACAGCTTCATCAGCATGGCCGCTTTGATGGGTTTCTTCAGACACCCCATTGCACCCGCCTTGGCGGATTCTGTTGTGGCCTTGGCCGTCAGCGAGTCAGTCATCGTAAGTACCCTCAGCGGGCCGCCAGCGTACTTCTGGGCCAACCTGCGAACCAATGCCAGCCCATCAACCTCGCGCATGTTCAAATCAATCAGCGCGGCGTCTGGCTTCTCCTTGTCCATCATCATGATCGCATCAATGCCCGATGTGGTCACAATCAGCTCAATTGGGGCCTTCGCGGATTTGATTTCTTTATCAAGACTCGACAGGACCTTTGCATGGTCGTCAATCACCAATAACTTGATGACCGCCGAGCTCAGCATCGTGGGTACGGGAATGTCGTTCTTGATTATGAACTCGCGTAGATCCGCGATGGGGACTCGTCTGTGTCCGCCTGGCGTGTTGTACGCGTTCAGTCTGCCCTGCTTAATCCAACGCCACACCGTAGATGGTGTGACATCCAACATCTTCCCGATCTCAATAGTGGAGTAATATTCTCCAACCTTGGGAAGTGCATCGTCTGCGGTCTTCTTAGTTCCTTGCATGAGCGCCTCAAACATAGAGGCGTGTAATACATTCCGTCAATTGGCGCAAGCGTATCCATCGTACCAAACGTTTAATTGCCTGCTAGGCAGCGTCTAATGGAAACCAGCGATTACGGCCATGACCATCCTGGCGTTTGGTAAACCGCAGAGTCCTCAGGACCTTGCCCATACGCATTTCATCTGCGCGGGTGATGTGGCCTTCTTGTTTGCCTATGTCCACCAAAACCTCTCGGATGGAAAAGCCACGTGGTAACTTAGCGACACGCCCACGTACTTCGTCTTCCCATTCGTCCGACAGTTCGTACTTCCTGGCCTCGGGCGCCTGTAGCTGCTGCTCGGTCTTGGTGAGCAACCACGGCTTGGTTGGGTCATTCTGTACATAACAGTGGCTGATGGGGCGCCCCGCCAACCACGTTTTGAAAATAGAAACCGCCTCTGCCCATAACTGGTCTCGGTTCGCTACAACCCACGCGATGTCGATATTCCCCTTGAGGGTTAGCGGCCAGTAGCGTCTGTTGCCTGTGGGATCACTCAAAAACTCCGAGTCATTAGTGGTTCCCACAATTACACATGCGCGGGGCACCGAAATGTCTGTCCTGCCATACGGGGGTCTGTATTTGTCAACCGTGGCGGACAAGTACGATTTAATGGTGTCTTGGTCCTTCGCGCGCTTGACCGCTGTCAGCTCGGACCACTCGATAATCCAATTGCCCTTGAGGGCGGTCAATCCATCCTTGGTGTTAATGTCAATGTGGGAATCGCGGAAGTAATCGTCACCGGCCAGCACTCTACAAAACGTGCTCTTATAAGATTCGCCGGGGCCGGTCATAATCAGCGTGCTGTCAAACTTGCAGCCAGGTGCCATGGCACGCGCAACCGCGGCCACCATGAACTTACGAATGAAAGCAGTTTCAAGCTCGGTTCCGTCACGCCCCAGAACCTTATTGATAACTCCGACCGGACCTAGTCGAGAAACGCCATCCCATTGCAGCCCATTCAAATAGTCTTGGATGGGGTTAAAGATATTTTCGCGGGCCACGGCCATCAGCGCGTCACCGACATCATCCTTGGAGAACCTCACCTTACGGGCTGAGGGAATATGGATCTCGAGCTGGTATCGAATCGGCGTGATGTCCCAATCTGTCAGCGGACCATTCTTCAAAACAACATCCAAGCTCAATGCGTTAAAGCGAAGGTGCTCGGACTGCTGCAGTATAAGCTTGCGCATTTCCGGATCGCGAAATGCTCTAACCAATGATTGTAAATTAGCGCCCCACTCAATTTCTTCGGGGGCGTCCATTCTGATTGTCTTGCTGCTCGAAGTGCTTTCGGGTTCTCGGCGTTCCGCTTCCGGCCACGCTGCATCCCTCTCATCATTGCGCCAGGCAGCAACATCTTCAAACTGCCCCGGTGTAGCGACAACACGCGCCTTTGCTCCACGCGCTCGCAATAACGCCGCGAGCTTAAGAAACTCTTTGCGGCTCGCGTTCTTGGGTCTGTCATTCTGAGGGAACAACATGAAAAACTTGCCCGCCACATCAATATCATTACCCGACAGGACCTCTGCTAGGGCAACTAAACAATCCTTTCCGGGTGCGCCTACAACACAGACATCCTTCGGCGCCCACAGCTGTAGCGCAAGCGTGTCAGCCATACCCTCGGCGACAGCAACGGTGTTGCATTCATCTAGACGCCACGGCTCACCGAAGAAGACCCCCTTTGTTGGGCAATGCTTAAGGTTGAGTTTGGTGGCCCCCTCAACTTTTGTAATGGCGCGAAACACGATGGATTGGATGTCGCCGTTCACATCAGACAACGGCACCGCAACAGGATGCGTCGTGCTGATGAATTTAACAAAGTCATTCTGGCACGTGCCAGGGGCGAAACGAATTAAAGACATTTCCTCGGTCGCAGCGCCCCGTAAATTGCGCCCCGCCAGATAGTCCATAGCCGCGGGCGTTCCGGTTGGATTGAGCTGTTCCCAAATCTTCTCGGCATCGGGCGTAATCAGCTTACGTACTTTGCCCATGCCAGGAGCTGCCGGTTTTGCGGAAATGCCCAGCAACTCTTCTACGTAAGCAAGCGCAGGCTTGAAATCTATTCGTTTAACCGTCTGGACCAAATCGAGCAGCGATCCGTACGTGCTACAGCTGTGACATTTCCACTTCCAACCATGTTGGTCGCCGTAGAACACAGCCGCATCCTCGTCGCCAGGATCTTTGTGTTTGCACGCGGTGGTGGGGCAATCCAAACGCAATGTTTCCCCCGCACGAGAAAACGCAATCCCTTCCTTGTCCAGGAACTTCACAAAGCCTTCTTGCCCCGCATCGGCCATGAGCCGCTCAGTATCAACGCGTTGGGAGGTACTCACTTGTCACCTCTCTCCACTGCCTCATCCATAAGCACGGGGAATGCGGCGGCAGCCTCCCGGATGTACTCGGACACACTGGCGTACCCGTAAGCCTTTGCGGTTCTCCTGATTTGCTTGATTGTCGAGTTTGGGAATCTGACGACGACGTTGAAACTACTGCCTTTTTGTTTTGGATCCAGCTTGGGCACGGGCATTTGAAACCTCTTGGTGTGCAACGCAGAGACAAACAATAACACAAACACGAAGTACCGGGAATGTGTCGAAACACCGCATACACACCCCAATTGCAATGCTATTAATGTTTGTGTATTGTTCTGCAAGCTTGCAAACGGTGCATGCGCTCAGGCGGGTGTCTGGTGGTTCTTTCAACTGAACAGAAAAGATTGCAGTGGAACATAGAGAAGACTGCCGGCCGCATTCAGCACGCTGAGCGGTTGATTGAGATGACCCGGGCACGACAACGCGGAAAGGTTCCGCTGGGCACTTGGTTACGCCTGAACGAACGCATCAAGCTGTTGGTGCGGATTCGTGAATGTCTGGAGAGCCGCTACTGGCAAGACGTTGAAGTGTATGACCAAAGCTATGGCGAGTATCCGGCCGCTTCGCCCTTTCAGCAAATCGCCAACGACGAAACAAACCCACACCGCAAACTATTGAGGAACAACTAATGAACCGATCCGACAGCGTGGCGTCACTATTAAAAGCATTCGTGTCTGCCCAAGGCTCAATGCAAGTTGCCATCAAAGACTCTACCAATCCTCATTTCAAATCGCGGTACGCGGATCTCGGCGCTGTGTGGGCGGCTTGCCGCGACGTCCTCAGCAACAACGGGCTGGCTGTAATTCAGTACCCCTGTGACGCGGAGAATAACCGTCTGGGTATGACTACGATGTTAGTTCACACCTCCGGTGAGTTCATGGCGTTCCCCCCGTTTAGCACCGCGCTTGCGAAGAACGATCCTCAGGGTGTTGGTTCAGCCATCACATATTTAAAGCGGTACGCCCTGTGCGCCGCGCTCGGAATTGTCGCCGACGACGACGACGATGCAAATGCCGCCTCTCATTCAAAGGAGTCAAAACATGACGCACCTAAGAAATATGCTGGAAACGCTTCTATCTCGTTGGGACAAGCAGCCGGCGCTTCCACCTCTGTGTCTTCTGACCGCGGTCACCCGAGTAAAGTAGACCAAGCCAAACAGTTGCTCGCGTCCGCACAAGATGAACGCGCCGCGTTGGCGGCACTGAAGTCGCTGCAGTTGTCGGAGTCGGAGAAAAAAATGGTGACTCCGCTGTATCAGCAACGAATCGCAGAATTAACCAAGGTGACCCAATGACTTCATGGGTTCTAATTCTGGCTGTGTCGATGAACGTAGACAACCGCGCACGCTCCGAAGTCGAAGTGCTGACGGGATTCGAAACGCGCGTGGAGTGTCAGACGGCGGGCGCAATAGCCCAGACAACTAAACCCAAGAAACACAAGGTTAGTTGGCTGTGTCTGAATCTCAAGCGGGGTCCAAAATGAGCTTACCCAGTGCCTCTAGTTTACAACTGGCAGCAATCTGCGCTGGTTCCCAAGTGTTGCCACATGTCCGTTCACTGGCCTCGGGCGCGATGGAACGAGGCACGGCAATTCACCGCTTTTTGGAGCTGGTGCGTCCGGAGTCGGATCGCGAAACAGCAATCGCGCAGGTTCCGGTCGAGTACCAAGATTTGTGCCGGCTGATTGAATTGTCTGGTCTGCCCATTGGCGAGCAATACCAACGCGAGGTCGGTCTGGCGTGGAACCACGCAACGGGCGCGGGGCGTTTATTCGAGGTTGTTAACCGCAAATACAAAGACATCGACCCCGCCGAATTCTATGGAACCTCAGACGTCGTGGGCATCTTTGAAAACCATGTTGAAATCTGGGATTGGAAGGTTGGCTTTGGTGGCCATTTGACGGCGCCGGAACACAATTTACAGCTCAAGTTCTACGCGTTGGCGGCGGCGCGCGCCCACGGAAAACTAGAGGCGCGCATTGGGTTAATCAAAATCAACGAAGAGGGAGATATAACTCGACTGGACCATTCTTTAGGGGAACTTGACCTACTGATGGTTGAGTCCGAATTGCGCGACATCGCGACGAACGTGCGCAAAGCGCAACGCCAGCAAGTGGACCGTGGCGTTCCGGACGTCGTGGAAGGTCCGCACTGTAAGAACTGCCCCGCGCAGTTGCATTGCCCCGCGCGGTTGGGGTTGTTGCAAAAAGTGTTTGGTCTAGATGTGCAGACAATTGCAAAAACGCTATCCACAAAAGCTAAAGCGGAGGCGTATCAAAAAGCGTCGGCAATTCGTGACATCGCTGAACAAATTATTAAAGCGGTAAAAGACAGTGTTCACGAAGAACCTGTAGACATCGGAAATGGCCGTACATTGAAACTAGTTAACGTACAAAACAAAGTGATAGACTCTGATGCAAATAAAGTAATCGACGCTCTTAAAGAAGAGTTCGGAGATGAGGTCGCGCGCAATGTTGTTTTTAACAGTTTAGACCTTACCCAGACAGCAATTAAAAAGGCCCTACAGTCTCATGCCAAGACGCTGAACGAACCGGCCGCCAAATTGTACCGTGAAGCTGAAACCCTGTTAACCCGTCGCGGGTTAATGTCGATCCGCGCATCATCCTCAATAAGAGAAGTCGCAACCCCCAAACCGGAGCTAAACGAATGAGTGGATTTATTCAAACGACGTTGGTTGGATTCATTGCCAAAGACCCAGAACACAAAGCGGTTGGTGAAAAGACTGTCACCAAGTTTTCGATTCCCGTTGACCGAACCCGCAAGGGCGAGACTGTTACCGACTGGTTCAACGTGGAAGTTTGGGACAACAGCTTTGCCCAAAAATATCTAAAGAAGGGCAGCAACGTAATCATCCAAGGTTCGATGACTTTGGACAAAGCCAAAGAAGGGAACGGGTACTACGTCACCGTCAAAGCAGACAAGATTAACTTTACGCCGTCACGCAAAGACAAGAGCGAAGAAGCCACAACCGAGACAGCAGCAGAGTTGTTCTAGGATTTAGCAACATCCAGGGAGGGGGTTTGTATTAACACGTTTTCCACTGGAGCCTATCATGACGGACCCCTACGAAGAAATCCCGTGGTGCGGTGGCGCGCAAGTGCCACCCGGCAAGCCCACGCCCAAGCCATCTATACAACCCCTCAAGTTTCCGGGGTTTCAGGGGCCTACGAAATACGGTCGCTGTACGGCATGCAAAGCGGAGTTGACTCCCACGCTCGACGGTTACGGTGTGACCGAGTGCTTTAAGCACGCGGGGGAAAAATGAGTTGGGACAATCTCGCCGAAGAAATAACTTCTGAAGTTTTTCATAACACTCCGCTTTGGGAACGTCTGCAATTCGGGCTGTCTAAACGAGTGGCCTATATTGCCGCGCGTCGCAGTTTTTTAGGGCAGTGCCGCCTAGGGACTAAACGCCCGCCATCGATGCCGTGTCGTGGTTGTCAGAAAGTTTTTGATAATCGCTCGACGGGCTGGCTTCGAATGTTCTGTTCGGCCTCTTGCCGTGTTTCACACTTTTGTCGTGCGGCGACCGCACGCCGACGCAAAGCATTGGGACAAATACAGTTCTTGGTGTGCGCGCATTGCAGCGTTCCGTTCTCGCGGCCGCGGGTGGGTGGAAAACCCCGAAAATATTGTGGCACGGTATGCGCCAACAAAGTGAAAATACTAACGCGCCCCTCTAGGGCAAAGGTACAGCGATGAAAGATGTCACCGAAGGTTTACAGCGGATACGGAACTTTTTGCACGCACAATCCCTAGGCGTGTTGGGTGACATCGCCCGCGAGCGCAAGGCGCAAGACGAGAAATGGGGCGAGCAAAATCACCCAGACGGAACTGGCCGGCCAATGGATGGCGACGTGGCAGCAAGGGCCCGCGATGAGTGTGACGCCCACGCAAACAATGGGACACTAGAGTGGCGCCACATTTTGCATGAAGAGGTTTGTGAAGCCTTGGCCGAATCCGACCCCGAAAAACTGTACGTCGAATTAATCCAAGTCGCGGCGGTCGCGGCGGCATGGGCCGAAGCCGTCAAACGAAGGGTGGCGTAACATGGGCTTTCCACCCCCACCTGGGGAGGCGTTAAAATACGATGCAACCAAAACCCCGGTCGAATTGTTGCCGTCCGAGGCAATGTTAGAGATTGCCAAAGTTTTGGGTTTCGGCGCGCTGAAATATGACGCGCACAATTGGCGTAAGGGTCTGGCTTGGTCTCGTCTGATTGGCGCGACGATGCGACACCTCTGGGCATTCGCGCGCGGGGAAGATAACGACCCAGAAAGTGGTCTGTCCCACTTGGCTCACGCGGGTTGTTGTGTGTTGTTCTTGCTGACGTATCAATTAACTTCGACCGGAACTGATGATCGTTTCAAAAGGAATGCACAATGACTAACGCCCCCACCCACGGTCCGCTTGAAATCGATTTGTTTCCAAAAATGACCACGGTTGACACTGTTCCGGTGTCTTTTACGTGCATGTTTGATAGGCCGGTGGATGCCGCGGAGTTGTCTAAGGTTGTCAACTTTGTTTGCGATTGTGTTAGCGAGAGAGTGAAATTGGCGGATCCGAACAAGAGTCTACTACTTAGAACGGTAGTGCGGGTTATCTCCGCGACCGCCTGTGAAGTAGACGTGACAGTGCCCTCCGTTGAGGAAATCGCAATGTATCGACGATGTGTGGCGGACGCTGAACTAAATGAGCGCGACCCCGACAAGTGGCACAAGCTCCCTGACGTGAATTAACGCGCATCCTAGTTCGCTAGGTTCCTGGCCGGGCTTTGTGGGTTCACCGGTGCGCACGGAATCCACATTTTTTTGCGGGAGCGGCTAGGTGGGAACTAGCACCCGAGAATGGGCATCGTGGGACTGCCCTTTGATATCTCGGTAACCACAAAGCCGGTTCAAATCCGGCCTCGCGCATTGGAGCAAACACAAACACGAAAAAAAAAATTAGCATCGACGTGATGGATTTTGGAGACTAAAATGTTGATTGCGTTCGACACGGAAACACACGTGATTACTCCTGAGAATCCGGTTCCCCATCTGGTCTGTGTTTCGTTTGCGGACGAAAAAGGCAACGTGGGTTTACTGGACGCAATCACAGGTGCAAAATTTTTCGAACAGTGTTTACGGCGCGGTGACGCCATTATCGGGCATAATATAGCGTTCGACTGTGCCGTTCTAATAAAGGCGCGGCCGGAGTGTTCTGATGCGGTGTGGGCAGCCTATGATGAGCACCGGATTTTGGACACGATGGTCCGAGAAAAGCTGATTAACATAGCAAAGAACGAGCTGGTTTTTCGTCCGGTCGAAGAAAACGAAGATGAGCCCGGCGACGAAACTTTTGAGCGCGTGCACTACACCCTGGCCGCGTTGGCACAACGTTACCTTGGGTGGGAGCTGAACAAATCCGAAGATGGTTGGCGCATGCGGTACGCCGAGCTGGACGGCACCCCCATCGCAGAGTGGCCGGCCGAAGCCGTCGAGTATTCCAAGCGCGACGCAGAATCGACCCTCCAAGTTTTTTTGAGACAGGCTCTCGCGGGCATTGAAACCCCGGATTTCGAAACCCAGTGCCAACACGCATGGGCACTGCAGTTAATGCGTGTGCAGGGGATGACGTGCGACATCCAAGATGTTTCTCGACTGGAACTTTTGCTGTCTCGTGTCCGTGAAGAATCCCGTGGACGCTTGTTCCAAACGGGCATCTATTACAACACCCGTAAGCGAACCATTAAGCTGGCCAAGAACACAAAATATGTCAAAGAGCGGGTAATTGCCGTTTATGCCAATCTGGGCATGCGGGCACCGTTGACCAAACCAGACAAAGACGGCAAGGGCGGGGGGGCAGTTTCCATATCGCGCGAGACGCTGGAGAAATCTGGCGATCCGGAATTAATGGAGCTGGCCCAGCTGTCCAAAATAGACAAGCAGTTGGATACATACCTACCCATGTTGCGCCAAGGTGGCGAGGATCCTATCCGCGCGCGGTTCAACGTTCTGGTGAGCTCGGGGAGAACATCATGCAGCGGTCCCAATTTACAGAACCTGCCGCGGGGCTTTTCCAAGGCCGACCGCCAACGGTGGGGCATCCCGGATTTCGTGGGGGTGCGCGAATGCTTCTCAGCCCCTAGGGGGAAAGTGTGGATTTCGGCGGATTACTCCCAATTGGAGCTATGCACCCTCGCGCAAAGCAACCTGTTTCTGTTCGGAGACAGCGCAATGGCAGACGCCATCAACGCGGGGCGTGACCTCCACTTGGACTTTGCCGCGCAAATGCTAAAAGTGTCATACGACGATGCAGTGCGCCGCAAGGGCGAACCCGATTTTAAAAACGGTCGCCAGTTCGGAAAAGTTTTTAATTTCGGCAAACCGGGGGGATTGGGTGCGGACAAGCTGGTTGAGTTCGCGGATAAAACATACGGCGTAAAGATGACCAAAATCCAAGCCCAACGTTACGGCGAGGTGTGGCTGAAACGATGGCCGGAAATGGTCAAATATTTTAAACACGTGGGCGACAAAGTTCGCAGTGGCCCGACGACGTTCCGTCAATTTGTGTCGCGCCGGTTACGCGGCGGATGCGGGTATACTGACGGTTGCAACACGTACTTCCAGGGGCTCGCTGCCGACGGTGCGAAATGGGCGTTATACCAAGTTACCCGCGAATGTTTTCTCGACCGGAATTCCCCGCTGTTTGGTTCCAGGCCGGTCTGTTTCATCCACGATGAAATCATCCTGGAATCGCCGGATGCCGCTGCGCACAACGCGGCCATGCGTCTGTGTGAAGTGATGAAGACGGCGATGGAAGTCTACGTTCCAGACGTACTCATCAGGGTTGAACCGGCAATGATGCGCAAGTGGTACAAAGATGCTGAACCGGTTTGGGAGAACGGGCGGCTGGTGCCCTGGACCCCCGAGCGGGTTACCGCACAGAAAGCTTTGACAGCTCCGAGCGTTGAGATAGCCGCCTAACGTGTTCGTCCAATTCACTGACACGTTGAGCTAGTTGTATCAGTTCCGTGTTTTGGCCATCGACACGCTGAGTGTGCTGACTGGCCAGCCACCTCCTAAAGGCGTCATGTACCATCGCGGCAATGGCAACCAACGCAACCGCCAACGCAATCATTTATAACTCTCCCTTCATTGCTTGGCGTTTCATATGCGAAAAGAAATGTTCGCGCGCGAACCCCATGGTGTCTTCAGCATGAAGAATTTTTTTCGATACGACTTTTCCGGTCGAGTCATATTTTCCTTCAATGACGGAATACCAAGACACGCCGCGTTCATCGGTGCGTTTCTCGATTGAATAGAATTTTGTTTCTACAACAACGCCGGCCTTCATGTCTGTCTTTTCCGTCTTTGCGCTCACGTCGAAACTCCTGAAAGGTTCTGTTAGTATTATATCATTAAAACATCGCATTGGCTCAATTGATTGCATTGGTGGCATACATGAATTCAGACCAACGCTTGACCGTCCTAGACGCGGCGCTGACGCAAATTGGAAAGCCTTACATATGGGGAGCAAAAGGCCCTGAACGTTTTGACTGTAGCGGGCTGGCAACGTTTTGCCTGATTGAAGCAGGGTTCAAGAAACTAGAGCTGCTATTTTCGCCCGTCGAAATCCAAGCAAACAAAATCACCGCAAAAAATTGGATGCACTTTTGTAATGCTGATCGGCTGATGCGGAATTTGCCGAAAACCCCAGAACCCACAATGGGTGACTTGTGTTTTTACGGGCGAAAGAAGCGCAGCACAAACATCGCAATCGCAACCCACGTCGTCATTTACTTGGGTGACGGTCAAATCATCGGCGCTAACGGCGGCAACAGCTTAACAACGTCGCCGCAACCCGGCGCGAAAGTCTCCAAGAAAAAATCATACCGCTACCGCCCAGACTTTTTGCAGTTCGGTTCACTGGTCACGCTTTAACCCCAAACAGGAGCAGCAAATGGCAGACAGCAGAATTCACACCAATCCCCTCAAAGACAAATCATTTTTAATGACCCTGGCAACGCTGGTTTCCATTCTTGTTATGGACCTTTCGGGATTTCATATCTCGCCCGAAGTGCTTATGACCGTCGGCGGGTTAATCGCCACGTTCGTGGTCTCTTCGAAAACAAAGCAGACGGTGGTTGCCAAGGCCGAAGCTCAAGAGGCCGGTCGGTCCGCTTCCGAGGGTGCCAAGTCGCTTGCTGATGCAGCTCGCATCCTGAACGGCGGCAAGTAATGAATACCCTTCGAGTGTTTATGACGGTCTGTGTTTTGTTGCCCCCGGTCGTGCTTTTGCTTGTGTGGATCTCGTGTCTGGTTGGCGAGATTCGACGCGATTATCGCAGGGGCGCGTAATGAACCCCCGCGAGCGTTTTGTCGTGACGTTTTACGTGTCGCTCGCGGCCGTGGGTTGGTTTTTGCTTGCGCGCGGGTGTTTTCGATGAACCGCGCATTATTAATGATCGGTTTAATATTTTCTTCGACCGGAATGGCGGAAGAGCAAATCATCACGGCGGACAAAGCGGCATTAATGGTCCAGGGTGAAATCGTTTACGTCGGACCTGGGCTTTACCTAAACGACGAAGCGGCTTTGACACACGCCAAACGAATTACGTCCCTCGAGGCGGAAAACAAGTCCTTAAAGTCTAGCTTGGATGTCATTGCAGCGACGCCATCCGGCCCATCATTTTTGACCATGGCGTTGGTTGCCGTGGTGTGCATCGCCGCGGGTGCCTCTGCAGTCGTTATCGCCCGCTAATCCCTCCTTCAAAGGCTTCCCTAAAATGACCAACCGCGCCACGGGTCTGAAACGTCTGCTTATTGTGCCTGATACTCATGTACCCTTTCACGACAAAAAAGCGTTCAACCTGGTGCTCAAGGTTTTGAACACCATTAAGTTTGACCGGTTGGTTATTCTGGGCGACTTCGGGGACATGTATTCCGTGTCTGGCCATTTAAAGGATCCCGACATCGCCGACTGCATCGCGGAAGAGGCAGACGCAATCAATGCCGAGTTAGACCGACTGGACCACGCGTGTAAGAAATCGGGCGTCAAGGACAAAACCTATATTGAGGGAAATCACGAAAATCGGCTGTATCGTTCCGTGATGGCGCAAATGCCCTCGGTACGTCGGTTACTGCGCGTAGACAACCTATTGCGGCTGAAAGAAAGAGGTTACGGCTTTAAGGAGTACGGGGATTACCACAAGGAAGGAAAGCTGCATCTGACGCATGACGACGGGAAAGCGGGCCCAGTCGCTCATATTGCCGCCGTCAATAACTTCAACGGCAGCGTGGGCATTGGACACACCCACCAAATGGCCATGTGCTACATTGGAGACGTCCTAGACCGTCGGCACGTGGGCGCCATGTTTGGCTGGTTAGGTGACAAGAAATCGCCCGTCTTCAACTACGCAAAAACCCGCTCAAAGCAGAAAAACTGGCAATTGGGCTTCGGAACAGCCCTGTTGAAAATGGACGGGACGGCGTTTGTCCACACAAACCCCATAATTAACTACGAATGTGAGGTTTGGGGGCAATTAATTAAGTTGTAAACTTATGTTACAATAAGGTATGCCCGTTGCCAAATCCACGTTCCAAGAATCTCAAATTTTAACCCGTGCGGCGCCGACTCTTGCAACTGAGGGTCAGGCGCTTTTGGATTTGTCGGCCATCACGGTTGTGGTTTCTGCCGAGTTGACTCGAACCCTCAGCGGGTCGGGTACCCTGAATGCTTATTTGTACGATGTCGATGTCGGCCGGTGGGCACGTTGTCCAGGCTTGGATTTGACCATTACGATTTCCGGCGTCCAAGACCAAGCGTTCCCGGCCCTGTTGGTAGCTGGCGCCCGTAACTCACGCGTTCTGTGGGCCGCCAGCGGCGTCACGGTTTCCGGTGGCACGACCGTTCAAATCTCACAGCTCGGTTACATCCCAGCTCACACCCCGGGGTATTTGCGATGATTACGGCACCCGCTCCAATAGCGTCAGGTAACACAGGAATTAACGTTAAAACCTATGGTGCGGTGGGTAACGGCACCTCTAGCGACACAGCCATAATTACGGCATTAGCCAACCGGTCCGCGTTGTATTTCCCTGCAGGGACTTATGTCCTGTCAGAAAATGTAACATTTACCGGTCACGTCACGATGGAAAACGGCGCTGTTTTGCAACTTGCCGCGACGAAAGCGGTAACATTCAACGGCGGATTCACCGCTTCTGTATCTCAGGTCTTTAAGCGTGCGGGTTCGACAATTGGCGATGTCGGAATCGCGGTATTCAGCGGAAAGAAAACCGTCACCGGTTACCCCGAATGGTGGGGCGCCGTGGTTGCGGCTGGTGATGCGACGAATGCGACGAATAACAACACATGCCTTGATGCGTGCGTGCAGGCTGTTGCTGTTACGTCGTTAAGTAAGACCGATTATTGGATTCAAACCACGTGGAACATTCGCACTGAAAGCGTCACCATTAAGGGAGTGCCCGGCGAGTTAGGCACGGGGGCCGGCGGAACGCGTATCATAATCCGTTCTGCGACTGCAGACGTCATGCAAATCGGCCTTGCGGCATATGATGCAGACAACAATAACTGGCTTGCGAACGTTCGAGTAGAAGATCTCGAGCTTACGCGAGACAGGGGTGTAGAGCCTCCGGCGGGGGGTTCAGAATCCACCGGCTGCGCTGGGGTGCGTTTAAAGTGGACTCTCTACACGTTTCTCGTCAACGTCTGGTCACGGGAAAGCATTATTGGCTTTGCGTGCGAAGCAACAGTGCAACCCCACTTCACCAAATGTTACGCGGCACGTGCTATCGCTAAAGATGGTGCCGCGCCCAATGCAGACTATTGGTGGGGCTGGTTCATGAATGGATATCCTACCTCCCCATTCCCAGCTGCTAACGCGAGTGCGTTTTTCACCGATTGTAACGCATCCCTGGGGGGCGTGATTTCATCCACGGGGGCGTCGCCCATCACGTCCGTGGGCTTCAATATGTCCGGGCCCTGTTCCGATTTGTTCTTTTTACGTTGTGAAACATTGAAAACTCAGAAGGGAATGATGTTTGGTGGCGTGGGCGCAGGGGGTACCGCGACACAGCGACTAAACGGCCACATTGACGTTCAAGTCATGGGTTGCATAGTCGACCAGTTCTCTGACCGCGGCATCATGTTCCAGGATATGCCAACGGGTGCATGCGTTATTGTCGGCGGAGGTACTTACGCGGCTGCCGCCGGGTCGGCACCCATCGCATGCTACGAGGTGCGCGACTCGACCGGAATAATTGTATTCGCGGGGGCACAGGCCATTTCTAACTCGGTACCCTCGACCATTGGTTTGTATGTCGTAGGTTCAACGGGCGTCGATGCAACGGGACTGGCAATTCAAAACTCGCAAAGGCCTGTGACGATTACTACGTCAGGGGATTGCCGAATTTGCCCCACGATTAACATCGCGGCGGATTCCAGCGCGGTACCGACGCAAGCAGCTGTCTACCTCTCAACCGCCAATCGGTGTTACGTCGCGCCGGCAATCCGAAGTGCCAGTGCCAACAAATACTCGAAGGGAGTTGAGTTGGTAGGTGCCGCAAATACGTACTGTGAGGTGAACTGTACGCTGATTAATACCACTTCGCTTACGGGCGGGTTGTCTGCGAACAAGCTACGAATTAACGGCGTAGATGTCACGGCCAAAGGTGCGTCTGGCACCCACGAAGTGTCTGGCGTCATGGCGTAATTGTAAATAATTGTTACATTTGTTAAAGTCACATTACTGCGAACACAGGCCAACGGCCCGTTCTGAACCAGTTGCTGGAACTGGGTTTAATCAAAACCGGCACTTTTCGCTTACATAGGGCACTTTTGGGCGCCAATCCATGCGGATCATGAACGAGGCGGAACTAGAGCAATACCTTCGCGAGCGATCCAACAATCGTCGTAATGGCAACAATAACAATCAAAGCCTTTGACACCCCCGCCCATGCCGCGACGTGGGCTTTTAGTGGAGATAACTCTGTCCGGATATTCTCTAAATGCGTTTCCAGCGCGGCGGTTCGACGCATGTGTTCGTCTAACGAAGCGTTGTTTCGTGCTTGTAAAACTTTAACTTCCGTAAGCTGTGTCAATACCATTTGAAGCTGTACGGTTAAAAGCTCGAGGTTCATGGAACGGTCTCCTCATCGTTGCCGCGCTGCGCGTCCAAATACGCAGAAATGAGAAACCGTGTGGGCAGGGGGCCTGTAGATTGTCTCGCCGCGCCGCCCGCCATATCGGCCAATTTTGCACCTAGCGAGAGTTTCCCCGGACTCATGTTTGTGGCGCCCAGTCTTCCACCCAAACCGGCACCCACCATGGCACCGACGTTTCCGCCAACTGTATCCCCAATATTATAACCAACCGCGGTACCGATAAGACTCTGCGCGGTTTCTCTTCCGAAATGTTTCACGGATTCTGCAATGGTTGGATTGTGCGCGCGGGTGACGGCTTCTAGCCGCGCTGCTTTTTCAGCGAGGCCCTCCGCCGTCGCCGGCGCTTGTGCAAGTTTTGCCATGCCCTCCGCGTAGCGTTGTTTGTGGACGGGTATCGGCCCAGGCCCCCCCGATGCAAGGCGGTCTCGTGTGTCTCGGACCCACTTCATTTCCGCCCGTTCCACAGAGGTGTCGTGAGCTATGGGACTCAAGGCATCATCCAAATTTTTCCCACGTAGCTTGTTCAAGTACTGCCCAACTTTGTTTGCCCCCTGGCCAAGTGCTTCACCGGCGGCACCGAACGCGGCGCCAATTCCACCCCCCACGAGCGAATCTTTTACCACCCCGCCGGCAGTTTCCGCTTCGCTAAGCGTTGCGCCCTGAAATGCACCCATTGCGCCGTTGACGCCGGCTGCCGTGCCAATCTTCGCAAGAGCTCCAGCGCCTTGAGTGGCACGAGAAGCAATTCCGGTCGGAGTAAACGATGTGGCAATCGCGCCGCCAACCATCGGTCCGTAATATGCCGCCGGGTGTTCGCTACCCGCCGCTTCCATTCGCGCCCGTTCCGCGTTGCGTTCCCGCAAATACCCCGCGGTAAACTTGCCCCCGCGTAGTGCCGTGGCGATACCGCCGCCCAAACCAGCGGCTTCGTCGCCCAACCCGAGAATTTGTCCCGTGCCCGAAAGTAACGCGTCACCCACCGAGGTTTTTGGACCCGTAATATTTTTCTCGACCGGAACATCCTGCCAATCATCAACCTCGGGGGTGGGCGAGGGTACGTCAACCCAATCATTAAGGTCGGCCATCTACTACCTCGTTTGTCCCGTCGGAATATGTGATCCGCGTCGAATTGCGCGAGGGGCTGTATTGGCGACCGGTCTCAGTTCGACCCTGCCCAGCTGTTTTAGGGGTGCCCGCCGCGGGGCCTTTGCCCGCTTGGTATCCGTACGCATTGCGCCCCGATTCCAACTGAATGTCTGCCCACCTGCGCAGTGATTTAAGACGCGCAGCGGCTGGGTTTTGGCCTGCCAATTTTGGACCCTGGCCCGTGAGGATATTGGTCTCATTAGGGATCATGGGATTCACAATTGACATATCGCCAGCCGTCAATTGTCCCAACTCGCCAACATTCTTTGCCTCAACCAGCATTTGTTGTTCCATCGCCTGCAGATCAGCCCGTACATCCGTACCTGGCGTCACAGCCGCCCCAGGACCCGCCGCCGCGACCGCCTGTTCGTACTTGTCTGCCAACCTCACCAGTTTTTGATAGGACGAATACCCCTTTTTGAATTTTTCGGCAGACTGCGAGCTGGGCAGAATAGGGTGCCCGTCTACAGCGTCCGTGCGAAAGGCGTGCTCTTCTACGGACAGCGCGTCCATTTTGTCGAGGCGTTTTTGATCATCCTCGCCGGCTTTTAGGTCTATTCGGGTGCCGGCAGCCAAACGCGCAGAGGCAGCGTTTTGTCGGCGAATATCCATATCGTCCGAGTGGAACCGTTCGCGCTGGTCGTTCATCTGGGATTCACGTGATAGCTTGGCTTCCATTTCCACCCGCGCGCGTGCTTCGCCGACCGCCAATTTACGCGTGTTAAATTCGTGCGTCGCCGCTTCGGTGTCCAAAGCGCTCCCATATCGCATCGCGCCGAATTCTTCTTTGTTGTTGGCATTGGCCGTGGCACTACCCATTTTGGCCATGTCCAACTCTTTTTGGCCCTCAGCGTCCAGTGCATTCGCGTTGCTGTAGTCCGCTTTGGGGTTTAACGGGTTAAACGCGGCCGCAATTGAATGACCAACTCGCGACGCGCCAGATAACCGGCTCATCCAATCGGCCCGTTCTTGAGCTTTCCGCATCGAGGCTTCTTGCTCAATTTTCCCCGACCGGACCCGTTCCAAATACTCACCCAACCGGTCCTTGGCGGACAGCGGAGCGGGGGTAGTTACGGCCAATGCTTCGGGGTTGGATGTAAAATCCATCGAGGGGGCAGCTTCTACAGGTGCTTCGTCCACCCGTAGACTTTGCAGATGCTCAGATAACCGTAGCGCGTCGGCCTCCTCATCTCGATACGAGGGACCAACGCCAAACATTGCTGGAGTGCGTGGGGGCATTATTCCTCCTTCTTTCGCTTCGCTAATTCCAACACCAAATCACCCGCGGCGGCGCCACCATTTGCCCACATGGCCGCTGTTTGGTTCCCTGACTGGATAGAATTATTGGCCTGCCCAACGCCGGCGTTTGCGATGCCCTGGGTTTTGCCGACTTCCATACCGAAGCGGTCTTTTTGTGCACTCAGTGCGCGGTCGGTATTGCGTTGATTGGTTGACTGCGCGTTGGCCACATTGAACCGCGAAATATCATCGTGTGCACGGGCACGGTCTTGCGCTTCCTTGACGCCCTGTTGACGGTATTGCGACGCCATCCCACCACTCGCCTTGAGCGCTTCTAAGGCTGCGCGATTGGCACTGGCTGCAATGTTTGCGCCCTGGGTGGATGCGCGATTGGCGGCACCCTGTTGCGCCATCATTTGTTGCGCCATTTCCATTCCGGAACCGGCAACACCGCGCTGCTGTGCGTTCGACATCACGGCTTGGCGTTGCGCTTGTTCCTCACCGCGCGATTGCATCACGGCGTCATTCATTCGCGCTTGGTCTTCTGGGTTGAATCCACCCATGCGAGATCGTTGCATCATTTGCATCAACGCCTGTCGTTGCAGTCCAACCGCTTCGGGATCGGCGTTGACGTTTTCCGACGCGCCAGGCTGTAAGTATTGTTGGGATTCGCGTTCCAGCAAATCAGGCACGTCAAGCAGCTCGTATCGCTTGGTGACGTTGTTCCAAATGCGTTCAGCTTGACGTCGACCGTCGGCGGCGGCTCCCGCACCCACTGCCCCGCCTGCTAATGATGCTCCCGCTGCAATTAACGCTGGCCACATGAGTTACCCCTGTTTCGCTTTCTTCTGTTCTAAGAGTTTTTGAAGTTGTTGAAACCGCGTCGCCCTCGCGCGGCTTTCTTCGGGTGTTAAACGCGCGCTGGCGGGCGCTTCCCCAAAATGTCCGGCCTCATCAGAAGCAAAGTTTAAATCTACTCCCTTGCTCCGCTTTTCGTACTCTTGCAGGTCTTTCAGAGAAGCTTCATGTCCACCAGCACCGGTCAATCCGTACCGGGCTTTGAGGATGGCTGCTAAATTCACGCCTGGATCCGATTCCGCCTGCATTGCCTCTAACAACGGATCAACTTTGCGCCCTTGACGCTTTTCGTACTCTTGCCACGAATTGTATCCAGCACCCATCGACTTCGTGAATCGGTCGTTCATCGCTTGGACGTAGTCTCGGTTCATCACATCCTTTTCTCCGCGCGCCTGGGCCATAATTTCTTGGTGTTTCAACGCGCGCGCTTTTGCCCCCCCGAGTGCTTGGTTCGAGGACTCCATTGCGTGGTTGGCCGCGGCGCCTACGCGGGTGTGGGCATCCACAAGCAGGTTATTCAGCCCGCGGAATTTTTGTTTGCTGTCCGCAAATTGCGAACCGGCGCCAGCTTGCAGTAGCTGTGAATCAAAGCCACCCAACCCAAACGTGCTTTGTAACCCGCCCTCGGAACCCAGCGCATTGAATTTGCTACTGGTGTCCATAACTTGTTCTTCAAGCCCCGAGGCCAGTTTTAGTCCGGTCGGACCCTGATATTGTCCCTGGTTTGCGGCCTGTTGAGTTGCTGCGATGGAATTAACATCAGAGGTGTCTTTAAAAGTATTCTTGTTAATGTCGGCCAAGGTAGATTCTTGTGCGCCCGCCACTTGTTTTTGCGCGGCGGTTCCTTGAGCTTCCAGTCCACCAATGCGGGCTTTCGCCATGGTGGCGATTGCGGGTTTATTGGCGTCCAAATAACGTGACAGGTTGATAAAACCACTGCCGGCTGGCTTTGGCGCTTCGCTCGCGCCTGCTAATTGCGCTTCCGTGCCCCCAGCTGCCCCGCCAGACGGTGCGGACGATTGCAACGGGTTTTGACCCGGCTGCGCTGTTGCGGCCTCTTGCTGGGCCACCTTGTCTTCTTCGTCTTTGTTGTAGATGTAAGCCATTTATTTACTCGGTCAGGAAAAGAAGCCGTAATTTGTAAGTCGTCGAGGGCCTAAGCCCGTGCACGTAATTCAGTTGCGCCATACCCCCGCCAACATCCTGCACATCCGCCCACACCGGCCCGTTTGCCAGGGTTGCAGCACTGTTAACTTCCTTTACAGATAGTACCACAGCGCCCGTAATTCTGGCAGTTAGCTTGGTTTTAATTTGAATGGGATAGGGGGAAATCAGTGGAAAGGGTTCGTTCGTTTGCCACCGGCAAATGTCCAGACGCACTAAATTCCCCCCCGCGGGGGTCTGAATCCGCACGCTACCATCAGAGCCGATTTCGACGTCCAGGCCGGTGGGGTCCCAAAACAAGCGGTACGCCGCCGGTCGATACCCGAGGGGTAGCGTAAAGGGGACGGAGTATGCTCCCGCGCCGGCCGTTATTAGTCCCTGCAGGAAGCACGTGTTACCAGTTCGTCCATACCCAGGGGGGCCAAAGTTCAAATTGCTATGCCTTGCCCACGATGCGCCGAAACCGGAAACGGTTACGAAAGAGGGCGGGGTAGTGATGGCGATTTCACGAATATCCGCCGCGAAATTCTCGACCAAAGACAACCCGCCACCAAACGACGTCCCCAAATCCGACAACGTGGTGTTCAACGGCGTCAACAGCTGTTCCACCCACTCGGGGGAACCGGGCAGTTGCTCCTTCAGGATGGACTTGGTCTTAACTTTCCCGGCCATTAGCGTCTGGCCTCTGTGCTCACAGGCTCGAATTTGATTGCAATGCCCGCCAACGCGAAATTGATTGAGGTGGACGCGTGTTGTACACGTATTTGTAACCAACCCGCGCGACGCATGTCGGGAGGTACAGCAACCCGCCACGTGTAGCGCCCACCGGAAATGGTCTCGGCAATTATGACCTCGGTAGTGCTTAAATCCGACGTGAAACCAGCATCCAACGTGCCTTCAATTAGCTCATTAAATTCAAAGATGACCTCTTGGAAATTCTTGCCGTCGGTGACGTCCCCGCCCGTGAACGGCGTTAGCTGCACGTTAGCAACGACGCCCTTTAAGCCACTTTCCATAAACGCGGTGTCCCCGACGTAATCGGCGATCGTATACAGCTTGGACTCGACGGCCAATGCCGTGAGCGCTGTCAGTGTTTGGCCGAGATACAGCTTATCGTCGAACGCATTAACGATGCCGCAACGGGCAAAGTCTGTTGTGACGTCTGGCTTCCACCGCGTCCACGTTTCCGTAATCGTATTGAAGCAGTAACAAACGTTCGGATTTGCGCGCGTGTTGTCAGTCGGCAGAAACAACAGATATCGCCGGTCAGATTCGTACCCGACGCCAAACATTTCAGTCGTCAGTCCGGTGACAACGGCCTCGTCCAAAACATCTTCGATGTCATTGCTCAGAATACGGACGCCGGTTTCAGAAACAGCAACGACACCCTGGTTCGTCAGACACATAAGCTGATTGCCCAATGCCGCCAGCGACTCGGGAACCACCAACCATGCGGTGTTATCGAATACATCAACCGTGTAATTAGACTTGCCGGTTAGCCGCCAAATGCCATCCACCTTAAAGACAAACAGGGAGTCGCGTAAAACAGCAATGCGCAAAATGGCCGTGCGCGCATCAATGTCGATATAGTTTGCGATGGGGACACAATCAGGTTGCCCGGGCAGCGCGAAATAAAGACGATTCGGGGCCGCATCATCACTCGACAGGACCGTCGTACCGGTCGTGGGCAAAGAGGGAACAAACGCGTTTCCGGCCGTCGTACTAGAAGCGGTACATGCAAAAGCGCTTGCACCTAGCAGGCGGCTCTCGAGTAAAAGTTTGCCCGGTGCGTCAGTCTCAGTCGACGCATAAAAACCATATAAGGTTGAGCTGGCATCGGCGTTTATTGCCCTAATCAAATCCCGCGCGGTGTTTTCGATGTTCTTAGTAATTGTGCTTGCATAAACGGATGTGTAAACACGGAACTGATTTGCGCCGGGAATTGAGGTTGTGTCAATAATCGCGGTATATGTACGGCCCCCTATCGTAACCGTGTTTCCCACGTTCAAACTTGTTGACCCTGTACCCAGCAACGACAAAAACATTCGCTGTTTGGAAACAGTGTTGGCGTAAACCATCACGCCATTAAATAATGCGATATCTTTTGCAAACGGCGGGGGCAAATGGTTGTTGATGATTCCGCCGTTGGCTTGTGTTGCGTTGGTGTACGCAGGCAAGGCGCCCCGGCGACCAGTCTCGCTCACAATATCCTTGTAGGTGGCAGGCGTACCGGCGTTAAATGCCGTCCCTTCGTAAATTAAATTTAATTCATCGTCTGGGGGGGTTAATACGCCCGCGGAGGGTTGCGAGCGGTACAGTTGAACAAATTCATCTGCACCCAACGCAGATGCTAAGTCGATTGTGACATCTACATTGCGAGATGCTGTTGAAAGGGTGGTTGTGCTTCCGCTAGTCAATCCTGGTACTGCACCAATGGACTGAATCGTGAAGGTTGTCGAAGTCGGAGTACTAAGAACAACACACGTTCCCGGTGCCGCAAAAGTAATGAAACCGCCGCTACCGCCAGCTTGCGCGATCAACTTTAAACCATTATCACCAGCTCCACCCAAAACCACAGAGACGGTGTCATTAGGATTGAAGTTATGCGCGGTTGGTGTTGTAACCGTCGCATAGGTTGCCGCGAGATTAACTGCGATCTGTCCGGCCACAATTGTGAATGTCCCGGGTGGGTTTGTCAGTATTTTCCGACCGGACATCGGCCCTAACAGTAGATTGTTATTTGTGTCTTTTCGCCCTACGCAATACCGGTAGGCAACTTGGCAATCCGCAGGCAACCAACCCATTCCGGAGGTGTCGGTGGCATAAAGCGTCGAGATGTCCAACGCGACTTTACCGCCAGCAGCGCCCACTGTTGCACCGGAGCCCGATATGTTTTCTAGCTTCTGAATTCCGGTCGAAGTTGTGAAATATAAATTCTGGTTGGACTGGGCTGCTTGCACACGTGCCGTCGCGGATGGCGGTGCGCACCCGGTACTTAGAACGCGCGCACCCGCATTGGTGTTGGCGGTTATGCTGGCCGCGCCGTGATGAATAACCAGACCGTCGCGGTATGAAAACAGCTTGTTCGGCAGGTCTAACGCCGTGGATACCGCGTATGTACCACTGTTCCCAAAGCTACGGCGTTTTTCCCAGACGTCGCCCTGATCGATAACAACATTGTCCGCAATTGTCGCCGAACCCTCGGGGCGTGTGTACACATTCCCGTAAGTGCGTAACCCCTTTGCGGCGGTGATTGTTTTCTTTGCCATTGGCTACCACACCTGCCGCCGGCAGTTTTTCACGCCACCAACACCGTTCACGTTCACCAATTTGCGAACCTCGCCCGCCACGCGTTCCGTGAACGCCGTCATGACTTTCTTTTCCATTTCAATTAGTACTTTTTGCGCCCGTTCCAGACGGCCAGATTCACCGGCGACCTCCAGAATTGTGCAAGCCACGCGCTGATACAGGTAGGGATATAACTCGACCGGAATTTGCGCGACGGGCGTATAACCCTGCAAGGCTATATAATCGCCAACCTTAAGCGTGGTGGGCAACGTCGCCGCAAACGTCAGCGTGGTACCAGCCGCTACGGTGGGAGTTAAATCGATGGCCAGCGATTGGAATCGCGACGTGTACGAAATCAAATCCATCGGAGTGGACGTTGTAAACGTCGTCGGAATGGTTGCCGTCGTCGTGATTGTCTTGGTGGCGGTATTAATGGACGCCACAACTGCGGTGTTTCCAGCCGCCCCGGTGGCGAAATTCACCAGCTTATTGGGACGGGTAAAGTAGCTCAATCTCAGTGTCGAGTACGAACCGGGGGTACCCAGCAAAACAACGGTGTTGTCGCGAAGATAAAACCCCAAAAGTCCGGTCGAAGAAATATTACTGAATCGGTCGAGCTGGTCAGCCTCTAAGCGCGGAATCGAAAAAATACCCCCGGCGGAGTCAACCAGCGTCACGTCACGTAACGACTCGGCCGTTGCACGCGTGGGCAGTTGATAATCCGTTTGGGTCGACGACAAAGTTAAGTCGCTGTATGTGACGAAAAACTCTTGTCTGATTTGCAGAAGCATTGGCACAACGGCGGTGGCGATTTCTTCATCGGCCAATGCCAGAATGTCCGACTCTGCAAGCAATCCATCCGAGACGGGACGGAATGCACGTCGCTTTATTGCCGCCAACATCACGGTGGTGTCGTATGACGGCAAAGCCATTTGTTACCTCTGTTCTTCTAATTCGCGTGCACGCATTAATTCCTCTAATTCTACGTCTTCCTCGGGCGCTGCTAGTTCCTCGTCATGTGGGGATGCCATCCCAGCTTGGGTTGCCGTTGCTTGGAGTTCGGGCACCTCATCTAAACCCGACATCGTTTTCATTTTGCCCATGCGTCGCTTGCGCATTTCGTCCATGAGCATCTGCAGGGATTCGTGTTTAGGATTGTTCATTGTTTGCTCGCGTTAAAAATTCTGAGAAGTTTCTGTCCCGCCCGTAAAGTTGGCTCCACTGAGTGTCATGGTCGCACCAGACTTTTCGAAACGCATCGCGTTACCAACCAATCCTGGAACCAAACACGTGAACGTAACCACCGCGCCGACCGCCGAGGCCGAATAGCAACCAAACGCGCCGGTTGAAGCTGCCGTCACGGCATTCACTTTGGCGGCCAAGTTGGTCGCTGCATCGGCAGCGGTTGCTCCAAGCGCAAATTGCGTTTCGCCTGCCGGAGATGCTACAGCCGTGAAAACGCGTGCTCCAATGTTAAGGATATCGTTAGCTACGGGCGGATCGGAAAATGTGACGGTTGCCGTCGCGGCCGTCTGGCTTAGGGACAGAACGGTTGCTTTCTTTGCGCCGATGTTCAGCGCGTTCAAGTAATCGCGCAAGTCAGCAATGTTTTCGCGCCGCGTAGAACGTATGGCAAAATCAGCCACATCCGTTGTTAAAATCGCTGTAAGTTTGGCCATTTGTTCCTCTAGAGGGGGGGAAACGTAAAATAAGTATACAACAAAAAGGGGCGGGGCGTCTCTAAGACACCCAACCCCCGAAACTCACATCAGACTAGGTGTAGGTAATGCCCGTCATTTTGGCCTGTTGTGCAGGGCGTTCGCAGAACAACGACTGGTTCGAGTACGCGCGAAATTCGAACGCATTTTTGTCAGGCAAGTGCAGGAAGATTTCACCACCGCGACCTGGGCAGTTGAAAGTCACGTCCGTTGCACCAATGCGTTTGAAGTCTTTCGGGTTCACCACGAAAGCATCGCCGTCACGCACGAACAAGTGAGGCATGACTTCGACCTCGCCGTTCATCCCATAAAATTTGATATTTTCCGTTCCCACTTTCGTCTCGCCTGAGCTGTACGAGCTGTCAAACACGCGGGCACCAGCCAAGTCAGCGTTCAACACCTGGAACGCCTTAGGAGCAAGCAACAAAATGACTTTTTCTTCCAGACCACGCTCGACACAGCGGGCGATGGTATCCTGTACTTTTCCGAAAGTGAGTGCGCCCACAGACGAGGTGGTCGTTCCTGCCCACAGGTTATAAACCGCCGCGTCAATGTTGAACAACGTGGTCGCGTTGGTGATGATTTTGTTCAAACCCGCGAATTCCTTGTGTGCTGTGGTGGTACGAGCGTTTCTCCAGTAAAGAACGTCGCCAGTGACAACCGCGCCGGGGGTGCCGGAAACGGTGATAGTTTTGTTGGTCAGATTAACCGCGGTGATGACCAACGTGGATGAATTACGTAGGGTGGCAGTCGCGGCGGTGGTGCTGAATACGTCCAGTTCCGCGTTTTCTGCACCTGCCCACAAAGCCGGGCACCAACTGGCGTCCGAGATGGTGATAACCTGGCCGACGATGTTTGCGCCAGCCACGCCCAGGCCGTCTTGGCCGTACAGTAACTGGTGCTCCAGCCGCTTGGTAATGGAGACCATCATGTTTTCGACCAGCAGTTTGGTTGCCTTGACGAAAGCGCGAGGACCATCGGTCGAGGCTTTGGCGGCCGCTTCGTTGTCAATGGCTGAACGGATCCACATTTGGGAACCGTCAACCTGGGCGTCAACCATTTGCGCCGCGATGGCGTTTTCAAGCGTCACGACGCCAGCGCCCGCAGCGGCGTACGAAACGCCTTGTTCGGAGGTTACAAGAACCGGTTGGTGATATTTGTTGCCCGGCATTTGCTCGGCGGCAACGAAATCGAACAACTGAATGCACTTACGGCTGGCAGGAATGAGCTGCACAAGGGTGTCGCCGTAGGTTTCTTTGAAATTGCCGTTGAGTGTCGACGTAATATTGTATTGAGCCATGATGGGACCTGAGGGGGTGGGAGGTGAATCCGCCGTCAGTTCCAGAGCTCAGTGGGGATGGCCGTAGCGTCCCTAAAGGCCCGTGGTTACCGGACGTGGGTACATCGCGAATTCAGATACCGCCCGCTCAGTCGTTGGATGGCCGTGGCGTCCGCAGAACTGGCCAGGTAGGGTCTGACCGTATTTCTGAAGCCTACACGCAAAACAGTAAATTGTAAAGACAGCTTACTGTTTGGTTCCGGTCGAGAAAATTATTTCATCCGAGATTCGAGTTGGCGTTCCCATTCTAGTTTGGATAAAAACTTCTTCTTTTGTGGTTGGTCTGCCGCGGGGCGTTGCTGAACCGCCCGTACATCCTCGGGGTTTCCGGGAGCACGCTGTGCCCGGAATCTGGCCAAATCCGCTTGGCGAATTTTCTGGATGATTTCTTGGGGCATTTTAGTCAGCAATTGTTCGCCGCTCATGTGACCGAACAATTCCAGAACCTCAGTTTCCATTTCTTGGGACACAAACGTTGCAACTTGGTCGGGTGAGATGTCCAGATTGTTGGCGTCCGCTTCCAACATTAATTCGGCCATGCGGGCAACAGTTCTCTCCGTTTTGGGCAGGTTGATATTTGGGCTGGTCAGCGCCTTCATAATGCCGTCGTCGATTTCGCTGATTTTGTGATCGACGTTCCGCTTGTGTTCAATCTGGCGGTAATGCTCTAATTCTTGCTGCGCCTGCTGTGCAGCTTGGCTTTGCGCCTCGACCTCTTTGCGCCAACGCACTTCTTGGGGCGAAAGCTTCGCCCTGTTCTCCTCTTCGTCGAGCTGGCGAAGTAAACGCTCCTCATAAAGCTTGCGCGGGTCCTTACCCATCTTCTGGAAAAAAGCATCGGGGTCGGATTCGGCCAATCGCAACAATTCCTCTTTTTCACGAACCGTACGGCTCAACTCTGAGACTTTCTTGTCCAACCCGTACCCTTTTTGGGCGTACGCGGTGAGTTTGTCTTCAGAGTCCAACGTCAGCTCTTTGTCGCCGTCGCGTAGCTTCCAGAGTTTTACCGGTTCACCCTTGACCGGTTCGCTCGTGGTCGGCTGCGCGGGCGTCTTTTTATCGGCGGGTGGTTCCGCGCGGTACGCCGGTTTATGATGCGCGTTTTCGGGTCGGTTATTCTCAACCGTTTGCGCAACTTTCGGCGCGGGCGAGGGAGTGGCGGAAACGGCGGGGGCGGCAACGTCAGACATTAAAAGCTCCAGTTATTCGGGAAGGGATTGGTTGGGGTCGAACTGCTCACCAGACATCGGATTTTTGGGCATTCTAGGCATGCGGGGGGTTGGGGTATTTGTGGGCGCAATTACGTTTTGCATCGGCGCGGCGGTCTGTGTGGGATTGCCGGCCATCGGCGGGGGAGTTCCATTGTTTACTCCGACCGGACCTTGCATCGCGGGACCGCCACCCATTGCGGGCTGGCCGGTCATAGGATCAATCATCACGAACTGAGGTGGCGGTTGCTGTCCGAGTAACTGCAACACGCCGGGGTCCGTGCTCAACCACGTAGAGATATGGCCCTGAACGTGTTCGGTGAACGCGGCAACGATGGCCGGGTTCTCGCGCGCGTCTGGTGAATCCAACAACGCTTTGTGTGTGGCAATGTGTTCCGCGTGATTGTCTGTGACAACAACGGGGACAAATTCACCGCGTGCCAAAGTCTCGTTCTCGCGGCGCATGTTCAGCAACGATGTTTGGGCCGGTTCTAACATGCCGTCCAAGTTGCCGGTTTCCACCAGCAAAACTAATTCGCGGGGATTGACGCCCTGACCGCTGTTAATCAGCATCTGGGCAAGTTCAAGGCGACCGGCCGTCGTACTGCGCAACGGGTTAACCGCTTCAACAGTGACGCGGTCTACAGGCTCTAAATCATCAGCTGAAAACTCTTGCGCCATCCATCTTTTGGCCGTTCCACCAATCGCAATTTTCCGCGGCTCCGTGGCGAACATTTTCAGCATGTCGACAACGGCCGTTAGAACGTCTTCGAGTAGCGCGGCGTAAGACGCTTGCAGGCCCGACGCAAATTGAATGGACTGGGATTGAACCAACGCCAGTGCGCTGCCGGATTTCAGTGAGGCCGACGGATCGCCGCGGGTAACGCTCGAAATGCCAGCGAGGGTTTCCATATAGGAATCCATCATCTCGAGCATCTTGTAGGTTTCTGGCGCTGACTTCGTGAGCTGTAAGCTTTCCGGTTTGGCACCATCAATCAGGTCGTACTCAATCGCGGCCAAGTCTTCGGCAAGCGCACTGAGTTGGATGTTCGCGGTGCGGGGAATCAGGATTCGTTGCGCGCCGGTTGAAAGATTATTCGAAAGCAGAATGCCCGTTAATTTGTCGTGAACCTCTTGCGGGCCCAACACGTCAAACGCCGCGGTATAGCCGAACGTGGTGCCGATGATTTCGGCTGCCGCCAAACGATGCACGGGCAATTTCTTGTAAATCAAACCCGCCTGTCCGAGCGTGTCCAACAGTACGGTTTTGCCGTTGCTGAGAAACCAAACTTCCCGACCGCCATTAACGGCGTCGGTATCCAGATGGTAAAATCGGTACAGTGCAATGTCGTCAGATTCGAGCTTGGAATTTCCGGTCGAAGAAAATGAATCAATCGTCGACGAATCATCGTCCATGCTGGTTTTGAGAATTTCTTCGGCGGCTTGCGGGAATTGCGCGGCGAGTTCGTAGCGATTGGTGGTGTCACGCACAATTACCCACGTGTGATCGGACGCGCGCGATTTCGTGTGGTCGCGAATCAGATTCCACCAGCTCACGGTTTTGACGTCCACGTCACCCTCGCGGATGGGGCGCATGGTGTCCTGGTCCATCATCACCTCGCGGCCAACGTTGGCGTTCCAGACCGCGTGAACGAAACCCTCGCCGCAAACAGTGGCTTGTTCCACCGCGTCGCGCAGAATGCGTTCTATGCGTTTCTCGCGCATGTAGTAGTCCAGAATACCGTTGGCCAACAAAGCTTGCTGTTGCGACTTGGCGTCCGAATTCGATGCGATGGCTTGGGCGGCCGGTTTCTGCGCAGTCACCAAAATGATGATGTGCTGAATCAGATTGCGGAAATGCGAAATTTTGGTTCGCGCTAATTCCCCCTGGGTACCTTGGCGGGAAATCTCGTACGAGCGAACGCCGTCGTCCGACATCCCGTAATAGGCCCGGTAGCTTTTGTCGATGCGCGTCTTGATGGGCGACGAATTCAGGAACTCTCGATACCCCTCAACCCGCTTCCACAACTCGGGTCCGATTTCTTCTTGGGGCAGGGAGGCGAAGTACGGCTTGGATGGGGAGGGCATTAGAAACAGTCTACCAGACTGTAACGTTATTTTACATCCCACGCCTGCCTACAGCTAGATCAGCGTTTTCATCTTTTTGGGTACCTTAAATTGAATGTAGAAGCGCTTGACTGTGTCTGGCGACTTATGTCCAAGCCATTCCGAAACATCCTTGGGGTCGACTCCAAAGTCGTGCACGGCCCGGGACGCAAACGTGTGGCGTGCATACCCAGGTGAAAACCATGGAACTCCCGCCGCTTTGGCGGCTTCCTTCACACTGAGGTAGTACCTTTTTTTGCTTAGCGTGCCCCGTTCGACCAATCGCTTTGCCGCTTCCCACACGCCCTTGGATACCGGACGGATCAGCGGCTCTCCGGACTTCGCTTGTGGGCATTCAATTGTGCTGTTGCCGTGCACCGCGCCCCCGCGCACAAAACGCTCCAACTCGGTTCGATGCCAGCCGGTGGCCATCTGAACGTCAAAAGCATCCCGCCAATGTCTCGCCAACCCCGACCGGACCTTCTTAAACTCTTCGGCGCTTAGTGCTTTGGTTTTCCGCCATTGTTCCGGCTTGGCTTTTTGCTGCTTGAACTTCCGAACCATCACGTGTTCGGCCGGTCCTAGAATCTCTGTGGTCACCAAATAGCTATAGAAGCCATAAAGGATTTTCAGCCGATTTATGTGGCCACCCACGCTATTCAGGGCTGCCAGAATTTGGGTCTGATAGGAAAGTGTCCGCAGATCGCGGTTTGCCAGTTGTTCGTACCACCAAAGCAGTACCCGCCGTTTTCGTTTCAGCCACTCATCGCAGTTTTGTTTGTCTGTCGTGCTGTACCGCAGAAAGGCGTCAATTAGCTCGTACGTCATGACGACCTTGCGCCCTTGGACCACGGGTGGAACTGTTGAGTGGGGGACAACTGGGGGACCTTCCGTCGGCGGTGGGGGAAGTGTTGGAGTTTCAACCAATCCCGTCTTTTGCTGGAAGGCTACCCAATGGTTTTGGGCTTCGGCCAATGTACGTGCGCCGGTACTAAAGTCATAACGTCGGCCGCTTACCTGTTTGCGGATGTAGAAAATCCCGGCGTAAACGTATCCGCCGATCCACGCTTTTGTTCCGTGTTTAACCGATTTCTTGGCCAAAATTTCCCCCGGTCCCCCAGTAGTCTCCAAACGAGTGGGGGATTGTGGGGGACTTTTTAGGATTTCGCGGGGAAAACCGCAACGTCCTGCGGTAAACTCCTGAATTTATTAAGCGGTAGACGAGGCTCGAACTCGTGACCCTGAGCTTGGGAAGCTCGGCCGCACCCTACATCAAATTAATTCTCCCTCTAGAGTCAACCCTACAAGTAAGCGGAAAAAGCACAAGTGGGGGACTTTTTCGTAAAAGTGGGGGACCAAGTGGGGGACTGTGGGCGTTAGAAAAGTGAGCCGAAAAGTCCGGTCGGAGTTAATGAAAAATCCGGTGGCAAATCCGAAACGTTCACGACGCCGTCAACGGCGCCAACTGCTAACGCTTCTTCCCAACCAAACACCCAATCCGCGTGTTGGATTTTTGCTTTGTATTCAGCCACTGAGATGTTCAACCGCGCGGCGCAAACTTCTGACAACGCGTTGCTGATTTCTTCCAAAAATTTTGCTGTTCTCTTCATTTCCTCGGAGGTGCCTGCAGCTCTGGCTGACCCGTTATGAGCAAGCAAAACAGAACGCTTGGTCATTAGCCGTGTGTCACAGAAGTCTTGCAGGAACACAAAACCCATGGACATCGCGTGGGTGTCAACGACACACGTTACCGTAATGTTGTTTCGTTTTTTGGCGTCTTCGACGTGTTGCATGAAATCCAAACCGTCAAAAATGCTGCCACCAAACGAGTCGATTCGAAACAGGATGTTGCGGTCACCTGCGCGCACGCGCATGTCAAACAATTCTTGAACGCCCGCCAGCGTTTCCGGTTCGACGTCGCCGATTCTAATCATCCCCGCGTGCGCAACTTTAACGCGGTGGGCGGAGCTTGCGGCGCAACACGGAATTAACAACACAGACAGGGCAGCCAGAAGTTTCATGGTGTTCTCGGGTCCACGGCAATCAGCGCGTCCTCTACGAGACTGCTAACCATGTCGGGAATGTGTGAAGCGGGAATTCGGTCGTCTTGGCACAGGTCGAAAATGCTAAGGAGTGCTTTGCGCAAAACGACGTTGTTGCCGCGCGCGGTTTCGTAAATGTCGACGGTCGCCTCTGCACGAAGTGCCTTGTCATACGTGTCATTGTTCATTCCGAACGCTCGGCCAATTCTTTGTCGGTTTCGTTCAGCGCTTTAGTTTCTTCTTCCGTCAACCGGATTTCTTCGGCTTCGGCGGCGGCTTTAATTTCCTGTAGTTTGGTGCGTAGCTGGCGTGCCATTCCCGCGTTGGCAATGTAGATGGCTTCGGACATCGTTGAACCCCGGCAGTATTCAGAACCCGCGTGCGTAACGATGAAACCGAGGTTTTTCGGCAGTCGCCTAAGGCTGTATGCCGCGCCCATCGAATTGGCCAACATTCGGCGCGCCGCGCTGTACGTCATTCCGTTGTAATTCATTCACTCAGTGTACATGAATGTAATGTTATTTTACATGTAGGATAGTGGCTTCTTCTTTTTGGCGGCGTCGACGCCAAAGGCCCGTGCGATTTCAGTAACGCTTTTGGACATATTGGGTGCCGCGTCCAAACGCACCTGGTTAGCAGAATTCAACTTAACCATTTCACCGGTGTCGCTTTTGTAGAATTCCGCGGGAACCTGGCGCGCGGTGTAGTCAATATTCCTACATAGATAAACCAGCGCATCCAGCAAATCGCCGTGGCCGTGTTTGTCCCGTTCGTACGTCGTGAAGTCTTCTTTCCAGACGGTGTCACGCATTTGGTTCAACAACAGCTTGCAGCGCGGGTGGATAAACAGAAATCCTTGAGTGAGCAGTTGGCGTACGCGGTTCACCTGTGTCCGCTTGTCATCTTTGCGCGTAGGAGTAACCGCGACACCGTACTCGGCCGTGAGGTTTAGAATATCTTTGGGGTTGGCCGCGTCACCCACGCGTCGGTGCACCGAGCGACTCTTCCAGATTTCGAATTCGGTCGATTTTATTTGTGACGCAAACGTGCCCGTGGTCTGGCCGCGTAAATGTAGCTCACCCTCGACGCATACGTGCCCGTTCTGGGCGTCGTAGTGGGCAAACACAGCAGCGTCACCGTCGCGCATACCGAAGTCCATTCCGACATAAAGCTGGGAGAACCGACCGGCGGAAACTTCTTTGATTGCGGCGTGCCCGTATTTCAACCACTCGGGGATTACGCTGCGGTGTTCGTCTTGGCAAAATTCGGCCAAAAATTCCCGTCGGAATGTCGTGGTTTGGATGAACTGTTCCGGCAATAAATTGTACATCGACGCATCGTCAGCGATGTACGCCTCGACGGCATCTTTGGTTAGTCGCGGGTTGTCATACAGCGTGCGTGTAATGTAGGTGCCTGACGCAATTGCAGAGTCGGCCAGTGTTTTAAAATCGTGCGCTAGCGACATGGGGGGAGTGGACGCAATAATTGTGCGCCCGCCCGTTGTCAGCAACTGCGGATTCAAAACCGAACCCAACACGTAATGTAGCACAGGTATGAAGCCGGCCTCGTCCACGATGTTCATGATCGCCGCTGGCCCGCGCAAGCGATTAGCCTTTTTTTTGTCTTCGCAGCCTTTCATCACGATGGTGGCCTTGTTTGGGAACTGCCAATGACCTGTGCGCGTGTCAAACTTAGGCTTACATTCGGGCGGCGCATCGTCGATGATTGCTTCCATCAGGTCGGCCAAAAGCTCTTTGGCCATTGTCGCCGTGGGGGCTGCATAATTAACGCGTGACCCCGGGTTCTTGATCGCCACTTCACAAGCGATAACACATAGCAGGTACGACTTACCCATGCGTCTGCTACAGTTCCACACCCACCGCTTTCTCAGACTGGCTAGAGTGGTATTGTAGATTTCCAGCTGATTCACATCTAGCTTCCAACGCAAGTCGCCGCGTTTCCACAGCGCGTCTCGCACTTGCTTGTCTGCACCGGATTTCTTGGTCAAAACAAGCTGATTGTAACATTAATTTACATATTACTCTAGTTGGCTAGTTTTTCCCGCTTGCGCCATTGCGGGCCACCTTGATCCAAAGACGCGTTCATAAAAGAAATGACGACATGTGTGCGCCCGCTCAAAATTAAGGCATTGGGAGACAACCCGCCAAAATGGGGGTTCGGTGTTCGCAGCCAAAGCGCCGTCTGAGCTGTGTTCCCAAAGAACGCATCCACAAGCGCGCGTAGGTGTAATAATGGGTGGCTATTCATTTGTGACCTCAGGTTGCATCAGCTCATCCACCAGTTCAGCAAGTAACTCGCCACACGCTTCGAGCCGTTGCGCCAACCGAGAAAAATCCTGTCTGGTTTGGAAAGGAAGATCGTAGGTGGAAAAGTCTATGCCCCCAACAATCATAGCATTTAGTAATTCATCATTAGTAATTAAGCGTTTCAACTCTGAGATTGGTTTTTTCATTTGTGTTTGTCCTGTCGGGTTAATGGATTTGGATGCCAGTAATCGACCGCTGGTGAGATGCACGCGGGCTTGAAGTGCGTCGGCAAGCACGTCGGGAGGTAATGGAGTTTTCATTTTATGGACTATTGCGTGATGTCTGAGTTCCCACGCGGTAAAGATGAACAGCCGCAATTCGGCGGAATTTCAGCGTGGGGTCCACTGCAAGCTCTTCGGGCGTTGGGTAGTAGTCTTCAATCACTTCCTCATTGACGATAACCCAACCGCTAATACGATTAAATCCCAAAACCGTCCACGTCGAACACCCCTCGCCGCCTCGGCGTTGTCCCGTGTTTTTGAGGAACTTGCTTGTCAACCGAACCGTGTCACCAACCGAAAACTGATGACACAAATCAGTTTTGTCCAACTCCGCCAGTAGCAGGTCGTTGTCGTCGTACGGCCTTGGAAAAACCTTGTCGTGAACGCTGGCGGTCATTGCAACATCCAGGGGTGGGCATTCGTTCCGTGGCCGTGATCGCCACACAACCTGCAACGTACGTCGTGGTCCGCTGGAGTCGGAGCACGAACGTAACCGCCCAGCGCGTCGGCCATGGCTTCGGCACGTAGCGCGTCGTAGCAGGGGATGCAATGTACCTCTCCCGACTCACGACATTCGTGGTAGTCAATGTCTCCATTTAAAGCAAAATCGTTTTTGCATGCTTCGCAGTGGAAAGTTTCCATTTGTATTCTCCTAAGCGTGTGAACAGGTGTCGAAAAAGGTGATCATTTTACCGGTGTGATCATCGAAGCGCGTCAACCACCAGGGGGGCGTTTCGCTGTAACTGTGAATCCTCGAATTCAGCGTTACCATCGTTTTCGCATCGCTTTCAGTGCATTCCGCAATTGCTGACAAATCTGCAGGGCCTTCTGAGGTACCGCCAAAAAAATAGTAGGTTTTGATTGTTTCGTTGTTGTGCATTTTATTCTCCGTTTCAGGTTTGTGATTTGCTGTTGCAGTAGGTCCACGTGTATTGCGTAGATGTTGCGGTTGGCATGGTCACCGTCGTGGTGCAGCTCAATAACGCGGGCAACGCCGTAAACGTGCCGCGCTTCGAGTGCTTCAAGTTCTGCCTGCAAGTTCGAAGTTTCCATGCAGAGGGGTATTGCTGCATTCATGCCAATTGTTGCACAAAAGGAAACAGTTGAAAATATTGCGATGCTTGCAAACGTTGCATCAATCGCAAGGCTGCTTTGGGGTCAAGCGCGCACCAAAACGCGACCCACTGGGGTGAAATCGATCTAGGTACTACTGGGATTTTGAGGTTTTATTTAGGAGCGCCAGCAGATCATCGTTGCTGTGCTCAGTCAGGTTAATAACCTGCCCGTCAACGTCTTTACCCGACGGGACGCTTTTGTCTGAATTCGCGATCGCGATAATCAGCTTTGCGGCGGAAACGATGTCACCCCCCTTGAATTTCTCGTCTTCATTTTCCAGAATCTTTTCCAGCGCGCGCACGGCTTTCGTTTCCAACGTCTTGGCATATTCCGTGGCGTTCATCGTCTTCCACTTCGGAAGCCCTGACGGGTTGCCAGACTTGCCCTTTTCCCATGCCGTCAGGTTTTGGCGACCATCGAAGCGGGTAGGTGTGAGGGTTGTAACGGAATCGTCTTGATCAGACATTGTAAAATTATATCACAAAATGGCCAATGAGGGTTCCCAACACCAGACATCCGACATGTGTGGCAATGACGGCGATTGTCTTAATCAACTGCAATCGTTTCTTGGCCCTATGTTGTTGTTCCAGCCTCAACAGCCAGACCTCTTCCTCGGTTGCTGATGAAGATGCTACACGTAGTATGCCGCGGCTCATTTTGTACTCCTAAGTGCGCCCCGGTGCCAACGTTCGGATTTCAAATGGGCGATCAGCAATTCTACAATAAGCGCGTGTCTCGTGGAATGTGCTCGCCAGTAGGCGGGGAACTGACGCCGCCCCAGCAGCCCGCACATTTTAAAATCGATGACGTGTGCCATTTCATGAGCGGCGGTCAACCAATTCAAATCCCCAACGTCCAAGTTGATTTGGCACTCGATAGAAGCGGTACTGAAGCCGGTCGCAACCGGTTCCACCGCTTTTAGGGGGACTTCGAACAGATGTGCCCATTCGGCCAGCCCGGCAGTGACTTCCTGCCACGTGCATTCAGCGCGTTGCATGTCCGCGTGTCGGCGATCCTCATGCGTGTAATAGGCGAGGGTGCGCATTAGCTCTCCGAGGGGTCAGAGGTCGCTTGGATGAAAATTGAACAACGGGGTTGGTCTTTGTCGTAGCTTTTCCAGGCTTGGACATGCACCACTTGGGTATCATCTTCGTAGGCAACCCCATTCAGGCCATCCATCACAGACTTCAGTAGGTTATCAACGTCGACATGGTGTTTCGTCGGCATGTAGAAGCTCACGCTGAGAGAGACTGAGCCAACAATGGCCTTGACGCCCGCTCTACGGGCCGCTGTACGCACCAGCGCCTCGTAGTCATGTGTTTCCTTGGGTGTATAGACGCGAGTCCCTACGAGCCTAGGGCGCTGCTTAGCGACTGGCTTACCTTTGACTACGACTTTGTACATGTGACCGCCGAGGAGGCGGTAATGACCGGCAGACAAGGGTGGGGCGCATTAGCATTAGCCCATCTTATACCATACGGGGGGTCGACGGC
>Ga0163149_10000922_pt1 | contig 38353 bp, 51 predicted proteins | sample OliLakLV19MP5G1_FD_148604 | JGI IMG/M metagenome (GOLD analysis project Ga0163149, IMG submission 148604) | Freshwater microbial mat bacterial communities from Lake Vanda, McMurdo Dry Valleys, Antarctica - Oligotrophic Lake LV.19.MP5.G1 | ecosystem: Environmental > Aquatic > Freshwater > Lake >... | reverse complement strand
GCGGGATTACGCGGAAATGGCGCGTAAGAAAGCCGAAATCCAAAGAAAGAAACGCCTCTCATGGCTATTTTAGATGAAGGCGATGTTTTGTTTAAGCGCGGTGAAACCCTCTTTCGGGTGGGGGATCGCGTCACCACAGAAGGTGATAACACGATATACGTTATCACAGAGTGGGTTAAATTCGATGGCGGAGCGCCCCCTGCGCCTTTGGTATAGGCACGGCTGAAGGTACAACCAGATTTATCGGGTTATACGAAACTCATTTGACCATGTATGAACAAGGGAAGGGTAATAATGGCAGACCTACCAAAAAGAAGAAAAGCCCCTAAACTTGAGATAGGGGACAAAGTGAGTCCAGCAAAAGCGTCTGGACTCGTTGGGGTGTGGATAATCACAGGATTCCACACCATAGAACTCTCCGATAGAACATTTCAGATGGCGACAATCGTCAACAGAACCACCCCACGATCAAGAATTGATGTATGCGACCTCGCGTACTTGAGAAAAGTAAAGCCGGAAAAAATTAACTAGAGGCATCTAGTCGGAAGGAAAAAGCTATGAACACTGATCCAAATCCAGTAAGCCACGAGGAAGCAAGAGAAGGCTTCCTCGAAATCCCATTGGCGGACGGAAAAACCGTCACACTAGCGCTAAAAAACATAGTCTTTCTCAAAAGCGAAAACGGGAGAGGCTACCAGACTCTTGTTATTCAGGGTGAGGGACTCCTCGTCACACAAAAAGTGTACAACGAGATATTCACCCTGCTCAACAGAATTTTCTATATTTTTAGAGTCGGACTGACAACCGAAGAGGAGAACGATGATAAAGATATATAAGATAGCCGACCAGTACGTGGTACTGGAAGAAATGTTTCAAGGAGAGTATCACCGCGTATTCACACGCGGGGCTATGTTGGAGGGATTCGCCTTCAATGCCCGCCGTGCCGACTCGGTTAACACCGACATAAAACAATGGCAGTTCCCCCTGCCAGAAACAAACGTAGAAGAACTTTTCGCCAGATATGAGGAAGTAAACCCAGCAACCGACAACGAAGCAAGACTGTTGGCGTGGCGTTGGGCGGTGGCGGTGGTGGCGGATGACCTTATAAAAGACGCAAGTTTGCGTCAAGTGTTCGCCCGCACATTCGGCAATGATTTTGTCCCATCGTCCATGAACAAATACGTATGGGCGGTTGTTGACGGCGCAAGGCTAGAGGGGATTATTACCGAAGCCCAATACAACCTATTGGGAGAAGAGGTATTGGTAACACTAGGACAGTTCAATCAGAGTAACTGGAAAATTGCACAGGGTGCAATTGACTACATCCTCAGCAAGGGCGAACATGAGGAAGAAGACGACTACGAAGAAGGGCTTGATGAAGAATTCACGGGTCCGTGGTATAGCACTAGCCCCCGCGTCCGCGATTGGTGGGTTTGAATGGTAGCCGTGAGCTACCTCTGCTATGTGGACGGAGATGATTCCGTCCACCACTTTTACAAGGGTGGTCAGGCAATTGTACTAAAACAGTTTACCGCCCTCCCCTTTAGAGACCTGAAAGACAGCATAATCAAGTGGGACACCATCCCTTCCAACAGTGTCTTTGAGATTATTGGGTTGGAATGGCACTCACCGATAGAACAGCGAGTGTTAATTCGCTCAACAGACAAAAAGGAATATTGGCGACACTTACCAATGTGTCGAACATGGGCATTGCCTGAGGATAAGTTAAACCCCTACTCGGAATGGCAATGGGCAAGTCCATTCTACATGACAAAAGGTGGCGAAGACGTTATAACGTCTTCTGCGCTTGAAATAAAGAAGATCGCTACCGAATATATGATTCGGAGCGAAAAGAAAAGCGTGCAAATCCTTAATGGGTTTGGCTCGCTATATGAATTAGAGGCTAATAAATGAACGCAGTATATCGTCACGATGACGGAACTATCTCACTATTCACACGCGGGGCGCTGGTAGAATCTGGCGCTTTGGGAAGCGACATGAAAAACAAGTTCATTTTCATGAGCAAAACAGGGGACGACTGCGTAACAGTCCATGAGCCAGTAACAGGGACGAAATCTGAAATACTTTTTGCGGACTTGGCGCTCATTGAACTACCCCAATCGTTTGACACAACGAGTCTGAGCGCCAACCACGCGCCGATTAAGCTAACGCTTTGGTTTGGTGATTTTGATGTACGCCTCGCGTACTACAACAACATCACTCAAGCAACCGAAGACGCAAAATCATACCGCGGCTCACTACCCTGCGATTTTCTCGTGGAGGTACACGCGAATCATCACGAAATCCTCTCCGAGTATTGCGGTGAGGATAATTAGCAAGTCCTTAAACCAATTATACGGAAGGAACTCTCAATGGAACTGTTTTACAACAGCCAATTTCTGAAGGATGAGTATGTGTACAAAGCCCTAGACGAGGCAAGTGCAACGCTAACCCTCTTAGACAACGGGTTTGCCATAGGTATGCAAGGCACTTTTATGATTTTCAAAGACGAGTCCCGCGATAGTAAAATCGTGGGGATAGACTACGCCGAGTCGTTGTCATCGCTTTATGTGAACGTCTATAACGCCTCAAGCGGGATTCTACGCGAAATAACGTTTGACACCGAAAACCTCGTGGCATTGACCCCAAGAAGAAAGAAAGACAAAAACGGCATTATCGGAAAACTAACCAAGCTAGATAAAGAACACAAGGAGAAAGAATGACAACAATAAGCGATACAATCATCACCGCCGGCAACCTAGCAATATCGGGCAAACTCCTCTTTAAGGGGAATGATGCCGATATTCCAGAAGGTATTGGATACCGGGTAATGGAGGATCGGATTATTATCTATCCGATCAAAAACCGCGTTCCGTCATGGAACATGGACGATATTGTTGTAATCCCCCAAGAAGAGTGGAGAGACTATGACGTATACACAGGCACAAAAGCCTTTTCCTTGTGCGTAGATTACGTCTCCTCCGCCTATATCGTATGGCACTACTATCGCTCACAAATCCACAATTTTGACACGGGGACAGATAGCGATTTTGAGGCGATGCGACAAATTCTCGAAGAACTCAAAGAGCCTAACAAGTGCAACCACGCAGACGTAATCTTTGGGATGATAGCCGATTTTTTCCGTGAGGAAAACCAGTGGGAGTGGAGCGAGGACTTGTTTCTTAGTGATTGGGGAATTGATTGGCTTGCCGAATCGGCAGACGATGTTCACCAAGAATACAAGCACCTCGCAAACTACGAACAGATGGTGGATTCCATTAGAAACACCATCAGTAAGTACGAAGCCAATGGATGGGAATAGCCAATCCAGAAAAAAGACGCTTAAAACCCTAATCGGGTTGTTGAATGGTTGCAAGCAGGAATATGCAACCTACATTGACAACATCGAACTACTAGCCTTGCTTAACAGCAAGCACCAAATACAACGCGACCCAGACTCTAATGCAATGCCCACGGAGGAGGAAATCCTTCAAGAACACTACGGGGATGTGGGGGACAAGATAGTCCTCCAGATAATCGAACTGGTTGACGAATTAGGCGGGGCTGGAGTATATACCCACAAAAAGGTAACTGTAAAGATCGATTACCGGGTAGATTTGAAGAGTTATGACCAGACAAAGCTCATGCAAATAATCTTCGATAACGAAGACCTCTATTCAGGGATAAAGGGTATCAAAATAATCATTATGCTGGACAAGGATGTACTTGAGCCATTCTTTGCAATGGTGCATCATGTCTGTTGGTATGAAAAACTATTCAATGAGGAGTAAAAATGAGTGATCAACCAGAACAACGAGAATTCCGAATGGATCTCCACACAATGGGAGATTCACCTACTACGGAGACTCTGCAACAATACCATTACACGAAACGGCGACTACAGCTACTCGTAGGATTGGTGCTGATACAGGACTTGAACTGGAGACAGTCAGACGAGGGTCTTGAAATACTTGTGCCAAAAGAAGATTTTTGTCGCATTGTGTGGGACTCGGCAGTGAATTCAGAGGTTGATTTTGCCATCATGCGAAACCAGTCTCTAACCATCACTCGGCTTAGTTAAATTTTAGGACTAGAGGCATCTAGTCCTAAATCTTTGTTGGTTAAATAACAAAGATTGTGGTATAATAAGCAACAAAAGAAGGAGCAAAATATGCCCATAGTGGACATAATAACGGGATTCCACGAACTGGTAGTCCCGTCAGTAATTACAATTCGGGGTGTACCCGAAATGAAAGTAGTCGGAAGCGTCCGCCGACTATTAAGCGCAAATAAAGAAATCCCAGAGCAAATTCACGATGTGGAATTCGTGATTGCCAGTAACCCAGCCACGCTTGCACACTTTGACAGATTGGTGTCAGAGCGCAAGATCGAGAAGGCGGGCGCATGGGGCGACAAGTTCAGAAAGCTAAAATACAAGAACGTCAAGTTTGACATCTTTTTCCATGTACCCGAAAACAGAGGGTACATAACTTGGCTAAGGACGGGTCCAAGTGATGCAAACCAATGGTTTGTCACCTTTGTAAAAAACAACGCACCCTTTGTTCTAAAGGGTGGTTTTATTTGGACAACCGAGTCCTGTGTCTTTGAGTCTGACAAAGACGAAAAAGGCAAGGAGCGTGGGATGTTTGTGCCAAACAAACACTCCGTGAAGGTTGTTTGCGGTGATGAACGAGAATGGTTTAGATTATGGGGTATGCCATACATATACCCTCACATGAGAGAAAATCTCATCTACCAAACATACATGACGGTGGGTCATGCGTTTGGAAAAGCAACACAGTTTATTTATCCTCCCACTGCCCCGCCAACACAAGGCGGACTATTCTAAGAAAGGCTCAAAATGAGACTCTCAAACGCACCTGATTACGAAAAAAACAATGGTGAAAGCGATTTTTCACCACAAGACGTTCTTGAATTTGTAACACAGAAAGTAGACCTAACGAAACTCAATACTGCTTATGTCGGGCTTTGGGTATCCGCTCGCCTCCGCGGGCATCAGTTTCATCATTATCAGTACGTTGTGCGATTGTTCCCCCGCAATGGAGAAATGGGGCAATTGAAGATATTGGACTCAGTGCCAGAACACCTCTTCAACAACCCCATCTCTGAAAACGATGAGGCAGAGGCATTCCACAAAAACATGTTGTTTGATACAGGCAGAACCAAAAAAGAATCATTCAAATGGTACGAAGAATTTATGGACGTGTGGAATTCAGTCAAATACTAGAAAGAAAGGCGCACACATGGCATTCCTTTTCGGGAAAGACTTAGCAACGCTAATCATAGACGAAATTCGTCCAGAAGGCGGGTTGAAAAAGACTCAAACGCGCAGGGCGGACGACAAAAACGAGTTCTTCCAGAAAGTAGACGGCAAAATATCTGTCGTCTATACAAACAAGGGACGCGAAAAATGGCGGGTAGGAAACATCTACGCCGTCAAAGTAAGTCGGCTTGGTGGAGGAATTGCGAAAATCCGCATTACGGGGATTCGGCTAACGCGTTTCTGTGACATTGACAGTGAGGACGTTACGGCAGAAGGGTTTGCAAGCCGTGACGATTTTTTCGATAGAATTGAATCCTTGTACAAGAACAAGCTATTGCCAACCCAATCGGCGTGGGCAATAACATTTGAGTACGTAAAAAACACCTACAAAAAAGGATCGATAAAATGAACGATTTACTAGAAGATATAACCGTAGGCGGAAATAGTATCCGGTACTGGGCGCTACCGCCCCGTATTAAATGGGACGAAATCAAGAAGCAATTGGATGTAGTCGTTCCCCTGAATCTAGTATACGAACTAGACGTTAACGAAGCCGACCCGACCGTATACGGGTATCGGATGGATGCCCGTTTGTTTGTGGGAACGGAGTTAGACACAAGCAAATACTACAACAACAGCAAGTCGTTTAAGGGCGAAACATCGCAACTGTTAGGCGAAAGCCTAAGCAATTGGATAAATTCGGAACTACTATGCGTAGAGGAGTATTTCATTGAGTGACACAAACATAAAAGAATTGGTAGCGAAAATCAGAAGCACGGCTTCTGCTTTGCCGGCTATCCCGATGATGGAGAAGATGCTTTTAGACCCCGCGGCATTCTTTGCCGGAGGGGAATGGTATGCGTTTGTGGACGAGGCGTGTACGGAGAACAACCTCGAAAACACAAGCGTTCACAGCATCGTAATGGTAATGGTGTTCGCACTAAATCGCTTGTTTCAGCAAGCGCTTGAAGAGCATGATCAACGCCAACCCACCCCAACGTCCCCCCTATCGCCAAAAGAGGTAGAGGCAATACTAAAGGGGACACCCAATACACCGATTCCACGCATTGACCCCCGAACATTGCCGTCAGTGGAAAAACTGAAACAAATTCTGCCGTACACAGGCGGATTCTATATATTTAATGAGGTGCTGACAAAACTCATCGCCATTGCGGAAAAAATTAACTAGAGGCATCTAGTCCTGCTTTGATTTTAAACCCCTCGAATTCGAGGGGTTTCATTCGTTCTTATTAGTTTGAAAGTGAAGGAGAAAGCCATGAGTAATCCATTACCATTATCTGTCGTTGCCCTAATTGAATCGCACGACATACGGATATTACAACTCGTATCAAACGAAGACCACTACTTAGGAAATGTGGCTTTCGCCTACCTCGCGGGTGTAACATCACAGCTATATGCGGTGATAGCCCGTATGCAAAGCAAAGAAGTAATTGAAATCACGTTCACGGATGGACGGAAAAAGTCGTTCCGCCGTGATTGCGAAAAGGGAGAGGCAACGTACCACACGGTACGCACCCCCCTTCCCATCATCTCAGGGGAGTTAGTCAGAAAGGGTTGGGCTACCGCAATTCTTTACACCCCCAATGTAAAGTTACGGATTGAGAATGACGAGGGAATCATCATGTCAGGAAACCCTCACATGGGATTATTAGCACACTTAGAAGCAACGTATACATTTGCGATGCTCCCAAGCTGGATGAAATATTTTTGGGACGTGGGTGTTCATAGGGGATACATTACGCCTATGAAGGCTTATGGTATCGAAAGTGCGTGGCGGGTAAAACTCGTCTCGGACTGGGATTCGGTCAAAACCGAAGGATTTAAAACAGGCGCACTTTCCTTCACGACAGGCACGACAGGAGAATTAAAATGACAAGATTGAACTCGCAAATAAAAATGGGGTATTATGAAATACTCCCAGAACACTACGAGGGAATCACAGGGTTGCTTAATCGCCCTATGGGAAACGCCCTGATTCTTGACCCTTGCGCGGGCGAAGGGGATTTTCTTGCTCATCTCGCCAAAAAGACGGGAACAACTCCATACGCAAATGAACTGGACGTGGAGCGTGCCGAGGTGTGTAAGCAGAAATTTGGCAATATAAACTCCATGCAAGGGGATATTTACAACCTGACGACAGATCCCCGATTTGGTTTGGTATGGCTTAATCCTCCATACAGTTCAGACTCACTGGCAACGGGTGGCACAAAACGCATGGAATTTTCCATGCTAAAGCACGTGGATAAACACTGGATGGCAAGCGGGTCTGTCATGATGTGGTGCGTTTACACACAGCACATTACTAGCGAAGTGATAGGCTGGTGGGCAGAAAACTACCACCGCGTCCGCATCTTCCATCTGGAAGGCAAGCACTTGGATCAATACGACCAAGTGGTTATGGTCGGCGTAAAGGGTGAAGCGTACCCCCGTGATACTTATGCGTTTTCGGGGTTGATAAGACAGAGAGACAATAAGTTTGACAACTTACTCTCTAAATGGGGTAATGTGAAATACAACATCCCAACCACAACCAAAAGCGCCATCGAGTTTTCATCCTCAAAGATTGACGATGTTGATATTCTCGATGCAATCGCACGTTCAGGCGCTCACCTATCGCCAATCTACACAGAGTTTACAAACCCACGTAGAGAAGCGCCAGAGAAGATCAATTCGATTACCCCACCGCGCCCCGGTCATCTGGTCATTGCCATGTTATCCGCAACCAATGGCTCGAATATGATACTGGACGGCGATGATGGCAAAATCATCATCCGCTCAACAGTCAGAAAAGTTCGATCCGTAAACGACTCTCTCAACAGCGCGGGGACACCAATCTCCGTTATAACCATCAGCCCAAAGGTTGTTGTGTCTATAACCGATAGACACGGAACGACAACCATCCTAGAAAAAGATTCAGACATTATTCGATTCGTAACAAGGTATTTCGATCAGATTTACGACTTTATTAGTCGCCAGATTAAGCCGATTTACCAATTTGACTTTGGGGGAGAGTCTGCGTTACGGCAAATGCAGAGTATCTCTCTGCGGGGCAAGCAAAACGCATTATACACCCCACAGAAGCATGTTGTCGGTGCGATTAATGTGGCATTTGACCAGATGCGTCGCCAATTATTGGTAGGCGAGGTAGGCGTTGGCAAAACGCTAATCTCATCCGCACTGATAAAACTTTCATGGGAAAAACTCCCAATGAAAGAACGCACGGGGTATACAACAACACACCCTGTCTATGGAAAACACACAATCCCAGCAAAGATCATGATGGTCGTTTGCCCGTCGCATTTGCGAGAAAAATGGGAGAAGGAATTACGGGATGTGCTGGGCGAGGATGCTCAGATAATGTACACCGACCCAGATACATCGGAGCGGTCATTCCAACAAGTGTCGCAGTTCATCAACACGCCTAACCCTAATGGGGTGTGTCGCGTGATCATCGTGAAAACAAACGACACCAAACTCGGCACGCCGATTGAGGCGCAATTGCAGTTTGCCAATGCGGCAATCAAAGTATCTGTTCGCAACGCACAGGGGTATTGGATGGACGCAGATTCTGGCGAATCCATGACCCGCGAGTGGTTAGCCAAAAATTCTGTCCGCAATCCACTGCAAAAAGAAATACGGTGGACTACGGGTATCAAAAAGTGTCCAAACTGCGGACAACACATAGACGACACCATTATTAGCAAGTTACAGGGGAAGGGAGTCCTTCCCGAATTTTGTCCATCGTGCCATAGCCCTCTGTGGCAAGTGGCAGAAAATCCAACCCCGATGGAACACCAACCCCACACCCGTATGGGCAACGCCATGCGTACACGCGCAGGGCGTGTTGCTTTGGCGGACTACATCCTTAAAAAGCACAGAAAAGTAATCCATTTTCTGATTGTGGATGAAGTTCACGATTGCAAGTCAATCCGTTCAGCCAATGGACAGGCATTGAGCCGTTTGGCAAACTGCTCAAAATACTTTCTGGGGATGACGGGAACGCCGTTTAACGGCTATAGCTCATCATTGTTCAATCTCCTCTATATCCTTGACAAAGACATCCGCAAGGAATTCCCTTGGGGGAACACCCCAAGATTTTCAAAGAAAATACGAGGAAGCAAGTTGTCGCAATACCGCTTTCCCAAAGACGGGATAAGCGCAACAGCCTCAGAAATGGCGTTTATTAACGCCCATGGGGTCATGAAAATCATCACTAAAACAGACAACGAAAAAGTGGGATATTACAGTAGAACGAAAAAAGCGGGGGAGGTACGCGAAGCGCCCGGAGTTAGCGGTATGCTAATTTCAAAAATGCTCCGCTATACCACCTTTTTCGGCATGTCAGACCTAAAAGACGTGCCACAAGCATCACAAATTAGTATCAAAGTACCAATTGAAAAAAACCTGAAAGACTATCAGGAGCGAGAATTTGCAAACCTACAAACTATCGCAAAACAAATGGCGAGTACAGGCGTTTTCATTATGGGCAGTGTGTTCCATTGGTTTCGGCACATTGACCAGCCCCACACCCCGTGGAAACTAGAGACCAAAGGGGAAGTGATAGAAAACTACAACGCCTTAACACCACGAGACTATATCAGTCAGAAAGAACAAGAACTGATCCGAATCGTGAACGAAGAGTTAGCCTTAGACCCCGCCGCCGTTGTTGCAATATACTGCGTGAACACGGGGGATAATCGGGACATTCAGCCCCGAATCGCAAGCCTATTTCCGGGAGTGAAATATCACATTGTTGATTCTGAACCCGCTAAGCGGGAGAAAGCCATACGGAAACAAATTGAAGATGGGGTGAGAATCCTCATCACCAACCATGAGAAGGTAAAAACAGGGTTGGACTTCATCTGGGACTTGCCCAGTGGCTATCGGTACGCGAGTGCGGTTGTACACTTTCAGTTGACGTACAACCCGTTCACCAAGATTCAAGCGGATGGACGTGTCCGCCGTGCGAATTCACAAACAAACAATCGCGTGTACAATCTGTACTACGCCGATTCAACAGACGAAAAGGGTTACTTGTTGCAACAGGCGAAATACTCTTCTATTGCCTTTTTATTAGGGCAAACGGGGGAGGGGCTGGTCGGCATTAACGCCCTCACTGAAATGCAATCCTCTGACGAAGAGGGTATGCGCCTTTTGCTTATGCAACAAATTATAGACAAGCAGGTTGCCCTGCCACAAGAAGGCGATGACCGTATCAAAGCGCTTGACCGCGCCATGTGGCAAGCAAACGCCGATTGGGACGTGATTGGATATGTCCCTGAACTGGTCATTCGCGTACAAGAACCCACGAAAGCCGAAATAACGCCAAAAATCGCCCTTGTAGAGGTTACTGATACACACGTACAGGTGTATCAAATGTCTCTGTTTGGAGACGCAAATGTAAAAAAAAATCCTAGAGCCTCTAGGAATCGCCCTCGTCAGCAAGCACTATTAGCGATTGGGGGGGATTGATACCTGAATCAACAATGTCAGACGGGTCGCCTTTGACAAACTCGCTTAGGTAATCAAGCGCATACGCGTCACCAGACGAGTCTGCGGTTGCCAGAAACTCTTTACGGAACTCCATGTATCGGTCAAGCAATTCCGCAAAGTTTTTGTCGGATTTTGTGTTTTTCAGCCGATCCAGCAGAGTGTCTACCACCGCAGGAAACTCTGATAAGAGTTTCAGCTTAGGAATTTTCGCTTCACTTTCGATAAAGGCAACCAGCCTATCATAGACTCGTTGCCACGTCCCGTCCCTAGCCCATAAAGAGCGCTTTTTGGTAATTGCGCCATGACTTATGCCAAGCTGGGTTGCAGTGTCTTTGAGGGATAAATTGTTACCCTCAGAAAAGTACGGAAGGGAATACGTCATGACCAACGCACACAGTTGGTCATTGGAATTTCCCGGAAATAACTCAGAGATTGTGGACTTGTAACTGACAATCTCAAGTGGTTGTGACGCGTCAAATTCAATTGCAAAGGGTTTATTTGTCACAGGGGTAGCCTTTCTTATAATGGGGCAAGTGCCAATTACCATGATACACGGTTGTTGTTATGCACACAACCACGACAATGTGCTATACTTTCAGAGAACGAACTAGAAAGATTACCGGAAGGAACAAGAAAATGGGTATTTCAAACTCAAACTCAAACCCAAACAAGCGTCGGTATTCGTTGCTTGCGTGGATACTTACGCAAACGGGCAAAAATCAGTATTCCGCCCTCCGTGAAATTGCAAACCAAGGGGACGGAATGACCATCACAGAACTATCGGCGTTGTCAGGACACCGACAAAACGCACATCGCTACGTTTTGCTAGAACGAGAAAGTTTTCGCCCAGTTATAAGATGGGTTGGAGAAGACGAGGATGTTGTAATTGTGAAGCGGGTAGTTGTCTAATGGGCGGAGGACAAGATTTATACAGGGAAGAGTTGATAAGGTCTCTCCATAAAATCTGGGGGGTTAACCGCGTCAACCCTGCAATTCCGCCGAGTGATAGATATGTGGCGCGTCCACCGAGAGATAGCGCAGACGATTTGTGCGCTATCCCCTACGGGAAAATGTCCGTAGCCTTCTATCTTGAGCTAAAGACAGGCAAAAACGGGGCGTTGTCGTTTGGCACGCCACCCAATAGTGGCGGATGGAGAGAGGGGCAAATGCAATGGAGTAGCAAAATCTACTCAATACCTGTGCGCGTGCCGATTATACTCGCCGTCACATGGGACGGTCTTCCAAAGCACAAGTTGGTGGATCGGCGTTTGCACCTAGTCCCCTATCACATTGCAAACCAAACGTGTGCCACGATAGCCCCAATACAAAAAACGATAAACTATGTGCTGGGGAAATCGGCACGCACTGCGCTGAAAGACAGTCAATTATATGCCCAACGACTTTGGGCAGAATGGGAATGTCCAAGAATTCCATCAGGGTGGGATATATACGACACCCTGATAAAGGGATTAGAATCAAGCTGGGAATATATGCTTGAACACGAAAAGCCCCTGTGAAGGAGGGTTTATGTCAATAGTTAGAAAAGCCATAGCAGATTTGGGATTATCTGTCGCACAAATTCTCTATTCTTTGGGAGAGACAACGCCGATAGAACAGGCTAAGGCACTGGTCGCACTGGGGGATTTAACCTCAAAAGTGCTAATGAAGGTGCTTTGGGATATATATGTGAGTGGCGATTGGCTGACTTTTAACAAAAAGTCAGACGCGAATAGCCGTGTTGACTATCAAGAGTATATGTTAAGTTTCATATACACCAAAAGCGACGACAACGGCAACCCGATAGAGCCAACCGATGGCGAAGCCGCCTACGCTTACCAAAAGCGGAAAATAATTGACGTGTTGGCGTGGGTAAACTCCCACACCGTCTTACTGGACGGGGAGCGGGTTTTGCCAGACTATATGATATCGGCAGTAGCGATTACTCGCTACTTACAGGCAATGCCGAAATGGAATGCCTGTCAAACTGATGAAGAAAGAGCGTGGATTGTATATCAATTGGCGCGGGGCGACAGAATTGTAACCCCGTTGAACGACATGGTATTTATATCACCGCCACCCCAAGTGGACGCGCCAGAAGCGTTCTCGGAAAAATCGCCAGAAGGTGAAGAACCACCCCCCGCAAAAAAGCAACGCGTAGAGTTGAAACAAAACACTGACGGAACATTCACCGTCAGAATGAAAGTAGCCCCAGAACTCATCCTCGCACTAAAAGAGGCGGTAAGCCCTTTTGTAGAATGGAATTAAAATAAAAATGAATGAGTACAGAAATTATGACATAGACGAATTGCTCCGCGCAAACCCGCTAGAAGCGTGGGTACGCGGGGACGTGAACAATATAACGAGAATCGGCGGGGGCAAGTTCATGGCGGAAGCGCCGTGGCGGGCAGATTCTACCCCGTCAGTGCTAGTTACACCCAATACAGGTGCATCAGGCACATTTTATGACTTTGGGGCGCGTACCTATACAGGGTCAACCATAAACTGGATTATGTTCACCCGAAATTTGAACAAGGGTGAAGCAATTCGCATGTTGGGGGATAGAAGCCCAATCCCATTGTCTAAAGCACGTGAAACAACAGTTATAGAGGGTAGTCGTGACAAAATAAAGGCTAACCTCTCAATGCAGATGGTGAACGATTACCATAAGCATCTCGCCTTAGCCATGCCCTATTTTGCTGGGCGGGGGATAACCGAAGACGTAGCCAAGCGTGCAAAGCTTGGCTACGAAGCAAAGCACGAAGTGTACGTGAAAATAATGGACAACCAATGGCTTGGCAGTCCATTTATGACCGTTCCGTGTTACGTCATACCTAATTTTATCGGGTTTGACGGCGGAAAACAAGTCGTGCGGGGGATTCACCTGCGTTACGACAATGTTGTCGCAAGAGAAAAAGTCCACGATATGTGGAAGCTAGGCTCACCTAATGCAATTGCATTGGTAAACTGGCTCAATATCGTAGACAAAGACCCAGTAGATGTGATTCATGACTATCTATTTGGGCAAAGATACAAGAACAAGGCGGGTAGCAGGCAAATGCTATTTAACCCCAACCGCCTTCTCGCGGTGGAATCCGACCGTCAAGTAATCGGGCATCTACCCAACCTAATCATCGGAGAGGGACCGCTGGCAATTTACCCCGCCGAAAGTTTGGGATTCCCGTCAGTGGGGTTGCCCAACAACAAAACATCGGTGAATGCGAAAGAAGCCTTTGCAAACATCGATGGAAAGATATTCCTAATCACAGACGATGATCAAGCTGGTCACGACAGGGCTAAACATGTCATGGAACAGTGCGGGGCGGATCGATGTGTTCGCATTAATCCGGGTAAAAAACAATTAGACGGGATGGCGTTGGACGGAACGCTAGAAGCTGAACTGGCAAAATGGGGTGTATATCCCAATCATGCCGTTATAGCGAGTACACCGTTCTAGTTCTTTTTGTTGTATTATCAAAAAAAACGTGATATAATATATCACAGAAGGAGAACTAAATGCCAAAAGATACAGGATGTAATTGCAAAAAACCCCTAACCATAGAAGAAAAACATGCCTTACTTGAGGCAAAGGTTAAGGCGCTTGAAAAAGATCTAAGCCGAAAAATAGCGTGGCTTCAAGAACACGCGTCAATAATGGATGACCACGTAAACACAAGCAAGTCTTAATCAGGGGGTCTAATTATAGACCCCTTTGTAAATTTAACCTGCACAATCATAAGGAAAAGAAAAATCATGGAAGTAATTCAGGTAAACGCAGAATTGTTTATAAAAAATTCAGAAATATCACACATACTGGATGACGGCGACCACATGCAGTTATGTCTGAAAACCTCCGAATGGGTACAAGTAAGTCGGGAGTTTTCAGAACTCCTCCGACTCGAATTGGGAATGGACGAAATCAAAGCGAAGTCCTATGGGGCGCTTGCCTACCTGAAAGCGGTGGATAACTTCCGCCAGTGGAAACTCGTGAACAAAACCGCCACCCACCACCAAATCACGCGGGAGATGATCCGGTATCTCCCCAAAATAGAAAATGCGCCCAGAAGCCTTATGTACAAATCGGTGGTTGTGGTTGCACCGTTTGTATACCCGGAAGACCAAACCGCACAGTTGCATCGGTGGGTCATCAAGATGACCCATAAAGGCTATTCAATGGCGAAAGAAACACTCATTGGCGAAAGATGGCAGTGGGATAACGCTGGTCTGATAATCAGCATCGAATTCAAAGACTGTGGAACCCAAGACTTAGAAGATTAGGCGGGTAAAAAAATGAAAAGTAGCTCGCGCATCACAGAATTGGATAACCTTCTTTCGTGGGTAATCCGTACTAGCAGAAAGACAATGCCGGTTTTGGGACTGCGTGGCTTTGAACCGCCATCGAGTCCTCGAAAAAACGCGAGTGGTCTTCTAAAAGAAGACCGCTTTGATAACGATATTGAGTTGGCAGAAATACTGTTGGCTCAATCCATTGTCTTAAGGGAGGTTGCCATTTCTATGCTTGCGGAGAAGTCTAACCGGTTGGGGACTGACCTCAATTCCGCTATTGAGCAGGCAATGGCATCTGCCCACGCCAAAATAGAAACAATGCCAAAAAATCAAGTACCGTTCTAGCAAGGGAGATAAAAATATGTTTGACAGACTGTTTTATATGGTAGACCATTCGTGGTTTGACCTACCGAGTGGAGTATTAAAGATAGCCGCCTTGGTGGCGAACAACATGGACGGAGAACCCGTCACAGTGCAAGACGTTGCCCGTGCGTGGGGCGTTGAAAAAGCAGTGGCTATGAAATGGATTGGTGAGGGCATAGCCCTCAGAGTTATTTCGCTAAACGAGTATGGAGAATTGTCGGCTTATGCCTATCTTAAACCCGCCTAAAATTGATTATCCGTTTGCACCATCGGCGCAGGATTGGTTGTACGACAACGACTTTTCTCACGGCGCGTTTCGTCTTCTGTCGCACATTGCGCTTAAGGGGTTGCACGCCAAAAATATTGCGTATAAGTTCAAGCGAGAGTATGACGAGAACGGCGTACTCGTCAACCACGAGGAACTTGCGAAGCGGTTTGGCGTGACTGTCAAAACAATACAAAACTGGATTAATGAGTGTGTTGAAAAGCATTATCTGGTAATTGTGAAGGCAGAAAAAAACCAATACGCAACCGTGAAATCTTTTGCGAAATCCAACGGCGAGGAAATTATTTTCTTAAATTTGGAAAATAATTTCCAAGAAATGGTAGGCGCAAATCGTGCGCCCTATAAGGAAGGCGAAATTGTGGAAAATACCCCTATAGATATTATAGATAATAGTATACCTTCGGTATACGAGTGCGACTCTGACGAGTCTGCACTCTCGGAGGAATTCAATGCCTCAAACGAAAGTGCAAAAGCATTGGACAAAACAGCAGGTCTTACTATTGTCAAACTCAATGCACCACCCATAACCGGTAAGATCACAGAAGAAGAATGGCAACGCCTTACCGCGGGGGCAGTAGACGAAGAGGAGCTAAATTTTCAAAACATTGACGAAGATGGAAACGAAATTCGGACAAAATCTTCGTTTCGCCGAAAATCAGAAATAGAGACCCTTATCATCGGATGGGGAAGAAGTCATGGGTTGCCCAACCTAAAGCAACTAAAATCACAAAGCCTTGCTAAATTAAGTGCGCCAGTTTTGCGCGGTGCAGACCGCACATTGATACAGTGTGGCAAAGAGTTATTTTTTAGTCCGTTGGCTCAATCTCTCCTAGAGACTCTAGCCCAACGGGAACGGTCAAGAAATAGTGGACGCGCACCGTTTAGCCAAGATGACATTATAAACGCGCTAATCGCCTCATACGGCGCTTGGCGGTCATCTGAGGGGTTTAACGACAATCCCGAATTGGTCGCACTGGAACAAGCGGTACTGCTTGCGTTTGGTCAGACGTACCAAACGGTCACAGAATCAGACCTAAAGCGATTGCGAACAAACACCCTTGCGCCGTTGCATACGGCTGGGTGTCGTGCGGAGCATATCCCCGCACTTGTCGCAACCATGTCTGACAAGAAAACCGCGTTCTTGGCGCGTGCGTGGACAGACTACGGCGGTAAACTGAAGACCGCAGAGCAGAAAGTCAAGTGGATTCCAGCACCCGCTATAGACCCGTATGCGGTAGGAGATTAAAATGGACAATTCAATGTACAACCTGCCTGCCGAAAAGTCTTTATTGACCATAGTTCTGCGACAACCAGATTATGTCGTAGAGCTAGGGCTAAACGCCCGCGATTTTCAGCCAACCCATAGCCGTATCTGGACGGCTATTCAAACGGCTCACCGCGAGGGACGGGCTGTTACCGATGTGGAACTCCACGCGGTAGCGCCAGAAGCGCTTGTCAAAGAAATTTTGTACGCAAGCACAATGCCATACGGATTAGCACGGGATTACGTGTATCTGATTCAACAGAAATCAGAAGCACGGCGTATGCTGAATTTTGCAGGTGACGTTCAGGGTGTTGCGACAAGCGAGAAAATTGCACCCGGAGACAAGTTCTCACTGGTATCACAAGCGTACGTGGAATTCCTGCGGGAGTCGTTAATAGAGGAAAATGGCAACGATGGTTATATGAAGTCTGTCTATTCAGACTTTGAAGGGGAGTATGCGGGGCGATACTTCCGCGCAATCCACACGGGAATTAACGAGTTAGACAACAAACTCGTGATTGGAAAAACGGGTATCTACACCTTCGCGGGACGACCGGGTGTGGGGAAGACCCAATTCTTCATCTCTTGGCTATGGAACGCCAAAAACCTTCACCTGCGTTCCGTTTACGGAACGGTTGAAGTACAAGCGGAAGCGCTTGCCAAACGAATCATTAACACGAAAGTTATGATTAACCCCCTGTGGATGGCGCTGAACAAGCATCCAATGACACAGACGCAAATTACCGCTCACCGCGAGGCGGTATCATTGTACGAATCGCACTTTGATGGCGACAAACGCGACCCACGCCTCAAGATTGCCTATGGCACTTTTTTTGAGGACTTTGTGAACAAGGTGCGCCGTCACCACTATAAAAATCCAGTGGATGTTATATTTTTAGACCACATCAGTATGATGAGGCTAAGAACATTCACCGGAAAACCGTCAGACCGCCACCGCGAGGTAGCGGATATGATGGGGCAATTGAACGACCTAACCATCGAATTGAATGTCCCAATTTGTATGGCAAGCCAGCTTAACAGAGGGGTAGAGTCGCGTGCGGTGAAAGAACCCGTATTGGCGGACTTGAAAGAGTCATCTTCTATCGAAGAGGTATCCCAGTCCACGGTATTCCTCTACCCCGATCCCCAAATGGATGAGGAAGATTTTGAAACAGCGTCGGCGCGTCCACTGTTGTGGAAAATCGCAAAGTCGCGTACAGGAGAAACCGGGCGCGGTGGGCTTCAATTCAATGCCAACGCAGGCACGTACCAAGAAAGAACCTTAACAGGAAAGCGGAAGGATCAGAAATGAGAAACTACAACAACAACAAATTAGCCATATACAATTTGTTATGCCGAAATGCTGGCATTAGCTTAACAAACCAACGGATAGCGTATGAGGTGGGGATAGCCCCATCTACCACGTTCACGGCGCTAAAGGCGCTCATCGAAGACGAACTGGTGCTGGTGGACAAAGCCACCAAGGAATATCGCATCAATGCGTTAGTGGCGGATGTGTACAGCAGTACCATCTATGAAAAATACCCAAGTGAGTAACTTTTTTCACGAGAGAATGATAAACAGGTTGGAGCAATTGCTCCAACTCCGAGGGGAAACAAGAAGCGATCTTGTCGTGGGCAGTGATGGCAAGGCAAAGTTTTGCCAGATACAGTTTGCTCAACACCTCAAAAATGTGCCGTACAAATATCGGCGCGATGTAAGGCTTAAGGTTGCCCAAACATTATTAGGGCGAGGGCAATTACTGTCGTTCAGTAGCCTGTCTGACACAGAACTTGATGTTCTCATTGAGGCTTGTGATTACACATCCGCAATGGGTAGAATGGTAGAATGGGCGCTAGACCCTCTAGTGAAACAGAACGAGGAGAAAAATGGATAAAAGCTATCTGACCACAAAGTGGTCGTGGATCGTCCTGTTGGGTGGCGGAAACGCTAAATGCCCCCTATCGGGAAAGTTTATCGGGCATGGCGGTGAATTGCACCACATACTGGGTCGGTTTTCATCCGACAAAACAATCCTTGCGCTTGCAAGCGACCCGTTGCTCACAATCCTGTTGCACTCTGATGTGCATCGGGAGTACCACGACAGAGATACCACCACAGAACAGAAGGATACCTTTTTTCAAAAAGTGTATCAAACGTGGGCATTGCATTACGGCACAGTGCAACTTGCATACGAAGCCGTAATAGAAGCCTATATGGAACTGCAAGGCGCATTGACGGTGAAGAATCCATACCGCCTACCAACGCCAAGTGTGCAGGTGGCGGTATATGACTTTCAAAACCGATAAGGGGTATTTTATTGTCGGATGGGTCTGGCAGTTACAAGACGACCCTAACCTTTACTTGCACGTGCGGGGAGAGGCAAGCAATCCTCACCCCGCAGAAGACAATAAGATCGACTTTGACGGAGGGTGTAGCGCGTGGCTTGCTACACACATTGAAGGCAAACACAAAATTATCCAAATTGTGTCGCTGGAAAAAGCGACACAATTATTGACGGATCTGAAATGGCAAAGGGTAAAGGGCAATTAAAAATGAGAAATGAACAAGGGCAAGTGAGTATGATAATTTGCAATTTCGGTCGGAACGTTAAAGCCTACCGCACCGAAGAAGGATGGTCTCAAGACGAGATGGCGGAGTTTCTCGATTTTCCGCCAGAAAAAATGAACGACATGGAGGCGGGGACAGTAGATTTATCGTATACCGCCATAACAAAAATGGCGTATAAGATGGGGCGCAGTCTATATTCAGTGACCACTGGCACTATGCTGGATAAGCCCACTGACCTCGTGTCGTTGTTTTTTAGCAACGTGAATGCGGTGAGAGCGCCTCGATATGTTGGAGACGCAGGGTTTGACTTTGTTTTGCCTGCCGATGTATGGGTGATGCCGTTATCGGCAAAGCGCATTCCACTGGGAACTACCGTGAGCGTCCCAGAAAACTGCTATGGGTTAATCACAACCCGCTCATCGGCAGACCTGAAAAACATTTCGGTTTCAGGCATTGTGGATTATGGCTACCACGATGAATTGAGTATAACCGTGAAGAATCATTCATGGAGATTGCTCAAATTTGAGCAAGGAGAACGGATTGCCCAGATAATCTTCACCTATTACACAAACCCGCAGAGTCGGAGCAGTTCCCTAGAAAATCGAGTTACGGGTCACGGCAGTACAGGGCGCTAACGCGCCAATTTTACCGATAAGTCAAAACTTTGAAGGAGTTTTCAATGTTACTAACCGATGAGCAAGAAGCGTTTGCAAGCGCAGTTATAAATGCCGTGACCAACCCCACGAATAAAGTGCAAGCATTTTTTGCTCAGGCGGGTCCCGGCAGTGGAAAAACAAGCACATTAGAAGCCCTGTTTTCGAGATTGCCACCCTGTAAGGTGGTGGCATCGTCGTTTACAAAATCGGCGACTGACTCGATTAAACGCAAGTTTATTGAGAACAACACGCAAGCCTCTCAGTATATGGAAAACCCACACCACGCCACGTACCAAGCGATGCACAACGAAGGTGCAAAGAACACTAATGGCGCAATGGCGTTCTTCCCCAATCTGAACGTACTTGGGTTTGCCCAATTGCGGGGTAGCTTCCCCAACGTGTGGTTTAACGTGGACTCTGCCAACCCACAAAGAAAGTGGTACAACGCAGTAAACCAGATTCTGGACAAGTTAGAGAACCAAACGTGGGACGAAAAAATGGAACTCAGAACACAAGTCATCGGCGCTATCAATGCGATCCGAGAAGACTTGTTAGATATGAACGACAGCGAAGAGGTGTGTCGCGTGTTAGAAGAGCGGGGCATCATTAAATCATGTTTCGTTGCTGATTGGGCTATCGGCGCTATCAAAGCCGATATCGCAAAACTGCGAGGCATTATAAACTTGCCAAAAAAGAAAAGTGTAAGTAGTGGCAAGATGGTTGGAACGAAATTTGAAATTGATTTTATCGACCAGTATTTCATCCCGTGCCACATGGAGTGTCACAAGATGGAGGGAGCGGTAAAATTCAGGGTCGTCTTTATAGACGAATTTCAGAACCAATCAAACGGGCGGATTCAGATAGGGCTGAATCACTTAACCGATGACGGGGTATTTGTCGCATTGGGAGACCCGTTCCAAAGCATTATGGAGTTTGCGGGTGCATCGCCCGACTTGTGGGAACAGACGGTGCAAAAACTAGGAGCAGAAGAACATCGCCTCACCAAAAGTTACCGATTCGGCGTGAACGTTGCCTCCAAACTTCAGTTTATGGCAGAGATTGACGGTTGTAACACGACCGTTGCTGACAAGATTCAGTACGAATACGTAATGCCAAAATCGTTTTTGGACGATTCGGCAATCCTCACGCGCACAAACGCGCAATTGATTGAAATTGGGTTGTGGTTGCACAACCAAGATATTCCAATCAAGTTTGTGAATACGCGGGTTGCCGATGAAACCATTTCGTTCCTAGAAATGGTGCATAAAGAATACAATGGTGATGATGTTTACGACAGCGAGAAATTCGGCGACTTTATCAACACACGCGCAGGGTTAAAATCTGCGTATATGAGCAAATATGCACCACGCCCAGCGATTGAATATATGTCGCAACAACACAAGGTAGCGGAATACCTTGTGCGAAACATTAGGCACACGCGCTATCAAGACCTGTTCTATCGGGTGCAGAACATCCTCTCTTCAAGAGTGGGTGTGAATTTAGTAACCGCGCATAGCTCCCAATCTGCGGAGTATGATCACCTTCTGATAATTCCAGACCATTTTTACAATATCGTGCGCCGTATGATTGAAAACGAGGAATCGGAAAGATCAATCTACGGGGAAGCAAAACTGTATTATGTGGCGTTGTCGCGTGCAAAGGAATCAATCACCTTTGTAGAGGAACTATTCCCCGTAGATCCGGATCACAGATGGGAAGTGGCGGAAAAAGTGGTGGATTTTGAACTTTTGCCGATGTATCCCGGTGGCATCACGCAGGAGGATAATGAAATTGCGCGGGGCAAAATGATTGCGGATGAATATTCCGCCCTCTCACCAAAAAGCGAAGCGGACTTGGTTACGCTAATGGCGAAAGCCGTTCAAATTGGACGCTCCGCCCCTCGAAGAAGCATTTGCCAAATTTTGATAGACAAGTCGGGGTTAATTCCCGTATCGAAATTACCCGCCATGAACAAGAGAAGACTGCTGAAACTAGTGACTTTAGAAGCAACGGAAGGTGAGGACAAATGGTAATGGACATTGAAGATATGAGACAAGAACACGAACAGCTAGAAGACGAAAGGGAACAAGAGAGAGATGGGGTGGATAGATTGTATTTTACCATCCCCCATGCAAACGCCAATCAAGATTCAAACCCATATCGCAGTATGGGGTTGGTGCTACAAGAAATTCGGCAAACCAACAGCCAAGAAATTCACACGTATGGATTTTTCCAACCCGCTTATCCATTTTTATAATTTGTCTTTTTTGGTCTACAAAAACAGTAGACAATAAAAACGAATTGTGATATTATAAGGTGTATACACAGGTGTATACATAAGTAGACAAAGCGTATACACCTTATAAAACCAGTTTCGATAAAGTTATCGAAGGAGAAGCATCAATGGCAAAAGCCAAAGCAACACCAGAGAAAAAGCCCCTATGGGGTATCGAAGCAATAAAGATCCCGATTCTCTACATTTTAGGAGAGACTGGCGCGGGTAAAACCACCGCCGCCTATAGTATTGCTCCTCAACCATCAGGGTTAAGCACTCCCCCCAGAGTCTTACACATTGACTTTGAGAATTCGGGAGTTGATCATCAGCGCAGATTCCACGTAACTCGCGTGGACTTGTCGGGAGACCCCTTAGCGTTTGGAAAAATGGTAGAGGGGTTAAACGAGGTAGGGTACGGGGAATATGATGTAATTATCATTGACCCAATCTCGGACTGGAATTACGATAGCGTGTGCGACTATTTGTTATCCGCGAAAATTATAAAGTCAAAGCACGCGGATAAAAACGTAGCACGGCGACTTGCCAGCGCAGACATTCTAGCGTGGCAAAAGATGTTTTTTGGTATCGTTTCAAATAAGTGCCAAACACTGGTACTTATTTCGCACTTAAAGAAAGAGTTTGACAAGGCGGCGAAGGAAATTACAGACCGCTACATTCCACGGGGGTTTAACTTCATGGAAATCAGTACGCTAACGGTGCGCCTATTCGCACCGAGTCACATTGATACTTCTGGTAAAAAGCCCAATGCGCCCGGTTATAAGGGTGAGTATTGGGCAAGCCTCGTGGGAGGGAAGAACCGCCTAGTAGCGACTGTTTTCGATGAAGAAAGTGGGGAAGCCATAACCGTCAAGGCGCTTCCCGACGTAATGCGATTTGAAAACGGAACGTCCCTGCCCGCATTTATGCGGAAGGAGTTTAAGTCACCTTCTTTTGATACAGGTGAGCAATTACAGTTTGACCCAATGGCAGACACCCTAACCGATGCCGATGTGCAAGCGCGTGAACTGGCGCTACTAACTGCCCGCCACGGGGACGAACTACTGCGGTTAAAGAAAAAGTTGATTGCCGATTTAACCAGCGGAGACCCGAAATATTATACCGATGGGTTGGAGGTGGGCAAAGCAATCAGCGATTTGAAACTTACCGATGAGGTGAATAACCCAGCCAAGATTTACCCTGACGTGCATTTTGCCCTTGTTGCATGGGCAAAAAAGCGTGACGCTGACAAGGCGCTCCTTGCCGAATTATCGGTTGCAAAAATCTTTGAAGGAGATGATGCAGAATGACTATGACCAAAGGATTGCGCCAAGACTTATCGGAACAGGGGATTCACGCCCCTCTTGACACGTCAATAATCGAGATTGGGCATTACTTTACAAAGTACACCCCAGTTAAACTCGGATTTGTCGTTAAGCATTTTAGATCTCTGTGTATGCCGATAAGTGAATATGATTACAATCGTGCTATTGATACAGGCGCGGGCGCATCCGTTATTAAAGACGGATTGTCGTATTTCATGATTGGCGAGGGCGTTAATGCCCTCAGTTTGGTCAGCACGCCCACAGGACAGGAGCGTTACACGAATAAGTTTTACGGACCCCTGTTTGCCTATACGTTGGCGCAGATGTATCCACAGGGGATTCCGTCCGCTATCAATGTGTACGTAACCTACCCATGGGCGGATTATCCCTTCGTAAGTATGTTGAAACAGTTATTGACGGGGAAAATCGAATTTGAATACAACGGTAAGTTATACAAGACGGAGGTCATCACCGTTGTGGCACAACCCGAATCAATTGGGGGGCTGGCTTATTCGGGTTTGAACCATGAGGGCGCAGTCCTCAAGGATTCGATCTTTAGCAAAAAGGGCAATAAGAACGGCATCTTGATCGACATAGGCGGAAATACCCTGCAATTGGCGGGTATTGACGCTGACGGACGCATTAACCGAGGAATGGGTCAGGAATCCCATTACGGGTTAGGCGGACAGGGTATTCTTGACCAATTGCAAATACAAATTCGGTCAAGTGTACAACACCGCGACTTTTTTAAGCACGTTGTTGGGGCATTCCCTATTGAAACCCTAAACGACATTTTATTGTCGGATAAGTGGGTTTACGAAGAACGGGGATACGAGTTGGATTGTGCAAGCGTTGTTAAAGCCGCGGGGGCGGTGGTGATGAACGGGATGTATGCCCATCTGAAAAGATTTAGCGGTTTGCGATTTAGCCATATTTTCATCGGCGGGGGTGGCGGAAACGCTACGTTCTCGCTGTTGAAAGAAATGCTTGACGGGGGAAAGGTGATGAAAGACGTTAACGCTAATGTTAACATGATCGCCCACCCGAAGGACATGATTATTGCAAATTGCGGTGGACACGCAAAAACGGTGTTGTCTTTATGGACTCAAAAAGGGACAAGACGCGATGCCCTCGTCCCGTAGCCCATTCACTGTTCGCCTGAGTGCGGAACACGAAACTGCACTCAACCAAATCCTCTCTCGCCGTGGAATGTCAAGACGAGAATGGATTGCGGAGAAGATTGTTCAGGACTCAGGGGTTAAGTCCAGAACAGTCGTGGTGGAAAGATCGGCAATCGAAGAACTAATAGACGCTATCCGTGAATTGCAAGAAACGGGTAGCCGATACATAGTACCAGAAAAGAAACAAAGAGGTCGTGGGCAAAAGGGAACTGGCGAGGGCAACGCCTTCATATCAAACCTGATGGATGGTTAGCCACAATGCCATTTCTAAGCGGTTTTAAGCCTGTTTAAGCCATTTAATTGGCTTGACAGGAGAATCGCACACCAAGAATTTTGAAACGCGAAAGATTTTGATAGACGCATCTATAGAGGAGTTTGAAAATGTTGGATTTAAGAGAAGTAGAAGAAGCCCTAAAGCAAGCCTATCTGTCTGCAGAACAGGCTAAACAGAACAAAGACGAGGTAGAAGGCTTGGTTAAAGAGTCAATGCCAGCATGGAAGCTGGCGCTTGATACACTGAAAACCGCAAATGCGGGGCTGAAAGCCTGTCGCACCGCCTTTGAAGGCATAATTAATGATATTTATCGCAACACGGGTAATATCCCCGCAAGCTATATTATGCCAAAACCGTCTATTCGGCGAGTAACCACAATCACCAACCCAGAGAAGGTGATTGAAGAATTAATCAAAGAACACGGAATCCACGCGGGCAAGTACCTCACTATAAATCTGCAAGCGCTTAGCGATGAAATGATTCTTGCCCACGAGGGCGAGTTAGACACGACAGAAGATATTGTGGGAGATATTTCGTGGTCGTTGATGAAGTAGTGTTTTACCACTGGCGCATCACACACATTTCACCGTCATTCGATTTAGACGGGAAGCGCGTGATGTTTGCGCCAAAACCCTACTCATACGGGAGCTATGAAGACTTGCTCCTGTATGTTGAGGGGTTGCCAACAAAAAAGTTTTACAACCGCGAACCAAACGCGTTTTACAACGCGGAGACTGAGCCAAACAGTGAGTTTGCCTATATAATTTTCCAGCATCAGAAAGAGTGGTATGTGTTATGGATAATCGATTCGTCAAGTTTACACCCCTCGCCAACGTCACTAAAACATACCGTGACACCGCGCTCCCTGAAGAGTACGGGAATCTCATTATTGAAACCAATGGAGTTCATCACCGATGCTCAATGGTATCGGCTGACGGGAACGTAAGCGCAGAACGACGGATGGCAAGCCTGAATCTTAATAACTGGGATGGGTTGTTTAATTGGGTGGAAGTAACTGATGATACCCTGTAAACGTTGCTCCATGCCTATGTGGTATGGGTTTAACCACATTACCAACCGGTATTCCCGTGTGAATCCCGTGTGCCTAATTTGTGCCGAAGCGGAGTACGCGGTCGGCATGAGTCACCTGAAACGGTACATGGAAACGCACCCCAACCCCAACCTAGTCACGGCGATACACCTACTCTTCCGTGGCTGGGATACAGACACGAAAGAAGCTATTTTTGAACAATGGAAAGATAAGGAGAAATAAAATGAGCGATATAGCGGTGACGATTCGCCGAATAATAGAACGCGTGCAATATTATACGCTTTTGGAAAAAGCAAGACTGTTGGGTAGCACCCGCCGTTATAGTGGCGGGGACAATACATTGGATGCACGTCGCCTCTACAAAAGTGTGTTGGTTACGCCCAAGCGCTACGCATTTGAAATCCCAGTAGACAAAGAAATACGGGACAACGAAGAAGAAACACTGAAAGACCTGTCAGAAGAGTTTGGAGAGGTGTTTGGCTTTCAGATAGACACTGCTATCGCGGAGTCTTTTTCGCAATTCGTGGGGACGGGCGTGGGGATAGAGGGAGAACCCCTTAGATGGGCAACAATAAGCGCCGCATCGGCAAGTTTGTCGGCACAAGGCGGACATGGGAAAATATTCTGTGTGTTGCACCCCTACCAATGGCATAGCCTTGCCCACACGATTGTGGTATCAGGGGGAATCATCGTAAAGTCGGTGAACGTGCTTAGAGACCCGCTAAGCGTGTACTTCGCAACAACCGTATTTGAGAACATCTCGTTTATAATTAGCCCAGCGGTGCAAATTGACAAGTATGGCAACGCGCTTGGCGCTATCTACGTAAAGGATTCAATCGCAGTGGATGTGCGACAAGGTTTTGTGATCGACGCAGAACGCAATCTTGCGGTAGAGGAGATAACCACCCTGTACGCGTCTATGGCTTATGGCGTTGCCGTTGCTCGCCCTGACTACGGGGTAAAAATCATTTCTAGCGCATTTGCACCCTAGTATGGCAAAGACCACCACCGACACCACCGACAAATAATCACAAGGAGAAACGATATGCAAAAGTACGATGAGGAAGCGTTAGAAAAACAAGTTTACGAGGGGATGAACGAAACGCTGATAAAAAACACCCGCTTGCTCCAAACCATTCGGTTGTCTAACAACAAAAACGCCTCTATGTCACATCACATCATTGGGTATCGCCTTAATGATGATGAGATGGAAAAGGGCAGAAACAACACCATAATTCAAGCATCGGTTGCATTGGGGCTTAATTACGCCAACAAGATAGACACTGAAATTGCCGAAAAGTTTACAGATCTCACTGGTGGGACTGTCGGTACTGCAGGACAGTCCCTCACATGGGATATGATCCATGAAGCGTCCGAATTAATATGGGGCAAAGATATTGATAGCCACGTATTTTGTGTGCTTCATCCCCTTCAGTGGGATGATCTTGTCAATAGCGCCACCAGCGCGGGCGCATCTATCACAAACACCTCAAACCTGTACGGCGTAATACAAGGGGCGTGGTTTCATAATGCGTCTTTTGCCAACACCACGTTTGTTGTAACCCCCACCGTTGCCATTGATAAGGATAACAATGCAATCGGAGCTATGTATGTCTATACCGCCATCTGGGTGGTTATGCAACAATGGCTGAGCGTGGAATCCCAACGCGATCCAAAATGTAGAGCAATTATGCTATACACGAATATGCGGTATGGGGCGTTGATGGCAAACCCGCAATTGGGCATTAAAATCATTTCTGATGCAACCTTTCCCGAACAAGACTAAGCCCATTGCGCCGTGTTACGCTTTATCTACAGTTCAATATAAACAAGGAGTTTCTGATGAAATCGTTTAACCGTATTACAATCGTGTTAGTCCTATTGGCAGTGACGTTGTTTGTAACCGCTTGCAGTGGCGATGGCGGAAGTCTAAGAGTCGTTGCGTTAGAAGCCTGTTCGTTGCTTGGAGCGACTACTGACGACACAAATGTTAGCACTTTCGATAGCCCCACCGATGTTGCCAAAGCGTTCTTTGAAGGTACATTCAATGTAGATGCCACCGCTTTACGCAATGCCACTTGCCAAGCGCAAAGAGGTGAAATTACTGACGAAGCCCTCGCAGAAATGAACGAAGCAATGACGGCAATGGATACAATTGATTTGACTGGTGTGACATACACCTATAACGAAGCCGCCAAGACAGTCTCATTGGGAGGGAGTATCAAAGCCACCGTGCAAGGTGTTTCGATGGACATCCCTGTAGATTCGATGTTTCCCGTGGGTCTGCCTGTCATCGAAGAAGGTGGCGGTTGGCGCATCTGCCCCCGCACCACCAATTAGCGGTTGACCAAAATTCTTTGTAACCACTTTCGGACTATAAAAGAAACATATATATGCCGAAAGTGGTTACAAAATTCTAGGGTGGGATCACTTTCGGCATATAAAAGAAACATATATATGCCGAAAGTGATCCCACCCTGTAAATAACACACTTTCAATTACCTCGAATTTGAGGTAATTGATTCACTCATTTGCCCGCAGAGGGTACTGTAAGCCAAGTAAAACAAAAACCGACTAGAGGCATCCAGTCGGTTTTTTTGGCGTTATTTATTGACGGTAGTCACGTCTGTGCGACACCACCCAATTACAGGCGTTAGACCCACTAGGATTAGCACAGGAAGCCAGTGAAAGCCGCCTATTGAAAACGTAATGTCTATCGTTTTACCAATCGTTGGAGTGCCTCTGCTTATTTTGCCCACAATCTTTGACTTGGTTGTTGGCAACGCACGCACGTTTACACCCTGCCCAAGTCTGCCACTAATCTCAGCATGACTCCACCGCGGATCATTGAGTGTATAAACAGGGGCTGTTGGTGGGAGTATCGTACGACGTGGTGGTGGTGGGGCTTGTTTAATTTCAAAGTCCTCTTCTAGCGCACGATGAAACTGGTGGTTGCCTGAATAATCCTGCCCGTATTCTGGGAACGCGCCCCACGAGAAATAAAGCAGACATTCGGTGTTGCTACCGTAAAGAGAAGCCGCCCACTTTGTTTGTTCACGCATAGCGGTTGTCTTACTCCAATTGGGGAAGACCGCCTTCCAGAAGAATTCTAGCGACTCACCACCGTTAAGCCCGTTTCTGCCCGCCGACACCCCATATTTAGCGTCTGTGTGGGCATAGAAGGATGATGGCATATCCGACATCTTTGCCCAACCAAACTCGGTGATAAAGGTACGAATGGGGGGGAGACCTAATTCGAGTGCGCGTTGGACAGTTACCCAATCAGTGCGGGCGAGATGCCAAGTCGTGCGCCGATTTAAGGTATCTTTGTTTGCCCAATTTTCGCGTTCCAACACACTGAGGTTTTCTCGATCCACATCTTGCCACGAGGAATGCCCCACTCCGAGAGAGAATGCACCCCATGTGTAAGCATGACCGCCATACCATAGCTTGCCGGGATGTTGGGCAATTGTACGGATAAGAGTATCCAACGCACGCCCCTCAATGTTTTCACGGCTTTCCCATGCGGGTCCAAAGTTGCCCAGCACTGCCATGTATCCCATTGACACAAATAGCCGTCCAACCTCTGCCAGCCAATTACACAGGATTGCAGTGTCTTTCAGGTTGCCAGCGTGTGGCTCATTCAGAACATACTTTATGGTACGAGGGTCTGGTGACGCACGGATATACGCGTCCACATATTGAGCGGGTGTCCATATCCGAATACTGCCATAGCCCTCATCAACAATGCCGTCAAGATGTGTTCTGCGGTCAATTACGTATTTCGCTACCCCAATCATTTGTTGGGCAAGTGAAGCGGAATTGATAACCAATGCCGTAGATTTTAATTTCGCCATGTGTGCAATTAGTGCGGGCTTGTCGTTTGTGCCTGATTCTAAAATATTCCAGCCAATATTTGTCACGAGTGAACCTCCTGCCCGTAGAATCGGGCGTACATTTTCTTGTTTTTTCCTTCGTGGAAGATTAAATTTGTAATCTCTGGCGCTTGGTCTAGGTTGTGCGTGTCTATTTCTGCCAGTGTGATTCCGTTCTCCCACGCGGTGTGTTTTTTGATGTAGCCCTGATAGTACGGGGTGACGTTGCACAGACAGGGTGTTGTTACGGATACAAAGTTACGATTAGGTCCCGCAACCATGTGAATTGAACGGCGGTGAATGTGACTAGCAATTACCGACTCTTGAAAATTATATTCTGCCATATTCGATTTAGCGGGGTTAACTCCCCCCTTACTAATGTGTTGAATCATCAAGTTGTGGATTTTGAATCTATCTGTTTCGCCTAAATACATGACTTTCCCATTAGCCCGCATACCATCAACAAAGGCATCTTCTAGCGTTTCAATGCCGTTGGGAAAGTCTTCCATCGCTTGTCGCATCCACCAAAAGTCATGGTTGCCATAAATGAACGGGAGTAATGTACCGGGAACGGCTGATGTGATTGCCCTTACGTGCATTTGATGATAGGGAATCATTTCTTTGAGGTCATCGGGACGTGCGTGGTTGTGGTGACGGGGGTCGGTGGGGTGGCGCGTCATTCGGTTATAACTCAATTCGTCATTCCCTGTTGGGGTAATGTGGGGCTTAAAAATCTCAATGATTTTATATGACAATTCTACCGCGTGGGGATTCTCATCCCCAAAGTGAATATCTGGCAGAACGGCTATTTTCAAAAAGCGGTCAGGAATAGCCTTAACCGCTTTTTGGAACATTGGCATATCGTATGTTTTTTGCTGATTGCTAAACTGAATTGACTTGGCACGAATACGCTTCATTCTATGACGGAACGCATGGAACTCTATCGTTCCTGCATAGTACCGATTGTAGAACGTTTTCTCCGACAACCCGGAAGCCCGCAGTTGGTTAAAAACGTCTTCGTTACTGAATGGCATATCCATTAAATAGTCCTTTATCCAACGGCGCAAAATTGCTTACGCCACATTATACTACTAAAGTAGTAGATGGAGCATAAGCAATTTTGCCCGATATAACGATTAGTTAGGACTAGAGGCATCTAGTCGGCGAATTTGGCGTTATTGGAGTTGTGCGCGTAACAGGTCAAGTGTTGCAATCCAATTGTGATAACGGCTTTGCAATTGCGTCATAGCGTAGGCACGGACAAACTCCCAATCTGCTTTTGGAGCAGTTGCAAGGAGTTTGATATGTCGGCTTTCTGTCGTTTCCAGCAACCGTCCATAGGTGCGGATGAGCGTTGTTATTTCAGGGCGCTTCACCAGTAGCATTGGACGGATTAGAGTCGCAAGGTTTTTCACTGCAACGCTGTCCAGAAATTCATCGGGGTCAGTCAAATCGTACAGAATATCGTTTTGATTGAGCGGTACAAAGTTCCACGTTGTAACTGCGGTGTCTATTTCTAACAACACTGCCGTCCCTACGTGAAACAACCGCCATGCGTCATAGTACGCAGTGGCGTTCATCATGCGAGAAAACCGCAACAGTGATGTTCTTGAGTCGGCGCTGGTCATGGTTACAAGCCAGCCGTTATTTGCCGAATTCACCGTGATAACCATAGAAGCTGTGGACGTTTGGTTTAGCGTTGGCTCACGGTCAGACAATTTGAACGTAAAGCCATCGGCAACAATGCCAGTGAGTCCATTGTTTTCGTACACAATGTCACCGTCATTAATGTTGGCTTGTGTGAATGAATATGGCACGGCGGTTACAGGCACAGAACGGTTATACAACGTTCCACCCACTGGTAACACGGTGAGAATAATGTCCCAAAGCCCCGTCACTGCTTCTGACGAATTTAGGTTAGTTGCCGTTAGTACAAACCGTTCCCCTTGCCCAACAGTTAGGGCAGGAGAAGCAGTAATTAAGACGGGTGTTGCCATAGAAGCCTCCTAGATTAGCTAAGTACCACGCCACGCAATGCAACAACGTACCATTTACCATCAACGGCTTCCAGTTGAACACCGCTACCCGCAACGCCATCAAATGTTGCCGTAACCACTGCTGTACCCGCCACGCCACCTGTAATGGTAAGGACGTGGGCAAAGGCAGTTTTCGCCAACACCGACAACAGTTTGCCGTCATCTGTTGTATCTATAGGGTCAGCCAATGAGTATGCCCCAATAGACCCTTTGATGATTTTCGATGTACCGTGCTTAATGCCGATAGCGCCATTCACTGAAATATCTACCTGCGCGTTTTGTACCCCGCCAATCGCCAAGCCTGTCGCATTACCCGTCACATTGCCCGTGACGTTGCCTGTGACGTTCCCCGTCACATTGCCCGTCAAGTTCCCTGTAATGTCAGAACTCAAAACGGCTTGACGCGACACCGCGCCTAAGATTGGCGAAAAAACAGATACAAGCGCGTTCAATTCGCTCCAATTATCGAGGAAGTAAAACTGCCAAGTGGTCTTTGTTTGTACCACACCGAGAAACCCTGCGGTGGTAAGGTTTGCGTAAACCTTTAGATCGAAATTGTTGGCTTGCCCAAACTGAACCGCGACTGCGGTGGCATATCCCATTGCGGTTAGTTTAGTCCCTAAGGCGGCATCATCAAAGCTGGTAGTGCCGATTAGCCCAATTTTGCCTGTGCTTGTCAATTCATGGGTACTTGCTGATACTGTTGCCATTTGTTATTCCTCAATCACTACTAATAACGGGTCGTTTTGCAAGCCTTGCCGGATACCAGATTCAATCGCCGCTCTTATTTCTTGTGATTTAATTCCTTTGATTTGGTTTTGTACGAGTGCAAAGTCAATGTACTCAAGTGCCATTTGCAATTTCCGTTCTCCCGTAACGCGCAATTCGTCATTCAATCCCTCTTGTTCAGCGAATTGAATGGCTCTAACTGCAAGGTCGTCAAGAAAACCCAGCTTACGAGATGCCAGCCACACGCGCACTTGCCCGACAATTTCGCGCCAATACAATCTAATGGCGTATGTTGCAAGGGAAGCAATCGCGGTTAAAACTGTGAGCAGTAAAGTACCTAATAGATCAAGTAAGTCCATCTTCATTTTCTCCTGTGGGTGGAATTGCGAATTGGATAATCGGGCTGTTTAATATTTGTGGTTGCTTGTTATGTGCATCTAAAACTTTTTGCATGGTCGCACTGGCTTCAAGTTTGTCCTCGCGCCGGTGCGTGTCCATCTTCGTAATAAGGGTGTTCAGCATGGTTTCTTGCATTTCATATAGCTTTGTCACAAGCCCTTCCACTGAACGAAACATATTGGCAATATCTTTTTTGTCTATCTCGCGGTTAGTCTTGTCGGTAGCCTGCCCCTTTTGGACATTGTTTACCTGTTCAACCAGCTTTTCTGCTATTATGGCAAGCCTCCGATTTGATTCGGCTAACGCTTCCATCATTTTTGCGTCCGCATCGCCTTTTGTTCTAACCTCCACGCGTTGTTCCGCCTCTCCAATTGTAAAACCCGTTATTGCGGTAGAAAGTTTATCTATTGTCGTGTTGGCATCCTTTCTTTCTCTCGCAGACATACGCAACATGAAGATAAGCAAAAACACCGTAATAACAAAAGTGAATTGCACGACCGATAACTCGTTTAGGTTTATGGGTATAAGATTCATAGGGGTTTTTTCGCCGATTTTTTATTAGGGGATAAGCAAAGACCCCCTATTTGGTTATAGGGGATTTAGGGGAGTCTTTGCTATAGTCAAGGAAGGAGTTTTATGCACTACTCTGCACCACGCCATTATCACATATTATAGCCGATTTGTCAAACCCGCTTTCATGCTGGCATGAACGCGTAATACGTAAATGAAAGCGCCCAGTCAATGGCATTTGCGTTCCTTCCATTTACCGTTCCCCTGATTGTATGATAGCCACTGTATGGCACGTATACAGTCGTGGAAATGGTGTGGTTAAGCACCACCGAGGCATTATACCAATCTTGCAATGACGCAATGATATTCCCGTTCAAAAACCAATCTAGCCTCGCCACCGAATTGTTTCTGACACCCAGTACGTCAAAAGAATATTCGCCCTCATTCAGGTAAACCGATTGTGAGAAGCTATCCCCGTTGGCGGCGGGTGATTGTCGCCACCACCCGTTAAATTCCTGACCGGCGTTAAGAACTCTGGTATACGTCCCCCCCACCAAAATGGAGCTAAATTCATGAAAGCACATAGCTGGCACTTTCAATGGCGCAGACGCTACCACGCCAATAACATACCACACGTTGTCTACCAATGTCATGAGCGCAATACCGCCCACAGACGGGATAACGCCATTCATATACACAACCGGAACAATCCCCCCCTTATAGGCGACTGTCCCGTTACTGGTAATTGTCCCACGCACTATGTATTCTGGCACAGTTTTGCCAATGACGCTTTGAATCATAGGGATATTACTCATAGTAATTCCTCGCCCCCAACGGTAACTGAACCCGATAAAAAGCCACTTTGAAGTTTTCCAGAAATGCGCGATACACGGTAGCCATTGTCAATAGCATCGTATAACTCTTGAAATACGGGAATCTCGCATTGGTACGTCATTGCTGGCTGACTGCCCAAAACTAAAAACTTGGGATCTTCTAGCGGGTTGTCAATGATTGTATTTTGGCTTGCAGAAAACGCGCCTTCCAGCCCGCCGACATAAGTCTTTTCTGTTTCTAGCCACGCCGTAATCTTTCTTCTATAAACAAAGTTTTCAACATAGCTGAATTGTTTGTCTATTTGAGTGTAGTTCGCAATCAAATTTGTATCGTTTGGATACGCGGTGTTTTTTGTAACGGGTCTCATCCATAACTCGCCAGTTCTTCTCAAGAAATAATCCAGATGCGATCTTCCATCAAAAACTCTACGTATGCCTTGTTCGGCAGATTCGCCAGCGTCCGCCGTCAGAACGGGTATTGATATGCTTTCAATTTGAGGTAAATCACCGGGAAAAGTTGACTGGGTGTATGTGAATGTGTTAGGGGGTCTCCAAGCAAAAGGAGTAGTTGTAAATCCTGTAACAATTTCTTCTCCCCCCCAGAGCGTTATAATTCGGTGTTCCTCGTCTGCGTTTTTGTATTGACTAAAACCATAAAAGGCGGTTTTATTATACCAAAAGTATCCGCGTGTAGTGGCAAGGTTGGTGCTTCCAGTATACAAAATCTTCCCATCAAGACGAAAATCATTTGACCCATACACAAACTGCGCGGTTGCAAATATGGACGTTGGTTCTGATTCTGCATAAGCAGTTCCCAAAACAGGATTGGCTGTTCGTTCATATTTAATCGAGTGGATATTTGCAAACGCGCCCGCGATTTTAACTGCGTCTGCAATCATTATCGGCTTGTTGCGATTTGTGTTGATAGCCCTGCGGAATCTCGCTGACGTTCCTATACCATACCCCCCTATACCGGGAAACGATAATGCCCATGGAGATGCGGCTGGTAAACTTTCGTCTCTTTCAACAAGCGTCATTCCGGAATAGTTCAGCGGGTAATTTACCACTGACCAATCGATATCGTTGGTGCTGTAGTAAATGCGGAGCAACCCATAATGTAGCTGGATGCGGAAATATTGAGCATTGGCAACCACAATGGGGGCGGGATTCATGACGTTCACACCGTTGTGCCAACCGCGCAATTGGATATTGGCAGTCGTTACATTCAGGAATACCCCTGTGAGCGCGGTTAAGCTGGGATGAAAGATGCTATATAGACTAGCTATGGATGCACCACCCTGTGGTTGTACCCAATAGGTTTGGCAATGATTCCGCTTATCTTCCATCCCCGTGAAGTTTACGTGAACGCGAGGGTCTCCAACCACAGGCGCAATCACTGTCCCGAAAGGACCCGTGGCATCCGTTGCAAACGTTAACGTCCCTCTTGTAACCGCCATTTTTGTTGATTTGCCATTAAATTCATCAATCGAAACCTGATGTCCGTGCCATTCACGGGAAGTATAAGATTGTGTACGATCAATCATCCACGACAAAGCGTCTCGTGATGATAATTGAAACTTTTCAAAACCGGTGTTTGTGTCCCAAGTGCTAGAAACATTATCTACAAATGTTGTGGCAAAGTCTATCCATCGCATACTTGAGTCAATGAAATAGCCAAGTTCGTGGCGAAGCAACACCCTCCCTAGGTTTGAATGGGTTTCCATGTTGATTTGCATTACGCCAGCTTGCTCAAATTGCCACGACCCCTCTAAAATTTGATTGGTAACGTTTACACCCGCGTCACAGTTTGTGTACCCGTACAAACGTGGCGATTTTTTGAAGGTAATTTTTTCGCTTACAACTACTTGATTTACGAGAGATTTCGCAAAAAGATAGGCGCGACCGGTATTATCAACACCCAAGTTCGATGTCAGGTCATAACTGTAAATGGTATTTGGCGGGTTGGTGACTGTATCAACAAATTGGTGCGCTTCTATATCTGTAAATACAATATCACTCCAATGGATTCCGTCTACAGAACAAGAATACTGGAAGAACCCATAAAAAGTAGAAGCGATTGCAATTGGAACAACAAACAAGTTCCCTATTTTTACTAGCGCGGTTGGGATTATCATAACACCCCAATTATCGAGCGCGACCTTCTCGTAAATAATAGAAGGCTCACTTAAATGATAGCCGTTTGAGAACGTATATTTTTCACAAACAATCGAAAGGATTTGAATATCTTTTTTAACAACCAGCTTGGTTGTTGTGCCAGTGGCGACCGTAATTAATTCACCCGGAACTAGCACCCTTAACACAATAATCCATTTGCCAGTAACCATTCTTTCTACAAATATCATAATTGTTTCAGTAGGCGTAATTTCTGTTGCTCCACAATAAACCCAAAAACTGGTTAAGGCGATTGTCCATTGGTTTGGCACAAAACTGGCGATTGCCAAGTTTCCATTATTATTTGTTGGTGTCAAATAAAAAACGGTGTCTATATCGCCACAAGCAAAACAATGGACATTAGCGGCGGAAACAATTGAGGGGCTTGTACCGTTAATTAGATAAGTTGATAGCCAGAATTGACGGCGGACTATGTTTCCGCTAACGGTCATGAAAACATACAAAAACGTTGAATCAAATGTAAAATCCCAAACTCCCGATGCCACTATAACCGTACTGCTTGCAACCAGATTAGAGACAACCAAGTTATCAAATTCCATAATCGCGTAGTCTCCATTCGGGAGTTGGCGGGTTTTTCTTATGAATGAAATGTTTGCAATAACCGCTTCTCTACTCTCAATCGGCAAGGTTTCAGGACTATAAGCGGTAACGCGCAATTCTGCGGATAGTCCGCCCGCGTTAATGGCGTTGTATTGCGACAGTGTTAATCCTGATTCTGCCTGTGTAATCATGGTAGGAAAATACCTCTCTTCAATTTGACGGGGACATGTGCCTTGTCCAAAGCAGGGGAGTAGTAGTCATACGCCCCTATTTCTTGGACAAGACAAGTATACAGTATACCTAGCGGAGATTCAACATGTTCGTTTGGAACAAAATTGACCACCCTTTCAAGCATAGACTCTAGGTCTTGCCCGCGCTGAACAGCAGTCCTTCCGTATTCTGCCCTCACTATCACGATAAGTTCTATCGTGTGAGTAATAACAGGCACGCCTGCGTTTTTTAGTGCGTATTGGACAAGGTTGCCCGTTTGCGTGATGTTGACAGTCCCATAAGACTCAGGGGTTGGTTGGTACTTTATGATGTGCCACTGCCACGCAGGGGATGCGGTAATGGGAAATAGGTGGATGTGATTCTGGAAAGCCATAAATGTCTCCTAGATGCCTCTAGTTATTAGAGGCGCGTGCGGGTGCGTTGCTCATCGGTAATGGTGCTTGTGTTTATAGATGGGGCGTTGGTGTGAATATTTGCCGTGACTCTGCCGGGTCCCATTGCGCGTATGGCTTGTAACTCTTTTTTAATGGCACGCAATTCAATGACCATCACACCATAGGGTGCTTCGTCTTTATCGCCACCCTCTTTCATGACAAGTGTACCATGTTGTGGGACAACATACTCGCCTTTGTGGACAATGACGTTTTTGGCAACCTGATGTTTCATGCCGTCACCAGTGTAC
>Ga0163149_10000920_pt1 | contig 38381 bp, 28 predicted proteins | sample OliLakLV19MP5G1_FD_148604 | JGI IMG/M metagenome (GOLD analysis project Ga0163149, IMG submission 148604) | Freshwater microbial mat bacterial communities from Lake Vanda, McMurdo Dry Valleys, Antarctica - Oligotrophic Lake LV.19.MP5.G1 | ecosystem: Environmental > Aquatic > Freshwater > Lake >... | reverse complement strand
ATTAGTTATATCGTTATTTATTAACAATTTGATTTTTAGAACTCCCCTTAAGATATCTAACTCTTCCAATTATGAATTCAAATATCAAACCAGTTCAAACCAACCCAATATATTTCAGTTACAACCGGTGCCAGATAATAGTAATCCAAACAATATCACGCTTGGTAATCCCGATCTATTGCCAACCTTTGCACATCGACTTAGTGCATCGTATTCAGTTCACAAACCCATCTCAGGCAAAAATCTTTGGACAAGGCTGAGTTATGATATAACAAACAATTCTTTTGCCAACAAAACATTTTACGATTCGCTCGGAAGAAGAGTAAGCCAAACGGTTAACGTACCTTATGGAAATGCTTATGGAAATTTTTACCTCTGGGGAGGTTTTCCCATGTTTTCGAAATTATTGCAACTGGAGCCAAATGTCAACAGTACATATAGTAAGTCTGTTAGTTATATTAATGGATTGGAGAACATAACCAGCGAATGGGGCTCCGAAACAGGTTTGGGAATTTCAATGGAAAAGAAAAGTTTTACCGCACGTATTGGAGGAAGTTTCACATATAAAGCTCCGCATTCCTCAATAAATATCCAAAGTAACAAACCCTACACGGTTCAGGAGTATAGCAGCAGCCTCAACATTAAATTCCCTAAAAAGTTTGTATTGATAACGGATGCTGCTTATACCTTAAATACTAGGCGGAGCGAGGGATATAATATTGATTACCTGATCTGGAACATGACGCTTGAAAAAACTTTTTTTAAGCACGACGACCTGGTTGCATCGGTTGGTGTAACAGATTTACTTAATGAAAATATCAGTGCTGCAAGAACCGTGAATGACAATGTGATCGTTGATAACAAAACAACAGTTATCGGAAGATATTTGCTTGCAAAATTGGTTTACAAATTCAATAGCAGCAATAAAAATAACAACGGAGACGATGACGATTTTTAGAATTATAACTATCTGGGTTTTTGTTTTCTTTTGGACGGCTTCTGCAGCGCAGGTAACGGCAGGGAAGATAACTTATGAGAGAAGAACTAATTTATACAAAAAATTAAAAGGGGATTGGGTGAAAGAATGGGTAAAAGAAGAAGATAAAAATAAAATAGATTTTTTTGAACTTTATTTTTCCGATACACTGTCTGTTTTTAAACCGAAGGATGATGGGTTGAAAGAAAAATTATCATGGACAACTTCTAAAAATTCGGTGTACCAGAACTTTAATACGAAACAGCTATTTTTGGTTAAGCCAATCTGGGGGGAAGAATTATATCTTAAGGATTCGCTTCGAACAAGAAAATGGAAGATCACTGATGGCAAAAGGAAGATATGCGGCTACGATTGCAGGAAAGCAATTTGGCAAGCTAATGACAGTGTTCGTATTTATGCATGGTATACCGATTGGATAATACCAAGTACGGGTCCCGAAAGTTTTAACGGCTTACCGGGAACAATTTTAGGATTGGCAACTGAGGATGGGGGAGTGGTTTATTTTGCGAAGTCGGTTGAGCTAAATAAACCCACTGCTGAAGATTACGCCCTGCCAAAAATGAGTAAAAAAACAAAAGTATATGAGGAGGAAGAATTAAAAGCAAAATTGGAAAAAGATTTTGGTGATTTCCCCTGGGGAAAGAGTATGATAAGCGAGAATTTCGGTGTCTGGTAATCCCTCTTATTTCTCAAAAAAATGCATTTCGGAAATATAATTGTACACACCCTGCGGCAGCATAAAACGAATATCTTTTTTTTCTTTAATGGCGTTGCGGATAAACGTTGCGGAGATATCCATTTGAGGAGCAGCAACTAATTTAACTTTAGGATGATCCCTTAATTTACCACCGTCAGTTCCCGGTCTGGGGTACACAAATAATTCATATTGGTTAAGAATCTCTTCATAATTCTTCCACTTATGAAATGTTTCAAGGTTGTCGGCACCGAGTATAAGTACAAATTTATTTTCGGGATGTTTTTCTTTTAAATAAGTAAGTGTATTTATTGTGTATGATGGTTGAGGTAACGAGAATTCTATATTGCTTACTTTGAATTTAGTGTAATCATATATGGCTTCTCTTACGAGGCGCAAACGCTGCTCGTTTGGCAGCAGAGATGATTTTTCTTTTAAAGGATTATGAGGTGAAATAACAAACCATACTTCTTTAAGATCGGTAAACTCTGCCATGTAATTAGCAATTACCAAATGCCCAATGTGAATTGGATTAAATGAGCCGAAGAATAGACCAACCTTTTTCATTTTGGAAAGGAGGCTATAATTTTTTCCAAATCTTCAGGAGTATCTATAGATTGAGATTCTCCATCAGTAATAGCAGTTTGAATTTTAAATCCGTTCTCTATCCAGCGAAGCTGCTCAAGTGATTCGGCGAGTTCCAAAGGTGATTGTGGCAATTGTGTAATTTCTTTTAGTACCGATGAATGATATCCATAAATTCCAATATGTTTATAATAAACATGTTTGTTCATCCAATTATTAATATCTAACCCACGATGATGGGGAAGGGGAGAGCGGCTGAAGTAAATTGCTTCACCTTTTTTATTGACGATTACCTTTATTGTATTCTCTTTCACGAGGTCGTCAAGCGTGTTTAATTTTTTTATTAATGTTGCAAGCTGCACATTTTCTTTTGCCGTAAAGCAGGAACATAAAAGATCAATTTGTGCGGGGTCAATAAAGGGCTCATCGCCTTGGATATTAATTACAACATCAAATTTTCCTTCTTCCTTTTGGAATGCTTCAAAACACCTGTCGGTCCCTGTTGGATGGTTTGCGGAAGTCAGCATCACATTCCCTCCAAAACTTTCAACATGTTTTTTTATGCGTTCATCATCCGTTGCAACTATTACTTTTTTAATGGTTATTGATTTGCAGGCTTGCTCGTAAACACGCTGTATCATGCTCTTTCCATTAATGTCAATAAGCGGTTTGCCTGGAAATCTTGTTGATGCGTGTCGCGCTGGTATAATTCCTATGAAATTCATGAATAAAGGCTTCTGACTAAGTTACTAATTATCCCGGCTACTTTAATTATTGCGGGGGGTTTGTTGAGCCCCTGAGGTACTCGAAGGGTCGAAACGAACGATTGGAGTTTTTGTCAGCGCCCAGGTATTGCAGGAGTGGATACTTTGTAAAAACATTGTTAACTTTGTCCTTTACCCCAAAGATATGTTCGTCGTAATAGCAGGTTCGGTTAGGAGATTAGTGCTACTTGTTCTTGCAAGCTGCTTATTAACTAGTTATCACGTCCCTGATCCAACGGTAAAAGGCATAATAACTGATATGCTTGCATCGATAAACGGTATTCAGACTTTACGATATAATTTAAAATTTACCGAAAGGATAAAGGGACAGATGAAAAAATCGGAGTCCTCAATTAAATTGCAGCGGTCTCCAAGAAAACTCTATATGCATTTAAAAGGTCCTGAATTATTGTGGATAGAAGGTAGTAATAATGGCGATGCTTTAGTAAACCCTAATGCCTTTCCATATTTTAATCTTAATCTTGATCCAAATGGTTCTTTATTAAGAACAGATCAGCATCATACCATCAATGAAGTCGGATTTGAATATATGGCCGAAATTTTGAGTTATGAAATAAAAAAGGAAGCTTCACATTTCGATAAAACATTCACTTACACAGGCTTGGGAACAATGGCGGGCAGAGAATGCTATAAGGTCACGATCAGCGACCCTGCGTTTTCTTTTATTGATTATGTTGTGAAGAAAAATGAAACGATAATAACTGTTGCTAAGAAATTACGCTTGAGTGAATATATGATCCTGGAAAATAACAAAGGCATTAAGGATTATTATAGCGTGAAGGAGGGAATGACGATTAAAGTGCCAACGTCCTATGCAAAGTTTACAGTGCTTTATATCGACAAACAAAATATGCTGCCTATTGGAAATACAGTAACAGATGACAAAGGCATATTCGAAGCATACGAATATCATAACCTACAGCTGAATTCAAAAATAGCACCGGAAGAATTTACCAAAGAGTATAAGGATTATAAATTCTGATGTGTTGTTATAGATAGTCTATCTATTCAAATTCAAACATTCTGTTTAAAATTACCACCTTCTGACTTGTAATGTATTTGTGTAAATGATTATTTATTTGATTCATGTAGGAGTAATTTTGTCCTGTTAAATAAAAATCTACATGAAAAGGAATCAGCAATTCATACTATTGTTTTTGTTCGTAACAATGCTTTCTGTAGCGCAAACTGCGCCAGATATTGTCAAGCCAAAAAAGAAAATCAGTTCAATTAGTATAGGTATTGCTTCTGGCACTGGTTCTTCCTGGTATTACCGGGTTAGTCCAACCATAGATGTGACACTTAAGAAACATACTTTTGGGATCGCTCCTCTTTTTGCCTTTCAGTCATATTATAATGATGATAAATTTAATTCTAACCTGGAACTTTCGGGAGTAAAAGGTATTATGAGTTACCGAATAAAAGAGGAAACTAAAAGGGTTGGCATATCAGTTGAGGTAGCGTCTGTTTATTTAAGACAACAGGTACATTTTAATAATAGGTATGCTTCATTTTTAGAAACAGTCAATATTTTCTCCAATTGCATGGGGTTGCGTTCGGAGTATACTATTATCGAGAATTTATCAGTTCAATGTGCTGCTATGTATGGTGTGCAGGTAAGAAGAAGCTCTAATTATAAAAACTATAAGGATCCTGATTCACTCATAGAGTCACATTATAAATCTAATGACACAGATTGGATCATGGAGATTTCAATGAAGTATAAAATAAAAATTATCTGATTAACGAAATGTTTCCCGTTCGGACAACTTCAGTCCCATTGATGGAGATTGCATTTAAATGGTAGATATAAACTCCTGTGTTTAATAATTTATTTCTGTACCAACCATCCCAGCCAACTGAAGGATCGGTTGTTTCAAACATCTTTTCTCCCCAACGGTCATAAATGGAAAATAGTAATGTTTTAATGCAGTTGTTCCCCAACAAAAATAAAATTTCATTTTGCCCATCATTGTTGGGAGAAAAGGCAGTGGGTACAAATATTTCTCCGCAGACAAGTTCAACGGAAACAACAATTGAATCAAGTTTTGTGCATCCGGCAGCATCCGTCACTATTACATAATAGGTGGAGTTATGTTGTGGAGAAGCAGTAACAACGGCGCAAGTCACGCAGCTTAAACCTTCTGAGGGATACCAGGAATAAGTGCCTCCTCCGCTTGCAGAAATAATGGTATTCGCACCTTGTAAAATAGTAACATCGGCACTTACGGCAACTGTTGGAGAATTAACCGTTACACTTACAAATGCGGAATCGGAACAATTATTTACATCAGTTCCTATCACAGTATAAGTGGTTAAAATAAACGGATCAGCCATTACTGTCGATCCTGCTGTTGAACTTAATCCTGCGGATGGCCCCCAAATAAAGTTAACGGCACCGGCCGCTGTGAGCGTAGTTTGGCTTCCAAAACAAATAGTATCATTTTGTGAAACGGTTAATACGGGCAATTGATTTACTATTACTGATACTGTTTTAATTGCAGAACTACACCCGTTGCTATCAATAGCGTTTACAAAGTAAGTGGTAAAATCAGTTGGAGAAACAACAATGGAAACTCCCGTTGTTCCTCCGGGATTCCATGTGTAAGAATAATTACTTACTCCTCCTGTAGCAAAAGCAGTCAGTATTGTGTTAGAGCCAATACACATAGATGCATTTGAACTGCTGACAATAACAGGAGAAGGCTGGGTAATTGCTACGGTTGTAACCGACGAACAATTGTTAGCATCGGTAATTGTTAAGGAGTAGCTACCGGAAACAAGTCCTGTTATAGAAGTGTTGGTGTTATTTGAGGGAGCCCAGGAATAATTATACCCCGTTGTTCCTCCTATTGCCGAAGCAGCAATAGATCCTGTGCTGTCTCCATTGCAAATAACATTTGTATGCAAAGTGATCAACGCAAATAATGAAGCCGGTTGAGTTATTGTTAATGAATCAGTAACCGAGCAGCCTCCACCATCAGTAACAGTTATTGTATAACTGCCTGTCTGCAATCCGCTTGCCGTGTTATTTGTTCCTCCTGCAGGAGACCATGCGTAAGTGAATGGACCTGTGCCGCTGGCAATATTTATTGCAGCCGTGCCGTTTGCTGAGCCATTACATAAAACATTTGTGATAGCCGGAGGGGCAAGGTCGGGTCCGTTAACAGTTAAGTAAGCAGGTTTGATAAGTGAATCTTTTCCGCACTGACTTGTTATATTAAGTTTTACAGTATACGTTCCCGGATTATTGTAGATAATATTTGTTGGATGATGAAGAGTTGATGTAGATGTTGAGGCTCCTGTGAAAGTCCAAAGCCAGGAAGTTCCCGAAGTATCACATAAGTTGCTGGTGATGGAACTAAAATTAATCGATGTTCCGGTACAGAAGTTAACTTGACTGGCAGAAAAATCCAGATTGATAGGAGGTTTTTTCCCACACGTATTTCCACATAACTCGGAAACAAAACTATCATCTCCTCCGCCTGCAAATGCAGTTTGATATGCACCGGGTGTCACAGGATAAGCGCCGTTCGAAAAGCCTCCCATATAAACAAGGCTGCCGTTCAATGCACATGAGCCGTGCGATTCATCATGGCCTGTTCCACCGATATATCCTGAACAAATCCTGGAACCACTGGCAGAAAATTTTGCCAGGTAATTATCTTCATCACCACCAAACTGGGTTTGATATGCACAGGAAGTGACAGGAAAATTATTGCTGTAAGTATCGCCCGTTACATAGATATCGCTATTGTTATCTGCAACTATTCCATGTCCTTCTTCTTCATTACTTCCGCCTAAATATGTTGCCCACTGCCGCACACAAGTAGAATCTAACTTGACGACAAAAGCATCCTTTGTTCCTACAATTCCCGCTTTATTTGTTTGAAAAGCTCCGGTAGTAATTGGGAAATTATTCGAGAGAGTGCTTCCGGTAAATATTACATTTCCGTTTACATCACTTGTAATTCCGTTTCCAACTTGAACATCATTGTTCCCGCCATAATAAGTGGCCCATCGTCTTGCCCCCGTAGTATTAAATTTTATTACGAATGCGTCCTGGTTCCCCGCATATCCCATTTGTGTTCCTGCAAACGTTGGAAAATTCGGAGAGTTGGTCTCTCCTGTAACCAACACATTATTATTATTGTCGGTGCATATTCCATTCCCCATATCAGTATTATTTCCTCCGCAATATGTTCCCCATAACTGACTACCTGAAGAATTGAATTGCACTACAAATGCGTCATAAACTCCCGCGCCATTGCCAAGTGATGTTTTAAACGCTCCGGTGGTATATGGAAAATCTGTTGAGGCGGTCGCTCCTGTAATTAATACATTATTAAAATTATCGGTCGCTATAGCAAACCCCCGATCCTCATCACCCCCGCCACATTGTGTTGCCCATTGACGCGTACCAAGGCTGTTAAGGCTTACAACAAATGCATCGGTGGAACCTCCGCCAAAATTAGTTTGAAAAGCGCTGGGGGTGCAAGGGAAATCAGAGGAATTGGTATAGCCTGTAATTGCTATATTATTATTGGCATCAGTAGCAATGCCTCTTGCTCTATCACTGCCATCTCCTCCATAATAGGTTGCCCACAATCGTGTGCCCGAACTATTAAATTTTGCAACAAAAGCATTGACATATCCCGGGCCGTGATTGGTTTGATACGCCCCAGTAGTAACCGGGAAAAGTAAAGAGGCTGTTTGTCCTGTTATAATTACATTGCCTCCGGCATCGGTATCAATTCCGTAAGTTTGATCTATATCTTCTCCCCCAAAATATGTAATCCAGGGATCAACTATTAAAGGAAGTTGTAAGTTATATGTATTCAACTTAAAACTAATGGTGCTGCCCTCTAAAACATATTTTGTTTCTATGTCAACAATTTTTCCATTGACGTTTTGATAAACTTTCGGGATTCTTTCTGTTAATTCTCCCAAACTTGTATTAATTCGTAATTCTCCTTTATTCGTAATTTGCAACTCTTCTGCACCGGTATATTTTAATTTAATTTTTGTCGGATCTCCTCCCGGATGTATAATAAAATTATATTTTAATCCTGAGGAAGATCTGTTATAGAATGCTACATCTATTCCGGTATAAATTTCTTTATATATTATTTCCCGATAGGCTTTCGCTTGTGTAACTCCATTTGTACAATGTGAAAAATAATAATTAAAGTACTCGTCGCCTGATCTTTCGGACTCTACACTTGCATTGGGGTTAACATCAACAAAATCAACATCTACTCTATGCAGAAAAATATTGTTGAGTTGATCGTTAAGTTGGAGATCGTTTCCTGCGCCTGTTTTTTTTGTCATCACATAACTAATTCCGGATTTACGCAGAAATGCTTTCCCTCCTTTTGCAGGGCCTACAAATAATATATCGGAACGGGTGTTATTATTCAGGTCGGTTATCTGCCCTTTGTTTTCTATAAATAAATTTTGATTGGCAGCCGCATTATTAACGGCAGAGATGAAATCTTTGTCGTTGTCAGAAGCGAAAGAGAATGAATTGTAGATGCTGACCCCCAAAAACAGCATTAAAAAAGTTTTTTTTATTCGTGTCATTGGTTAGGGCTTATGGCTAAAGTAAACATTTTTTTTATCCTATCTTAAGAGAGAGATTGCCCCGATGAGAGAAGGATCAATTTAAAAATTTGACAAAGTTTTTTATATAACTATTGTATGATCGCTACTTTTTTTCGAAGGCTTATTCATCAGCAGTAATTGTGAAAGCCTTCATTGGATTTATTTTGGATAAAGATAAACGGAACATAAAGGACAGCCCAGCTATTTGTTGTAATAAATCGGAAGTCGGAAACAAGGGTATATACCTATGATTTCATGGAAATAATTAAAAAGGGAATATCAGCCTGATCAGGTAACTTCCTAATTATTCAAAGCCTCCGCACCACCAACGATCTCAAGAATTTCATTGGTAATAGCAGCCTGGCGGGCTTTGTTATAGCTGAGCTTCAACGCCTTTAACATTTCTTTGGCGTTATCAGTAGCTTTGTGCATCGCCGTCATCCTTGCTCCGTGTTCTGCAGCATGAGAATCAAGCAATGCTTTGTAGAATTGTGTTTTTAAAGAAAGAGGAATAAGGTCCTGTACAATTTCTTCCTGGTCAGGCTCAAAAATATAATCGGAAGTAGTTTTTTTAGCGCCTTCTTTTTTCGCAGCAATAACTGGTAAAAATTGTTCAATCGTAGAAAGCTGTACAGCTGCATTTTTAAACTGGTTGTAAATGAGTTCTACTTTATCGTAATCTCCTTTTGCAAAATGGTTCATTACGCTTTGTGCAAGTGGAGCTACTGCATCAAAATTCAAATTATCAAAGAATGAATTGTACTTGCCGGAATTATCTCCTTCAAAAGCACCATTCGTTCCTTTTCTGAAAAAGTCAGCTCCTTTTTTACCAACCGCAAGTATATCAACAGATGCTCCTTTGTATTCGTTTTTAATAAGACTGCTTGCTTTTTTAATTACGTTAGCGTTGAACGCTCCTGCTAATCCACGATTAGAAGTAATAACAACAAGCAATACTTTTTTTACTGCACGCTCTTTCGAATAAATACCATCTGAACTGCTAAGACTTGCACTCAAATTTTCAAATACCTCTCTTAATTTATTTGCATAGGGCCTCATGCGTATGATCGCATCCTGCGCCCTGCGCAGCTTTGCCGCCGATACAACTTTCATTGCACTGGTGATCTGCTGTGTAGAAGAAACAGATACTATACGATTACGGACCTCTTTTAAATTTGGCATCTTTTAATAGTAATTAGTATTGAGTCTAAAGTCTGGAGTGATTGTATCGCTAAATACTAAGTACTTCAGACTAATTACTTTTACGCTTTATAACTTTTTGAAAGATCTTTCGCAACAGCTTCAAGGACTTTAGTAATATCGTCGTTGAATTTCCCTGCTCTTAGATCGTCCAATACATTTTTGTGTTTTGATTCCAGTAATTGTAAGTATGTTGCTTCAAATTCTTTTACTTTATTCAAAGGCACATCTCTTAATAATCCTTTTGTACCGCAGTAAATGATCGCAACTTGCTGCTCAACACGGAAAGGAGAATATTGTCCTTGTTTTAATATCTCCACGTTTCTCACTCCTTTGTCAATTACTGATTTTGTAGCAGCATCAAGGTCAGAACCAAATTTAGAAAATGCTTCCAACTCACGGAATTGTGCCTGGTCAAGTTTTAATGTGCCGGCAACTTTTTTCATTGATTTTATCTGAGCATTACCACCCACGCGTGATACAGAAATACCAACGTTAATAGCGGGGCGAACACCCGCGTTAAATAAATTCGACTCAAGGAATATCTGTCCGTCAGTAATAGAAATTACGTTTGTAGGAATGTATGCAGAAACGTCACCCGCTTGTGTTTCAATAATAGGTAGTGCAGTTAAAGATCCGCCCCCTTTTACTTTACTCTTCAAAGACTCAGGAAGGTCATTCATGTTTTTTGCGATCTCATCGGATGAAGTAATTTTAGCAGCCCTCTCCAACAAACGAGAGTGAAGATAAAATACGTCACCGGGATATGCTTCACGTCCAGGAGGTCTTCTTAATAAAAGAGATACTTCACGGTAAGCAACAGCTTGTTTAGAAAGGTCATCATATACGATCAATGCCGGTCTGCCGGTGTCTCTGAAAAACTCACCAACAGCAGCGCCTGCAAGTGGAGCAAAAAACTGCATTGGAGCAGGATCAGATGCTGATGCCGCAACAATTACTGTATATGGCATTGCGCCGTTCTCTTCTAATGTTTTTACGATGTTTGCAACGGTAGAACCTTTTTGACCAATAGCAACATAGATACAAAATACAGGCTCACCTTTCGCGTAAAATTCTTTTTGGTTGATGATGGTGTCAATAGCAACAGCAGTTTTTCCAGTCTGGCGATCACCAATGATCAACTCACGTTGCCCTCTACCGATCGGGATCATCGCGTCGATAGCTTTGATACCTGTTTGTAAAGGTTCGTTAACCGGCTGACGGAAAATTACTCCCGGAGCCTTTCTTTCCAATGGCATTTCAAAAAGTTCACCTGGGATTGGGCCTTTGCCATCGATAGGTGTTCCTAATGTGTCTACAACACGACCCAACATTCCTTCACCAACTTTTATAGAAGCAATTTTACCTGTTCTTCTGGCAACATCGCCTTCTTTAATATCATTGGACGCACCAAGCAATACCGCACCAACGTTATCTTCCTCAAGGTTAAGTACGATACCTTTTAATCCGTTGGTGAATTCGATCAACTCACCGGATTGAACTTTTGAAAGTCCGTATATACGAGCGATGCCATCACCTACCTGCAACACTGTTCCAACTTCTTCGAGGTCTGCTTCAGTTTTATATCCTGCTAATTGTTGTCTTAATATGGCAGATACTTCTGCCGGTTTTACTTCAGCCATTTTTTATTTTTTTAGCCCCTCTCCTAACTCTCCCCAAAGGGGAGAGGGAACTCGTTTAATTTTCATTCTAAAAATTTGCCCCTCCCCCTCGGGGAGGATGGGTGGGGCTTTTTTAATACTCTTTTATATATGGGTTCTCACTAAAGCTCATCGTTAATTGTTTAAGCTTACGTGCGATACTTGCATCTACCTGTTTGTCACCAATGGTCAATACAAATCCACCGATAATATTTTTATCAATTCTTTCTACCAATTCTACTTCTGATTTCTCTACTCCTCTTACTATTTCCAACACTTTCTTTTTAAGCGTATCCTCCAACCCAACAGCTGTAGTAATAACAGCAGTAAGAATTTTTTTGTGCTCACGGTATTGAGCAATAAAATCATTCGCGATGCCTTCTAAGTAAATTTCCCTTCTTTTGCGTGTAATAATATCAATGAATTCCTGAGTCAATTTAGATACATGTTTGCTAAAGACTTCATTTAAAACAGAAAGTTTTTTGTCTGTTTTAATAATTGGGCTTTTTAGAAAAACAGAAAGCTCTCTGCTTTGCTTACATGTATTAGCAACCAATTGCATATCTGCATGCGCTTTTTCCAATTCGCCTCTTTCAAGCGAAAGACGAATAAGTGATTTTGCATACCTGGAGGCTACTCTTGTTCCTTTCATTATTAATTCATATTAACATCGTTAAGCAAATTGCTCACCAATGCTTTTTGTTTTTCTGTTGACGAAAGTTCTTCTTTTAATATTTTTTCCGCTATCTCGATAGAAAGTTTTGCAACCTGGTTTTTAAGTTCAGTAACAGCTGCAGCTTTTTCATTCTGAATATTTTCTCTGGCGATCGCTAAAAGCCTGTCTCCTTCTTTGCTTGCAGTCGTTTTAGCTTCAAGGATAATAGAGTCTTTTATGTCACGCGCCTCTTTTAATAATTTATCTCTTTCTAATTTTGCTTCCTGTAATATTTTTTCATTGCCAGCTTGAAGTGCTAACATTTCTTCTTTTGCTTTTTTTGCAGAGTCAAGAGCGTTTTGAATTGACTCTTCTCTCTCTGTAAGCATATTAAGAATAGGCTTCCATGCAAATTTTTTAAGGATGAAAAAGATGATCCCAAAGGATACAACCATCCAGAATACAAGGCCAAATGCGGGTTTTACGAGTTCCATGAGATACTATATGAATTTAATTTTTTTGTTCTTTTTAAAAATCAACGTTTCAACCAACCGTTGAAACGTTGATTAAGATTTTCGGTTTACTTAAGGAATATTACCAAAAGACCGATTACCATTGCAAAGAATGCAGCACCCTCTACAAGGGCAGCAGTAAGGATCATGTTGGAACGAATATCGTTTATTGCTTCCGGCTGACGAGCAATTGACTCAACAGCGCTTCCACCGATTCTTCCAATGCCAATGCCTGCGCCAACGGCAGCAAGACCAGCACCCAAAGCAGCTACTCCGTAACCAATACCATTATTTCCCGGTAAAATTTAATTGCCTGTTGCCGGGAAAACTCAACAGGTATATTTTTAATGATGGTGCTCTTCAACTGCAGCGCCAAAATACATGGCGGCCAACAACGTAAAAACATAAGCTTGTAAAAATGCTACCAGCAATTCTAGGAAGCCCATAAATACAGTAAATGCAATAGAAAGGACAGACACCCCAAATCCAAGACCAGTACTCATCTCTGCAAAAATAAATATCAAGCTAAAAAATGATAAGGCTATAATGTGACCTGCCATTATATTTGCGAAAAGTCGAATCATTAATACGAAAGGCTTAAGGAACATTCCGAAAATTTCAATGGGAGTAAGAAGCACTAATACACCAACCGGTACACCGGGCATTGCAAAAATATGTTTCCAATAAGTACTTTTGCCGCTGAATGTTGTTATAATAAATACGATAGCAGCCAGTACTAATGCTACGGCAATGTTTCCTGTAACGTTAGCGCCGCCTATGATTGGAATCAGGCCAAGCATATTGCTTATCCATATAAAAAAGAAAACGGTTAATAAAAATGGAAGGTATTTTTTGTAATTTTTTTCTCCTATAGAGGTAAGTGCAACTTCATCACGTATGAATATTATTAATGGCTCAACAAAAGATTGAATTCCTTTTGGCGCCTGGCCGGGAGCACGCTTGTATGCTTTTGCTGCGGATAAAAATATCCATAGCATAAGTCCGAATGTCATGAAAATAGCAAATGCATTTTTTGTAATAGAAATGTCCCACAATTTTGCATTAGCTTCTTCATCAATATTTCCGTTTGCATCAACAACAGCTACTTTCCCGCCAACAAGTCTATAAGTATATTTTCCTTCATATGCATCTTGTCCATGATGGAATTTGCTGGATAAAAAGATATCAAGTCCTTTATCAGAATAAATAATTACAGGAAGCGGAATAGAAGTAGAGTTGTGTCCTTCACCCCACAAATGCCAATCGTAGGCATCTCCAATGTGGCCCATAATTAATTCACCTGCATTAAATTTTTGCTCATGTGTGTCATGGCCGTTTACATCTGATGTGTGTTGAGCTGCTATTGAACCTGAGGTTACAGCAGGAGTATCACTGTGATTGGCAAATGCCAAACGGGTTGAGAGTAATAAAATAAAACATACTGCTATTGCAGACGTAATTATTGTGAGGCATTTAATCTTGCTCATTGATGGCGTTCTTTTGGCCTTTAAAATCGAGCGCAAAGCTATATAAATAAAGGAATATTTAAACAATGCCGGCCCTCTTTTTTCGACAAAAAATGACTGTTGATAAATATGTTTGGAAGAATTATTTCCTGAACAATTTCTGAAGTTCGACAACTTCAAAAATAAGATAGACAAAGTACCCAAAAAGGAAGGCGACGGCAAAATTCATAGCATTGGCCTTGTCGATAAGTATATATATAACTAACGCAATAAGTGTTATAAACATTCTTAAGGCAGTTGAACCCATAAAAGAATATACAAAGTTTTTAGGCTCTTTTTGAGAAGATTTAACAAGTCTTATATGAAGAATGGACGTTATTATAAAAAAATGTAATGGAATTATATATGCATGATGGATTTTGAAAGATTCGGGAGTATAAAAATTCCAAATAATCAATAATCCCCATAAAATAGCTGTAAATAGGAGCAACTTTAATAGAAAGGATTTGTATGGTGATAACATAAAGTTTCCGGAATTATTTTTTCTTAAGAAGATCTCTTACCACAAAGTATATTGCGCCAATTACGGAAAGGAGGGATAATAATATTGTGAAAATCGGAGTTTTTTGAAGACTAAGCCATTGATCAAGTTTAATGCCCGCGAAAACACCAATACCCATAATAGCAAGCATCTGGAATCCCATTCCAGAGTATTTAGCGTAATTAGTAAGATGCGACTTTTTCTTCTGATTTTTTGGCGGTGTTGTCTCCATGCTTGATATCTTTTATAACACCACCCATACTGCAAGATCCTGAGAAGTTAGCTCCTGGCTCTATAGCAAGTTTGTTTGTGATAATATCTCCGCTAAGTTTAGAAGTAGATTTTAAAGAAAGAAGCTCGTGTACAGTAATTTTTCCTTTGATAGTGCCGGATACATCAGCGTTCTGGCAAACTATTTCGCCATCAACATTACCCGTTTGTCCAATTACTACTTTGCCTTTAGTGTTTATGGAGCCAATTAGAGTACCATCAATTCGGATATCACCGGTTGATTTTATATCACCTTCAATTGTAGTGCCTGCACCTAAAAGGTTTACAGAAGCTGATTCAGGAGTTGCGTTTTTTGACATGGTTGTATTAGTTGTTGAGTTACCGAACATGGCTGTATATCAATGAGTTATACTTATGCTGGTAAAGATAAGTATTTTAAATAAAAAAAGAGGGTGTTATGTGGTCAATATGACCTCTTTTTTAAACAGGCATTTGTTAACAACGAATTCGACAATTATTTAGGTTTTGTCAAATTTTAATGATTGCAGACAACTTTTTGAACACTGTGTAGCCCGTCAATACTGGTAGATAGAAGGTATACACCCTCAGCAAGCTGGTTGGTGAACAGGTCTTTTCTGTATTTACCACTTACTTGCTCATCGGTTATTGACATAACTTTTTCGCCAAGCATATTGGTTAACTCAATTTTTACTTCTGAGTTTTTGGTCAAGGTATATTCTACCGAAAGTATTCCATCAAAAGGATTAGGATATTGTTTTACAGTAACCCCCGCATTGAAATCAGAAGCTATTCCAGTTGCGGAGCAGATCAGGTTAGTACGATCAACAGTAAGGCTATATGCTATACGTTGGTATTGTTGAGTAGTGAAAAGATTCCTGCACTGTTTTCGGGAGTACGACATTATATTGTTTGTTTGGGGTACATAAGCAGCACCAAGTGCATCTGAAAGCCCACCCGTATAATTACATTGAGCATCTACATTAAAGAAGTCTTGTAAGGTAGGATCGGCGGGGGTATCGCAAATTTCATCACCGGTAGCTGAACAATTGGAACCGTTAACTAATTCAGATGTTAAGCCACCACCATTGCCATGAGTATGAAACAATGAAAAATAGTGTCCTATTTCATGTGCTAGTGTACTGCCATTTGTGGCACACATATCGCTCATCATTATCCTGTCTGCGCCGGGAGGGAAATGACTGTAACCGCATACCGCGCTGCTTCCCGAGTACACCCTGTCTGCAAAGTAAATATTGATCACATTCGGAACATCATAAGAATTTCCCAATGAGTTTTCGTCGTATGAATAAAAAGTATAATACTGGTCATCATCAATAAATTCAATATTGCCGCAAACAAAAAATTGTATTCCTGCATTGGCATAAAAAAAGTTAACGGAGTCAATTTCTTTAAGTACGTCAGTTGCTGTTATGCCGCCGGTTCCGTCACTTCTGCGTATGATATGCGGTACAACAGGTACAGAAGTAATTTGTTTGTGTGAAGCAATACTCTGAAACATAAACGAACTATAATTGTTCATGTGGGTTATTTGTTCAGGGCTGGCAACTGTTCCACATTCACTCATTTGTCCCAGCATATTAATGCACGAAATAAGTGTAGTAGCAACAATCAGAGAAAATTTCATAGGCAGTATATTTTCCGTTACATTTAATATACTCTTGAATGAAGCGTTTCGCCCCTTCATTAATTGTGCATTATTACAAATCCAATTTGCAGAAATTAGACGAAAAGGCCATTTTGAAAGCAAATTTCGAACAAATGGCCATTAACTATTAGCTTTCGTAGCAAAATAAATGCACACTTATTACAAGTCGGTATTGTTTAAAATTTGCTTTTGCTGTTCAGGCGGTGGGGTGAATCGACAGCATTTAAAAAGATCAATTGTTTTCCTTACACAAAACTATTTAATAGGAACCGGGTTTTAGTGGTTGCAGATAACTTTTTGTACACTGTATAGTCCATCAATACTTGTAGAAAGAAGGTATACGCCTTCTGCAACTTGGTTGGTGTACAGGTCTTTTCTATATGTTCCGCTCATTTGTTCATCGGTTATTGATATCACTTTTTCACCAAGCATATTGGTCAACTCAATTTTTATTGCTGAATTTTTTGTCACTGTGTATTCAATTGAAAGCGTTTCATTAAAAGGATTAGGGTATTGTTTTACATGCGCAGTATTATCTATTGATTTTGTATTTATACCGGCAGTTGAGCAACTAAGATAATTGCGGTCAATAGAAAGGCAAGTTAACATCCGTTGGAATTGCTGAGGACTAAAAAAATTCAGGCATTCCTTTCTTGAGTAGGACATAAGGTTGTTTGTTTGCGGCGAGTAGGACATACCTAATGCATCAACTTGGGTCCCAATATAATTGCATTGGGCATCAACTTTGCCGCCTAAATTAGGATCTGCAGGAGTGTCGCATATAAAATCGCCTGTCGTTGCACAATTGGATCCGTTTACTAATTCATTTGCGAAAAATAATCCGTGTGCATGGTACAACGAAAAATAATGTCCTAATTCATGTGCGAGAACAGCCCCGTTTGTTGAATATGAATTACTTATGATTATTCTGTCATCTCCTGGAGGAAAATGTGAATATCCGCCAACCTGAATGCTCCCTACATAAACTGCAGCAGCAAAATAAAGGTTAATCACATTTGGTTCATCGTATTGGTTGGCTAATGCGCCCTCATCAGTCGAAGAAAACACATAAAAGGAGTCATTATTTATATACCTGATATTTCCGCATATCACAAAACGAATATTTGCTGCTGCATAATATGAGTTAGCAGAGTCGATCTCTTTAATTACATCACTTGCACTAATGCCTCCCGCGCCGTTGCTTTGTTTTATGATATGGGGCAAAACCGGCACGTCAATAATTTGTTTATTTGATGCGATGTGTTGTTGCATAAGCACATTATAATTGCTCATGTGTTTTATTTGTTCGGGACTTGGGGTGGAACCACATTCTATTATTTGTCCCGCCATATTGATGCACGAAATGAGTGTAGTAGCAATGATCATAAAAAGTTTCATAGGCTGCAGTATTTCGGTTATCTTAATGTACCTAAAAGAAGAAATTTGCTCCCCTAAATAAGGAGGCTATTATTATGTTTCGATTTTTAATTAGTTTCAAAAAGTGGCCAATAAAGAGAAAAAACGAAGCCTATTATCATTAATTATTTGTTTTTGCTTCCAAGTTTAGGATAGAAAAATTGGAATAAAAAGCAGAACTGTTATTTAGGGAGATAATTATCTTTAAAGAAAGCCTTATAGTCGTCCACATTTTTTTCTTTAAATAGCGTGGAGTAGTTGGCCGACGTAATCACAAAGTGAACGTAACTATTTTGTTCAAGGTCGTTGAATATGCCCGGTTCTTTTTCAATGGCATTGTAATAATCCATAGCTTTTTCCTTGCCTTCAAATGTTTTAACAGTGATCATTTGATTGTCGGTGCCTAATAGGTTATTGGTAATGCCCAGGTTCGCCAGACTATAATATTTTGTGTTGTAATCTGAAAGTTTGATCTTGAATTTATCGAGATTACCCGTTTTGTTTTTCACAAGAATGATCCACATATAGCTTCCGTCCTTTTCAAAGGTATATTTCTTGGTAGAGTCGGTCGCAGCAACAGAATTTGATTTTTGCTTTTTAACAAGATCGAGCATTTCCTGCGCTTTGGTAGTTATTTCGTGTTTAGGATATTTAATGACTATTTGTGTAAGCGCTTTTTCAAAATTATTTATAGGCTGTGTACGCCCGATGGAAAGAGCGCCAAGGTAATCGAAGCTAGGCGACAAAAAACTTTTGGCGTAAAGTGAGTCGGCAATGCGACTCCGTTCTATGACTTCAATGTATTTCCCCTCGCGGTAAAGCTCAAATGTTTGTGTATAAAAATTCTCCACCACGTTCCTGCTTGCCATTATTTGCTTATTGTAATCAGGGTTTTTAATTATGCGGGCATATTCCGTGTCGGGATAATCATTCAGCAATATGTTTTTATAGTAATCAGCCTTTGCATTATTATTTGATGCGAGATAAATGCGATAGAGTAAATAATAAGAAGACAACTCATATTTATTTTTAGGATATTTCTTAAGCAATTCTTCAAGTGTCTCGGCGGCCTTTGCATTATCACTAAAGCGTTCTTTGTAAAGTGTCCCTACTGTATAATATGAATTAACAATTCGTTGATTTGATTTTTCTTTTGCTTTTTCGGTAAAGGGAATATCTTTTAAATAAAATTCTTTTGTTTTGCGTTGGTTAATAGTAACCACTTTGGATGATTTTTCATTCACCGTGGTGTCTTCGCCTTCCTGGTTTGGGTCGAAGAAGCTGATCGTGGATTCTTTATTTGATCTTCTCCAGTTGTCTTCCAGTTTTCTTTGTCCCCAGTTTTTAGTAAAATCACTGATTCCAAAACTTACTGTGGATGGATTATAAAAGTACCATTGTGTACTTGTAGCGTTGTTTTGAGCAATTGTTTTATTGGTCGTAAAAGTATTGTTCAGCAGTTCTTGCTCTTCTTCTTCTTTTTTCTTTTTTTCTTCCACTTCAACTGCCGCAATTAATTTTTCTATTACCTTATTCCGGTCTTGCTCACTCATTGCGGCCAGTTTCAGTAAGCTGTCTTCCAGTTGAATAATATTGAGATTTGCAATGAGTTCGCCAAGACTGTTTTTGCGTTCTTTAATAGTTTCGTAGTCGGGAAAATCGCTTGCTAAAAAAAGCATAGTACTGTCAAAATAAGCGCCTGCATTTTTATAATCCGGTTTTGAGAAATAAATTTCGCCAAGTTTCAGGTATGATAATGCTTTCTGATTATTATTACTTACACTTTTTTCCACAGAGGTTTTTAAATATGCAATGGCCTTTGGAGTATTGTTCTCTTTCAGTTCTATCTCGGCCATGGCATAATAAATCTGGTCGCGGTATTCTTTATTCTTTTCGTCTTTAAGCATTTTAGAAAGGATCTTTTTGATCTCTTTACTCTCACCCGATTTTACATCGTATAATTTTGCAAGCTTAATCTTTGAATTAAAAGTCATTTCGTAGGCAGGGTGTAAGGAAATAACACGGTTGTAATAAGCGCTTGCATTTTTTGAGTCGCCAGCTTTTTCATAAAGCTGTGCAAGTATGTATGTATATCTTGTTCTCTTTTTTTTATTTTTTGTGAGGACGGCTGCTTTTGCAATGTTTTTAATTGCAGATTCGTAGTTCTCCCGTTTGATATAATAATCAGCCAGAACAGCTGAATATTCAGCATTAAAATTCTTTGGAAATTCCTTATCGGTATTTAACTGATCAATGATGGGCTGTGACATAGAGAAACTTCCTATTTCATTATAGGAGCGGATCATCCACATCATGGCAAGATAACGGGTAGGGCTTGTTTTGTAGGCCTTGGAAACATAATCAAATGATTCGATGGCGGAGAAAAAATCGTGTTTATAAAAATGAGATTTGCCAATGGCCATGTAATTTTCATCGGTCCATTTAACCGCTCCGGGAATTTCTCTTTCTTTTCTGTCTGTAATGGTATGACGTTGAATAACAGTAGAAGCTTTTTTTATTGCCCTGTCCATTTCCGGATAAATATTCTTTGCGTCCTTCGCATCTATATAAATAAAAACAGGTAAAATTTTGGTGTAATCTTCTTTGTGGGCCTTTTCAATTTTCATAACCCCGTCCTTTATACTTTCTTCAGCATAAAAATATCCGTTGTAACGTGCGGTAAGGTTATGGAATGCCCGGTTAATGAGCTTATTTTTCTTGGTGGAACAACCATAGAAAAACAATCCCAAAAGGGTGAATAAAAAAAGTATGTTCTTTAACTTCAACACAATAATTTCGCCATTTATTTAACTCCCGAATCCGGTATTAATTCATTTTCTTTAAGGGTTTGCAATTTACTACATTTATGCATATTCTAAGCCGGGTTAGGGGTTTTAAATACATGCTATATACTTGACGATGGCAGTGGGTAAAGTTGCCTTAAATGCTTTGAGTACAATAAAAACTAACCTCTTAGGGTTAAGGAAATGACTCATTTGGGTTAATTTCAGATATTTGTGAGTTATTGGTATGCAGGAAGGGTAAAAATGAAAGAAAAAAAAGAAAATGTATTTTTCAAAAGACTTAAAAATAAGTACCGTTTGGTGGTGCTTAACGATAGTTCTTTCGAAGAAAAAATATCCATAAAACTTACGCCCCTTAATTTATTTGTATTGGCGGGCTCTGTTATGATTTTACTTATCGTAATTGTTACCAGCCTTATCGCATTTACTCCTTTGCGTGAATATATTCCCGGATATGCTGATGTAGGTATGCGCCGTGAATTGATAAGTGTTTTGCTTCGTACGGACTCGCTTGAGTACGAAGCACAGCTGAAAGCGAATTATATTCAGAATATGTATAATATAATAAGTGATAGCATTCCCAAAGAAAATACTGAACAATTAGTGACTGATACTTCACGTAACTATAAGGCCATTAAGATAACACCGTCTAAGGAAGATTCGTTGTTGCGTGCAGAAGTTGAATCGAAGGACCCATACACACTTTCATTGAATGAGAATGAAAACAATAAAAATAACATCAGCAGCTTTTTGTTTTTTACCCCGCTCAATGGTTTAATAAGCAGCTCGTTTAATTTAACCGATGAGCATTACGGTGTTGACATTGTCTCGAAAGAAAACGAAGCGATAAAAGCAACCTTGGATGGAACGGTTCTTTCTGCGGGCTGGACATTAGAAACAGGGCATACGATTCAGGTACAGCATTCCAATAATCTTGTTTCTATATATAAACACAATTCTGCATTGCTAAAACGAACCGGGCAATTTGTTAGTGCAGGTGAAGTAATCGCAATAATTGGTAATAGCGGGGAACAAACCACGGGTCCGCATTTACATTTTGAATTGTGGTATGATGGCAAGCCAATTGATCCGCAGGATTACATAGTTTTTTAAATGAAAACACGGAAACATATCGCGATACTTGGATCAACGGGATCCATTGGCCAGCAAGCTTTAGAGGTGATCGAGTCACAGCCAGATCATTTTGTGGTAGAGGTATTGACTGCAAATGGTAATGCTGATCTGTTGATTAAGCAGGCTATCCATTTTAAACCCAATGCCGTTGTTATTGCGGATGAAAAAAAGTACCAGCATGTAAAAAACTTGTTGTCCAAGTATGATATAAAAGTTTTTGCCGGAAATGAATCCATTTCACAAGTTGTTCAAATGGCGAGTATCGACTTGGTTGTTACTGCCATTGTTGGTTATGCGGGGCTACAAAGCACGTTGAGTGCTATAAATGCGGGAAAACAAATTGCATTGGCAAACAAAGAAACGCTGGTGGTAGCAGGAGAATTGGTTACCACACTCGCAAAAGAAAAAGGTGTCAACATTTATCCTGTTGATTCGGAACATTCAGCAATATTCCAATGTCTTGCTGGAGAATTTCATAATCCTATTGAGAAAATCTATCTCACCGCTTCCGGTGGCCCATTCAGAGGCAAGGACAGTAACTTCCTGGCTTCGGTAACAAAGGAGCAGGCACTGAAACATCCTAACTGGAGTATGGGTGCAAAAATTACGGTGGACTCTGCAACGCTTATGAATAAAGGGCTTGAGGTGATTGAAGCAAAGTGGTTATTTGGGCTTGATCCTAAACAGATAGATGTTGTAATTCATCCGCAGTCAATCATACATTCAATTGTGCAATTTAAAGACGGCAGCATGAAGGCTCAAATGGGGTTGCCCGATATGAAGCTGCCTATACAATATGCAATGGCATATCCGCACAGGCTTGCGAGTTCATTCCCCCGGTTTAATTTTTTAGATCATCCTCAGTTAACATTTGAGCAGCCTGATAAAAAAACGTTTAGGAATTTATCGCTTGCATTTGAAGCAATGAAAGTGGCTGGTAATATGCCATGCATCATGAATGCAGCCAATGAAGAGGCAGTGTCAGCATTTCTCAGTGATAAAATAAAATTTTTGCAAATATCAGATATGGTGGAGAAGTGTATGAAGAAAATATCTTTTATTAATAAACCCAGTTATGAAGATTATGTTGCGACCGATCGTGAAACAAGGGTTATCGCTCAGGAGTTTTTAAGTTAAGGTTCAGCCTTTTGTTTTCTATAACAACCCTTCATCAAAAAAAAGAATCTTGAGCCCTAAAAACATTAACTTTACTGAATTGATTTAATTTTATGGAAATAGTAATACAATTTGGTCAGCTTCTTCTAAGTCTCTCGATACTTATCCTGTTACATGAGATGGGCCATTTTATACCCGCCAAACTATTTAAAACTAAGGTGGAAAAGTTCTATCTTTTTTTTGATCCTTGGTTCTCATTATTTAAAGTAAAAAAAGGGGAGACAGAATACGGAATCGGATGGTTACCACTGGGAGGTTATGTAAAGATTTCGGGGATGATTGATGAGTCAATGGACAAGGAGCAAATGAAACAGCCTCCTCAACCATGGGAGTTCCGTTCCAAGCCGGCATGGCAGCGTTTAATAATAATGGCAGGTGGTGTAACAGTAAATGTAATATTGGGGGTGATCATTTATTCCATGGTGTTGTTTGTGTGGGGAGAAAAATATTTACCAGCAGAGAATGCAAAATATGGAATTGCGGCAGACTCGCTTGCTATGAAAATGGGATTGCAGGATGAAGATAAGATTGTTGCTATTGATAATATTCGCGTTACCGAATTTAATAAAATACCTATTGATATTATTCTGAATAATACACAAGCCATCCAAGTTGAAAGAAACGGAGAAAAAATTTCTATTCCTGTCAAAGAAGAAATATTGTCGCAGTTGATAAAAGGAAAAAATTCTTTTATTGAGCCGTTGATCCCGTGTGATGTGGATACTGTGCTTGTTGGCAGCGAAGCAGAAAAAGCAGGATTAAAGAAAGGAGACAAGTTTGTTTCTATCAATGGAGTGGAGACGCCTTTTTACCAGCAAGTGGTAAGAGCGTTAAGAAATTTTAAAGATGAGCCGCTTACTATTGTTGTTGCCAGAGGCGACTCTGCACAAACACTAAATGCAAAACTTGACGATAAAGGAAAGCTGGGTTTTGGACCGAAGAGTATCGATCAACATTTTGAATACAAAACAAGAGAGTACGGTTTTTTTGAATCGTTCCCTGCGGGATTAAAAAAAGGAGCAGAGACCCTGGAAAATTATTTGAAACAAATAAAATTTATTTTCACTGTTAAAGATGCTCATGAATCTATAGGAGGTTTTTATACGATAAGCAAAGCTTTTGGGCCGCAGTGGGACTGGCACCACTTTTGGTCACTCACTGCATTTATATCCATAGTACTTGCATTTATGAATTTGCTTCCAATTCCGGCGCTCGACGGTGGATATATCATGTTCCTTCTTTTCGAAATGATAACCCGGATAAAAGTTCCGGACAAGGTGATCGAATACGCCAACTATGTTGGGTTTTTCCTTTTGATGTCGCTGTTGCTTTACGCAAATACAGATTTTTTGAGACATTAATTGGCATTGTTATTGTGCTGATAATGTTAGCGATCAGGGATCTGAGAGTGTTACATTATCACATCCCGACAGTGAAGCGCATCGGGATAAAATAAATAATATGACTGTACAGATGAATATTATTCAAAAAAAAATTCATTTTACTTTCCTGGTATTGATCATTTCTGTGGCTTTGCAAGCGCAGAACACTACGATCGATAACGAAAAAAAAACAGAATCTATGTTGAGTGCAGAAGCTTTGCTACGCAAACAAAAAGTACTCATTATTCCTTTCGACCCAAAAATGTACATGTCGGAAATTGATAAAAAAGTAAATGCAGAAACGAAACTAACCGGTCCGCAGATAATGACCGCGTTCAGGGAGGGTTTGGATGAAATGATTTTTCTTGCTGTTAAACAAAAAACTAGTGTATATTCTTTTTTGAATGACTCCGCAAAATGTGCAAAGGATATGGCGCATACTTATGTATCTACTGCTTATAGTTATGAGCCGGTGCCTGCGGATAATGCATCAATAAAAGATCTGAACAAACCTGTCGATAAAAGGAGCGATCCTAAAATCGTGAATGGGCAATTGACTGTGTTGCCAAACATGGAAAAAAAATTTATGAATAAGAAGGTCTCTGATCCTAAGTTGTTGTCATATCTTGGCCAAAAGTACGGCAGTTCTGTTTTTATTTTTGTGAATCAAATAGACATTAAAAATAATCCTGAGAGTTATGATGTTGTGGCTGATACTTATAAGCGTGATGTAATGGTTCATTATACAATAATGGATAAGGATGGAAAGTACCTTGCATATGGAATATCCACATCAAGTTTCTCATCATCAATCAACGATCCTAAAAAAATTACGAATACTTATTTCATGCCGATAGCAAATACAATTGCAAACAAACTTGTAATGTCTATGGCTCCGGAGGTTAAGTACATTGATAAGCCAAAGAACAAGCCAAAGTTCGAATAGTTTTTATTTTATCAGCGTAACGCTCCCTTCTTTGGTAATTGATCCGCCATCGTTTAATTCTCCGATCAGTTTGTAAACAAATACATCGCTGTTTAGGTCTTTAGTTTTGTAAGTTCCGTCCCATCCCAGGAGTTGGTTATCACTGGTAAATATTATTTCTCCCCAACGATCAAAAATATCTAAATGAAATGAAGAGAAACAATTTCCTTTTACCGCGAACACATCATTTTGTCCATCGTTGTTTGGTGAAAATGCATTTGGAATAAAAAGATCACCACAAAGCAGTTCAATATTTATCATTACCGTATCAGAAGAAGAGCAACCATTACTATTTGTAACAGTAAGAATATACATTGTTGTGGTTTCAGGCTTTACTATGGGATTAGCACAAGTATTACAGCTTAATCCCGTTGATGGGGACCACAGGTAATTGGGTCCACTGCTTCCGTTGAGAACAACTGTGCCTCCCGAAACAATGGTTTTGTCGATACCTGCATTTGCTACAGGTGTTGGGTTTACTGTGATATTTACTGAGGCAATATCAATGCAGTTTCCATTCGATACCGATACGGTATATATTGATAAGCCGATTCCCGGACTAATATTATTGGTAGAAGTTAGAGCGCCATCATTCCAAATATAATTTGATCCACCGGATGAGGTTAGGGACAAATTATTTCCTTCACATATTGCTGTGTCATTACTAACTAAGGCAACCGGGATTTGATTAACTGTAATAGTGATAAGTGCGGTGCCCGGACAATTGGAAAGGTTAGCAACCAATGAATAAGACATCGTTGAAGTTGGGCCCACCTTAATAGAAGTAAAAGTACTGCCATTGCTCCATAAATAATTTGTTCCTCCCGCCGCGTTCAGCAGTACACTATCGCCTATGCATATTGAGTTACTGCCATTGATCTGAGCGTTTGCATTTTGGTTTACCACCATATTTAGGAAAGCGGTATCGGCGCATGAACCATTGTAAGCTACAAGTGAGAATGTTGTATTGCTCGTTGGTGCAACTGTTATATTATTTGTATTTGCTGATGTGTTCCAGGCATAAGTATTTCCTCCAGTTGCTGATAACTGCACATTGGTTCCGCTGCAGGTAACTGTTGGTCCTGCAATTGCTGCAACGGGATACGGCGATGCAGTAACGTTTACATAAGCAGTATCGGAGCATTGATTATTTGTTACGACTACTGAGTAAGTTGTATTTCCTATTGGCGGAATAACGTTCATGGAACTTGTTGTTGTCCCATTGCTCCAATTGTAAAATAATCCTCCCGAGGCAGTTAATGCAACATTACTTCCCACACATACAGAAACGGAGTTGGTGGCAACAGCAATTGGCTTTGGCGAAAATTTTAAAATTATTGCATCATAATCTCCATTGTTGGCAGACTGAAAATATGCTCCGTTCCCCGGATCGAAAGTAGGGCAGCTCTGATCCATGAAAAGAGTTGTCAGATACAAATTTCCTAAACCATCAATGGACATATTATTATCCATATTTAAATTGTGTCTTCCAATTCCCCCATAATAAGTTGACCATTTTACAGTTAATGCGGGGGAAAATTGCAAAATAAATTCCTGCCCATTTGTGATGTCCTGTGAAGCATTTGTCGATTGTAAAAAGCCACACGCGCTGCTAACAATAGGAAAATCGGAAGCGTCCGTTGAGCCCGTAACATAAATATTGCCAATTGCATCAACATTGATTCCGCCGCCAACTGTAATAGGAGAAGAAGTTCCGTTATATAATGTAACCCAGTTCCGTACCCCGTTTGGATCGAACTTGAGAATTGCTAAATCTAACCCGGATTGCGCTGTGCCATTATAATAAGCCCCGCCGCCTGGATTATAAGTTGGAAAAGTATTGGGCGAAGCGCTAACGCCAGTATAGCCTGTCATGTAAATATTATTTTGTAAATCAGTACATACAGCGTAGCATTCATCTTGTCCGTTGCTGCCGTAATAAGTACTCCAGAATGGAACTCCATTTGCATCGAATTTAGCAGCAAACATATCAAATATGACTCCTCCTCCAGGAGCTACTAATGTGTTATCAAAATATGCGCCTCCTCCGGGATTATACATTGGTAAGTCAGGAGAATCGGTTGTCCCTGCTATAATTAAATTATCATTTTGGTCAACAGCGCTGCAAATGGTATGTACTCCTATTGCTGTTCCTCCCCAATGTGTTGACCATGTTAGCTGATTTCCCGGATTAAATTTTGCGATAAATACATTTACAGCCGTATTGCTCATGTATGCTCCTCCACCTGGGTTTACAATGGGTAGATCCGAAGATTGAGTCCTACCAATTAAATAAACATTATCATTATTGTCAACATTAAGGTCATAACACCAGTCTGCAGCGCTGCCACCGTAAAAGGTTGCCCATTTTCTAACTCCAGCATTATCAAAACGTAAAATAAAAGTTTCTGCGTCTAGCTGGGCTAAAACAGGATTGCGGAAATATGAACCCGCAACATTTTGTAAAGGGAAATTATGTGGTGGAGGTAAAGGATTAGGCCTAATTGCGGCGTTATGTCCGTAACCACCGCCAACATATATATCACCAGTTGAATTATATCCCATAGAGAAAAATCCTTCTTGTCCGGTTGAGCCTCCGTAATAAGTACACCAAATTAATTTTCCATCAGTATCAAACTTTGCTAAAAAAGCTTCTGTATCAACGCCGCCGCTTATTGGGCCTCCGTTTCCTCCCTGGTGTGTTCCCTGGTAATAGTTGCCTGCGGCAGGATTTGTTGAGGGCAGATTTACGGATCCTGCTCCACCTATCACATATACATTTCCGTCTGCATCTACCATAGTTTCCTGAGGAAAATCAATTAAACTTCCTCCAAAATATGTTCCCCAAACAAGGTCAGGATCAATAACCATGGTTTGATTATGATCATAATTCCCGAATGAAAAACCAATTTCACCCGCTTTGTTATCGAGAGAAAAGGCGGAGCTTATTTTTTTTCCTGAGCTTTGTTCAAAACAATAAAGATTGTTTTCCTGTACTTCACCGATTGGAGTTTTGATAAGAATATTTCCATTCTCCAACGCGGTAATTTTTTCTGCGCCGTTGTAATCAATTTTTATAAGCGATGCATTCGCTCCGGGATGAACGATAAAATCGTATTTAAGTGATTTATTTTCTTTTGTATATATGTGCCAGTCGATACCGGGATAAACATCCTTTATAATTATTTTTCCGTAGCTGTGTACATTGGTAATTCCATCAGGGCAGTGCCCTAAATAATAATTGTAATAAGTGAGTTGTTGATTTTCCGTGATTACATTTTCTTTTTTTATGCTTGCATTTTTTAATATCATGTCCAATCTGTTCCAGTGAACAGTTGGCATCTCCGGGAATTTTTGTTCTGCAGACACGGTAATTTTTTTGTCATCAAGATCTTTTGGCGTTTCTGTTTTGGTGAACATATAGCTGATTCCGGAAGTAGTAATGTATATGTCAACTCCCGGTGTTTGTGTTTTAAAAAGAACTTCGTTAAGAATTTCGCCGGAGTTATTTACAATCTGCCCCTTATTTTCAATAAATGCAACTGATTGAAAAGTAGAATGATTTGTTTCTGCGGTTCGTATTATCTGGGTGAACAATAAGCAAAAGAGGAGGAGGTATACTTTCTTCATAACTGAATTTACTCAGGATGGGTCTTGATACTGCCGACAAGTAAGCATTATTCATACATTTCTATTATAAAAGAATGGATATAATTATTGCGTTATAATCTCTATATTGTTCATATATTCATACGTTTCTAAATGACACCCTCATCTGACCTTTTTGACCTCATTATATCTCTTTCCAAATCACAGAAGAGATATTTTAAGCTGTTTTCTAAAATTCACTCAGGAAACAAGGCGTATTTAAAACTGTTTGAAGTGATAGAGAAGCAGGTTGAATACAATGAGGAAGAAATAAAACGGATTTTTAAAGGGGAGGTTTTTGTTAAACAGCTTACGCGAACAAAATATTATCTCTATCAGCTTATTTTAAAAAGCATCAGATCGTACCGGACTCAGCAAACCTCTCTGAAAAAATTAAGGGAGCTGTTGGACGATATTGATTTTTTATTCAGTATAAGACTATATGATCAATGCCGGAAATTAGTTAGCAGAGCAAAGGAGATGGCAAAGCAATATGAACAAACAACATATTTACTGGAAATAATGCAGTGGGAACTTGTGCTTGCCAAATACCTTAAACATCCTGTTGCAGGGTTTATAAAACAGCACTATTCTGATAAAACCGAGATCACTTTTGATATGTATAACAATGGAAGGTTTAGGGAGATATATTATAGCGCGACTGCGCAAATACCCAAAAGGGGATTTACCCGGAGCAAGCAAGAGTTTGAAAGGCTGAAGAGCTATTTTAAGCATCCGTTATTCCATGACGAATCATTAGCTACTTCCTATAGATCGAGGCTGGATTTTTATGGAGCGAAGGCAACATATTTTTTTTATACGAACGATTTTTATAATGCACTGACGGTAAATAAAAAAATAATTGAAATTTTAGAAAGCAGACCGGTGCTAAATAAGGAAAGGCCTGCTACTTATACTTCTGCAATTCAAAATGCGGTGACAAGTCTTATACATTCAAAACAATTTGAAGAATGGCCGTTTTTTCTGGAGAAGTTGGATCGATTTAAGAAAGAGGTAGAGTTATCGGATGGACTATTTATTGAGGTGTTTAATATTGAGGTCGCATATTATATTTTGCCAGGGAAATTTGAAAATGCAATTGGCCACTACAATTCAAGCCGATCAAGATTGGATACAATTAATTATGTTGACATTGATGCGCAGCAACGAAAAATATTTTATCTCACCATGTCGAAAATTTATTTTGGTATTGCTGATTTTAAATCTGCAAATACTTGGGCGAATAAACTGCTTAATGATAGTAATGTAGATATGAGAGAGGATATTTATTGCATAACGCGCATGTACAGTCTTATTATTAATCTTGAATTGAATAAGCAGGACCTGCTTGAATATTCAGTCAAGTCAACTTTGCGTTTTCTGAGCCGCAGGAATCGTTTGTATAAACTGGAGTCGGTTATACTTTCTTTCCTGAAAAAATATCCTTTCCAGCTAGGCTTAAATTCCCAGGACATAACTCCTTTTAAGGAATTAAAAGTACAAATGGTGCAGTTGTCGAAGGATCCGTACGAGGCAAAAGCCTTTGTCTTTTTTGATTTCCCAGCTTGGGTGGAAAGTAAAATTCAGAAAAAACCTTTTGCTGAAATTGTTAGGCAAAAAACAAATTAGATCCTTTATAATTTGAATAAAATTTGCGAAATGACAGCTTGCATTTGGTAAATTAATTATTGTTATTAATTCCCTGTACCACACTTAGTGGAACTAAAAAATTTTCGCATTTTAGTGGTATAAACGCTTCTTAATGAAAACAGCTTCGGATGAGCTTTTTCAGTAACAAATCACTTGATACTCTTGAAAAGAGCTTTTTTAAAATATACGCTTCAAAAAATGCTGACGAAAATGGAAGCACCAATTATGTAAGGCTATTTGATTTAATTGACGGCCAGGACCTGTATAATGAGTCCGATATAATGAGTAAACTTCAGCACAAATCAAAGTCAACAAATTTAGTGGTGGCGGCTAGGGGGTAGAAATCCTGTTCTTGGTTGAAATACCCACGTAAGTTGTAGTTTTTTCGAACTTTATGCCCTGAGCGTGGGGTTAATCACAAATTATTTTTTTATCACTTCACCTTTGTCAGTACAAAGTTTCAGAAAGTAGATCCCGGTGAACGATCTATTTCCCAATTAAGCTGTTGAATATTTTCAGCCTCAGATCCAATCGTAAATTCATCGAGTTTGTTCCCCAATAAGTCATACAGCCCCTTATGGCGGACTCACTCTTTAGGGGCGTATGATAATTAATTGTAATGGTTCCCCTGAATGGATTAGGGTATACATCAAGAAAAACATCTTTATTTTCGGTTAGGGAAATTCCTGTGTACTGTGGAACCGTAATAGAATCACATACATTACATGAGCCAAATACAGAATCAGTGGCCACCATACAAACTTTATATTTCCTATTTGTACTATAAATGTGAATTGGATTTTGAAGTATAGAACTGTCTCCATCGCCAAACGTCCATTTAAAGCTTCCGGTTGAGTAACCTGTAAACGAAACTGAATCTCCATAAATGGTATAGGTAAAACCACAAGGCGGTTGTGCTGAGGTATTAAAAGTTAATAAGAGATTTATTAAAACGGCCATCAATAATAAATTACAATGTTTCATAGCGGTTGGTCTATAATGATTTGTTTTTTTCTATCCATTCTTTCATACCTATCCATGAGTCAGGAATATCTTCTTTTTTAAAATCACCCAAATAAAGTTTCGTTAATTTTTGCGTAGGCTCAATTGTAATCTGGTATTTTCCAAAGGGACAATACCTGCTTTCTGCGTTCACCCACTCTACTATTTGGGGATAGAGTTCGACAGGGAAATAAAATTCATAGCCCTTTTCTAATTCCACAATTCTTGTATATGCTTTCTCCAGTTCTGTTTTAATTTCCTGGGATCTTTTCATTTGTGATTTAGACAACTTGTTACAAGAGCCTTGTCCATAATTAAGTAGGTAGACAATACATAGTACGCCTACAATAATTGATTTTTCATTGGTTTAAGAGGGTATCTATAAGTTATTCCATTAATTTAATAATAGCCTAGTCGTGATGGAATAACGCTAACTACTAATTCTATAGGTCCGGCTCCTCCATAAATACTTCTGACTTCGGAATCGGACATGGCTTTATCGAAACATTTTTTCAATTTTGTTTAGATTTAATTTTTTGGTTTTCATTTAAAGTTGCTGTTAATTTATTTGATAAGATTAATATGCCCAACCAATGAGTGTCTTTTTTCTGTAACATCCTGATAGCGGATTTTCCAAACATAAGTATCTTCTTGCGCAACTGCTTTGCCCTCGTTTGCTACCCCATCCCATCCCATATAAGGATTGTTGGTGCTAAATATCAAGTTGCCCCAGCGGTCGTAAATAAGAAATTCATAATCGCCTGTATTGACCTCCAATAATTTGGGCAAAAAAACATCGTTAACATTATCGCCATTGGGTGTAAAAGTATTAGGAATAAAAAAAGAAGTTAGCGGAATAACAGTTAAATTTCTTTCAGCGAGGGATGTGCAACCGAATTCATTCGTTACATGCAGTTGTACCAAATAAGTGCTTGTGTTTTCATAAATAAATGCGGGGTTTTGTTCTGTAGACATTGTTGAGTGGGGATCACCAAAATTCCAATGCCAGGTAGTTGCTCCTTGTGAATCGTCTTTAAAAAGGACATTTGTTCCAGCAAAAATATTATTATCGGGAGAAAAAGAAAATGCTGCCACGGGAGAAGGAAAAACATGTATATAGTTATTTGCCTGCAAAGAATCAACACAGGCATTGTTGTCAGCAACTATTAATGAGATAGTGTAGTGTCCAGGTTGATCATAACAATGATATGTTAAATTATTCCCTGATGAAGAAGATCCATCACCAAAATTCCAGGTTGCGGAATTGCTGTTTAAGGTAGTATTATTTAAAGTGATACATAGGGGCCCGCAGCCTTCCTGTTTGTCCGATGTAAAATTTATTTGAGGCAATGCATTTACATTTACAGTTGTAGTGATTAAGGCAGTGCATCCATTTGCATCGGTGGCAGTGAGGTTATAATTGGTTGTTACCGATGGACTGGTATTTATAGATGATGTGTTTTGTCCGGTGTTCCAGAAATAGCTATAGTTAGGTGTTCCGCCTTGTAAAGATGCGGTTATAGTTGCTGCTTGTCCTTCACAAATGGAGGTTAATGCTGATGCCTGAATAGTAAGAGCCGGTGGTGCTGTTATATTCACAGTGGCAAAATCTGTACAGCCATTGGCATCCGTGATAACTATTGTGCTGGTTCCGGCACATAATCCTGAAACAGGTGTTGTGGTAGCTGTTGGGTTAGCATTCCATATATATATATAGGGAAGAGATCCTCCAACACCAATAGCGGAAGCTGATCCATCGCAGGAACCAAAACACTTTACAGGAGAAGAGGTTGTAATTTGCGCTGCGACACCATTTATGTTGCCAATTGCAAAACCAGAAAGTTGATCGCATCCATTTGCATCAGTTACAGTAATAGTGTAATTCCCTGGTGCCAGCCCTGTTTGAATATTAGATGTGTTTGTTGAGGTGTTGTTCCAAACATAAGTGTAATTGGGTGTTCCTCCCGATACGTTCACTAACGCAGTCCCATCATGGGAATTGCAATGCGATGGCGAAGGAACAACTGTTAAAGAAATTATTGTTGGCTGATTGATATTAATAGTTGTATTTGCAGTGCAGCCATTTGCATCGGTAATAATAACACTGTAGCTACCTGCCGAAAGTGCTGTTGCTAATGCTGTAGTTTGTACAGGAAATGTTGACCATATATAAGCGTATCCGGATGTTCCCCCGTTTGCTGCAATTGTTGCTGATCCGTCATTTTTTCCGGCACAGGTTGGGTTGGTTTGATTTACAATATTCCCATTCAGCAGCGGAGGCTCAGTAATTACCACTTGTAAAGTAATACTGCATCCGTAGGCGTCTGTTATCGTAGGAGTATAAACCCCTGCAGCCAATGAGCTGGCTGCCGCTGTTGCCTGCATTGGTATTGTTGGCCATAAATAAGTGTAACCGGGAGTTGCTCCGGATCCACCTATTGTTGCTGTTCCATTCGATAAGCCAAAACAAAGTGGGGAAGAAGTGCCTGTTACATTAGCCGTTAGTTTAGTTGGCTGGGTGATTAAAGTTGCAATGCGTGCCGAGCATCCATTCGCATCAGAAACGGTTAGTGAATAATTCCCTGAAGCGAGAGCAGAAATGTTTTGTAATGAAGAACCCGTTGACCAGTTGTAATTATAGGGCGCGACTCCGCCTATTGCTGCTCCATTTAATTCGCCAGAATTGTCGTTATAACAAAAAAGATTTTTTTGAATGGGAATGAATGCTCCTAATAGCGGGGGTTGTGTGATTGCAGTTGTTGCCATTGAAGTGCAGCCATTTGCATCAGTTACAGTTAAAGAATAATTTCCTGCAGACAAGGATGAAATATTTTGTGTGCTAAGTGCATTGGACCAAACAAAATTATATGGATTTACACCACCTGTTGAGTTTGTATTGATATATCCTTCATTCCCACCGAAACATCTAATATTATTTTTTGATGATATAGCTGTTGTTAGTAATGGCGGTTCATTTATAACCACAACACTATCAACTTTACAGCCTGCCGCATCAACAACATTAATAGTGTAAGTCCCGGCCGAGAGACCTGTAACGGAAGATCCTGTGGAAACTGCCGGATTCCAATTATAATTATACGCACCAATGCCATTTTGCAAATTAATTTGTATCGCTCCATCGTTTGATCCATTGCATGATATGCTGTTGGTTATAAGCGATAACAATGAAAATCCATCAACTGTGATATATGAGGTCTTGGTTATAGAATCATCCCCACATGGAGTTTTTATAACAAGTTTAACATCATAATTTCCTGGAATGTTATAAAGAATTCCATTCGGTTTTCGGTCGGTAGAGGAGGCCGGAACTCCACCCGGGAAACTCCATTCCCAAACTGATCCTATGGTATCACAGATGGAAGAAAGATCGTTAAAATTTATTGCAGTATTTTTACAGATTACTGTGTTGTTTGTTGCAAAGTTTGTTTGTAAAGCATTGTTGGCACTGCAACCTAAGCCGCAAATCATAGCTACAACCGCATCCTCTTGTCCGCCAAAAACAGTTTGTAAAGCATTGCTGGTTACTGGATAACCTCCGCTTGTACTTGAAACAATATAAACAAAACCATTGTACATTGTTATCATTGGGCCTGTTACCGGGAGTTTAAATCCGAAGGAATACTCATGATCATCATGAGATGTTCCACCCAAATAAGTCATGCAAAGTAATGAGCCATTCGGATCAAACTTTAATATCATATTATCTTCAGATGCTGTGCCTCCTGTTGATCCTTGTGTTAATGTTGCTTGGTATGCGCATGAAGAGGCGGGCATGGTAGAACTATAGGTGTCTCCCGCAATATAAATATTATCAAATGGATCAATGACCACACTTTGTGTTTCGTCCCTGTCGGGCCCTCCCACATAGGTACACCAAAGTGGAGTTCCTGCGGAATTTAATTTTAAAACAAAGCCCTCTTCATCAACACCGTTGTGTGAAGTTTGAAAAGCTCCGGTTGTGATTGGAAAATCTGAAGAAGCTGTTGTGCCGGTAATTACAATATTGTTTTTACTGTCGGTATCAACACCAATTCCCCGCTCCATAAAAGCTGCGCTGTTAAAATTTGTACCACCATAATAAGTGGACCATACAATTGCAGATCCTGATGAATTTATTTTAGCAATCATAACATCTTTACCCCCTGAGAGAACTGTTTGATATGCTCCTATGCTTGCTATTCCTACTGCGGACTGTGTTTCACCGGTTATAATTATCTCGTCATTTTTATCTATTGCAACAGCATAACCAATATCTGAACTTGATCCACCTAAATAGGTAGCCCATAATATATTTCCTGCCGCAGAATATTTCATCAAGAAAATATCCTCTGCCGTTCCGCCTCCATAATTTTGTTGCAATACCCCTGCGGTAGACAATCCTGATGTTGAAGTAGTGGAACCCGTTAGCACGATATTCCCTGTTGCATCAGTAGTAATTCCATATCCTCGTTCAATTAAATTACCTCCGGTATATTGTCCCCAAATTTGTGAACCCGAATTTCCATTTAGTTTAATTACAAACGCATCCATTGATCCGCTCAGGCCCCCTCCGATTGTTTTAGGGAAATTTGTAGATGAGGTGACACCAGTCAATACCACATTATTAAAAATATCTACTGCCAAACTTAATCCATCTTCGTTTCCATTGCCACCATAAAATGTTGACCATTTTAATGTTGTACCATCGGCGCTTAATTGTGAAATAAAAACATCATAATTAAGGGCTCCAATGTTTGCACTTTTTGCTTGCTGAAATGCTCCTGGTCGTACAGGAAAATTAGCAGATTGTGTAGTTCCAGAAATCGTCACATCACCATTATTATGGGAAGCGATTGCATATCCTTTGTCTTTTTTATCACTGCCTAAATAAGATACCCAAGGATCAATTATCAACGAATATGCTTTGTTGTATTTTCCAACTTTAAGGGAAACAACATCTCCTGTTAAAACGTACTCGCCTTTTATGTCTTTAATCTTGCCGGCGATCTCTTGATAAATTCTTGGCATTTGTTCATGCATAATACCAAGTTTTGTATTTACAATCAGATCGCCGTTTCCAATTCTTAATCCTTCAATTCCTTCATATTGAATTTTTATTTGTTCTGTGTTTGCCCCCGGCTTTACAACAAAATCATATTTTAAACTATTCTCCTTTATCCCATAGTAAACAATATCTACTCCATTATATATATCTTCAAAAGTTACCTCGCTAAATGAATTGACATTCAGTATCCCTCTATCACAATGCGATAAATAATAATTAAAATGTCCCGGTAACATTTTCGAAGCTTGAATATGGGCACTGCTATTGCAGCCAATAAAATTTACATCAATTCTTTGGCCAATGTTTGCTGGTTCCGGTTGTGATACCACACTTTCCTCGGTTTCGGCAGAGGGTTGCATCATTACATAACTTATGCCGGTTGCACGCAAATAAACTGCCATCCCGGAAGAGTTTCCTACAAATGAAATATCTGGCCGTGAATTTCCTTCAGTGTCAATTATTTGGCCTTTATTTTCGGTAAGCTTTAAGTTTTGGATAGATAAGTTATAATTTCCTTGTGAATTCCCCGCGACACCCATAAGGCTTATTGCGAAGCACAATCCAACCAGTTTCAAATTATAATTAAGGGATGCCATTTGTTTGTTTTTGATATACTAAAGATCGAATATGGCAGATCGCTTTTAAAGCTAAATTCGCTCAAAAGTTACCTCGCTTAACTGCTTTCCTCTGTCAACGCTAACAAGGTTGCCAGATTTTAGCGCTTTTTCATTTGAACTTTCGGGCTAAGTTTTTTATACTGTCATAGATTAGTTTTGAAATTTTTCAGTCACTTAATTCAGAAAACAGTTGCAATTGCTAATAGGAAAAACACAGCTGATAATAATGCTGATACTGTAATTAGGCCGTTTGAATTGTATAGCTTATTTGAAAATGTTACATGAGCTTTCATATCGTTTTTTTTATTGTGTAAAACCAAACCTACCTCTTGATTAGCTTTAAGGAAACTTATTTTAATTCAAAAGTTACCTCCCTTAAGGCGTGTATAGCAGTTAAATAAGAGGTATATAGCTAAACTTTTTGCATATTAGCATCTACTTTACCATGAAAACTCCATCTGAGGAACTGTTTCAACTAATAAAAGCGCTCGACACTTCTGAAAAAAGATTCTTTAAGATCTATGCTTCAAAAAATGCCGATGAAACGGGGAGAACAAATTATTTAAAATTGTTTGATGCAATTGATCAACAGGAAAAATATAACGAAGCAGATATAAAATTAAAATTGCGGAAGGAAAGCTTCGTCAAAAACTTTAAAAAATCAAAAAATTATCTTTTCGGGGCCATCATTACCAGCCTGGAACAATTTTATTCAGGAGACTCGGTTGACAGTCAATTACAACAACTGCTTCTTCAGGCGGAAATACTGTTTAGGGAGGTTCTATTAATTGATTTTAACAAATGTAACCGTATTTTTTTTTAGATTTTAATTTTTGCGGAAATATTTTTGTCTGTTTTATCTCGAGGAGTATTTTTTCATCTCT